>ENA-UPSM01002099-UPSM01002099.1-activated-sludge-metagenome-genome-assembly--contig:-NODE-2099-length-24828-cov-6.502281_pt1 | contig 24828 bp, 24 predicted proteins | sample MGYA00238181_ERZ773283 | MGnify/ENA primary metagenome ERZ773283 (study PRJEB29023, sample SAMN05720199) | activated sludge metagenome | isolation source: Anaerobic digester | place: Japan...
CAACTGGAGTATCTCGGGGTCGAGCCGCCAACCCGCTGAATCGCAGGGTCAGCGAGCGCGGCGCTTGAGGCGTTCGACGTCCTGGAGCAGCGCGGCCCGGGCCTCGAGGCGCAACCACCCACGCGTCGCGAAGTCGGCGAGCGCCTTGTTGACGGTCTCGCGTGAGGCCCCGACGAGTTGGGCCAACTCCTCCTGGGTGAGGTCGTGGCTGACCATCACACCCTCGTCGACCGGACGTCCGAAGCGGTGAGCCAGGTCGAGCAGCGCCTTGGCCACGCGGCCGGGGACGTCGGTGAAGACGAGGTCGGCGAGATTCTCGTTGGTGCGGCGCAGGCGACGCGCGAGGGCCGCGAGCAGGGTCACCGAGGCGGACGGCCGCGTCTGGAGGTATTCGCGCAGCTGGTCGCTCGAGAAGGCCACCACCTGGGTCTCGGCGACGGCCGTGGCCGTGGCCGTGCGGGGACCGGGGTCGAAGAGGCTGAGCTCCCCGAACATCTCACCCGGGCCGAGGATCGCGAGGAGGTTCTCGCGCCCGTCGGGGCTGGTGCGCCCGAGCTTGACCTTGCCCTCGCCGATGACGAAGAGCCGGTCGCCCGGATCGCCCTCATGGAAGAGGATGTCGCCACGCTCCATGTGCGTCGTCGACATCTGGGAGATCAGCTGCTCGGTGGCTTCTTGGTCCAGCCCCGCGAAGAGGGGGGCTCGCCGGATGACGTCGTGATCCACGGGCCACAGTGTGCCATGGCGCCTCCCCACCCGCCGCTGATCCACACACGACGCGTATGCCGTGGGGCCCCGTCGTGGATACCCCACGGGCGCTGTCCGGGCTCCGTCGTAGGCTGCTCGGGTGCCCACTCGCGTCGATCCCGCCACGGAGTCACCGGTCGCGCTGACGCGGCGAGCGCGTCGGATGGAGCGGGCCCTGCGCGCTCGCTACCCGTACGCCCACTGCGAATTGGACTTCGCCAACCCGTTGCAGTTGCTCGTCGCGACGGTCCTGTCCGCCCAGACCACGGACGTGACGGTCAATCGGGTCACGCCCACGCTCTTCGCCCGCTGGCCCGATGCCCAGGCACTCGCGGGTGCTGACCGTGCTGAGATGGAGGCGGTGCTCACGCCCACGGGCTTCTTCCGGGCCAAGACCGAGTCGGTGCTGCGTCTCGCGGCGGATCTCGTCGAACGTTTCGACGGACAGGTGCCGGGTCGGCTCAAGGACCTGGTCACCCTGCACGGGGTCGGGCGGAAGACCGCAAACGTCGTGCTGGGCAACGCTTTCGATGTCCCTGGTCTGACGGTCGACACCCATTTTGGGCGTCTGGTCCGCCGTTTCGGCTGGACCGACGAGACCGATCCGGTCAAGGTCGAGCACGCGATCGGCGCCCTATTCCCCAAGCGGGACTGGACCCAGCTCTCCCACGAGGTGATCTTCCACGGGCGGCGGACCTGTCACGCCAAGCGCCCGGCCTGCGGGGCTTGCCCGGTCGCGCAGTGGTGTCCCTCCTACGGCATTGGTGAAACCGATCCGGTCAAGGCCCGCGCCCTCCTCAAATATGAACTCGCCCCGGGCGCTGACCTGCCCGATCCACCGCCGGGCCCCCTGCCCGACGAGGTCGGGCGATGACCGGCGAAGCCAGCGGCACGGCATACGAGATCGGCGCCCCCCGCCCCGAATGGATGGCTCGGGTGGCGGCCTTCGATGCGCGCGGGCACGAGTGGTTCGAGCGCTTTTCGCCGCCGCCGGGCACGACCAAGCGGTCGGCGGTGCTCATGCTCTTCGCGCCGAGTGTGGACGGCAGGGCCGGGGAGTCAGTGGTCCTCACCGAGCGGGCCCACACCCTGCGCAGCCACCCCGGCCAGGTGTCCTTCCCCGGGGGGAGCATCGATGCCACCGACGACGGTCCGGTGGGTGCGGCCTTGCGGGAGACCGAGGAGGAGGTGGGGATCCCTCCGGCGACCGTCGACGTCGTGACCGCGATCCCGGAGCTCTATCTGACCCCGAGCAGCAACGCCGTCACACCCGTCCTCGGGTGGTGGCCGACCCCGGCGGAGGTGCGGGCGGTCGATCCGGCGGAGGTCGCCCGTGCGGAGTTGGTGCCGGTCGCCGAACTGACCGATCCCGACAACCGGTTCGTCGTGACCCATCCGCTGGGTTATCGAGGTCCCGGCTTCCGGGCGGGCGGGCTCTACATCTGGGGGTTCACCGCGATGTTGCTGTCGGTGCTGCTCGAGGAGTCAGGCTTGGCCCGGCCGTGGGACGAGGGTCGTGAAGAACTGCTGAGCAAGGACCACATGAGCCCCTGGATGCGGGACTGAACGCGTCCCGCTGGTGACTCAGGGCTGGCTCAGGGCTTGAAGGCGGCGATCGTCCGCTCGGCCGACGCGATGGCGTGCTCCGGCTTCGGCTTCGCCCTCTTGAGGATCTTGGCGCCGACCATGCCGAGGATCGCGGCGATGAGGAGCAGGACGCCCGTGACGATGGCGTAGCCAGCCCACACCGGCAACCAGATCGCGACGACCTGGGCCAGGGTGTGGAAGAGGAAGATCAGCCCGAGGAGCGCGAGGAAGGCGGCAGCGCCGAGGATCCCGGCTCCCTTGCCCATGATCTTGACGCCCTGCTGGACCTCGGCCTTGGCGAGCGCGATGTGGTCGGTGACCAGGCCCTTGACCTCGTCGGTGGCCGAGACGACGAGTTGACCGATGGTCCGATCCGAGCCGATGTGCATGGGGCCGCTCAATCGATCGGGCACGGAGCCGGCCAGGGGTTCGGTGCTGGCAGCGCTCGTCGTCTCGGGCATGGCGGTCACTTTCGGTGCGGTCGGGCTCGGGTCGTGCCCGTTGGGCTGGCAGCGACTCGGCTGGTTCAGGTCCGACCTTAGCGACTCGTTCGGCGAATGGGCCTGCCTCATCCCCCACTAAGATGAAAGGCACCCCCGATCCGACCGGATCCCCGACCGCCCCTCGACGACCGGAGAGCCGTGTGACCCTGCCTTGGCTGCTCGGCGTGCTCGCGCTGATCCCACTCGCGAGCCTCGTGCTGACCAAGGTGATGGGGCGGGCAGCGGGCTGGCCGCTCGGGGTGGCCTTCCTCGCTGTCGCGGCGTCGTTGATCCCCGCGATCCAACAGTTGATGGCGGTCGGCGAGGGCAGCGCGATCACCTGGTCGACCCCGTGGGTGTCCCAGTTGGGCCTCGAGATCGTCCTGCGCCTCGACGGGCTCTCCCTGATCTTCATCCTCATGGCGCTGATCATCGGCGCCATCGTCTTCTTCTACTCGACGACCTACTTCACCAAGGGTGACCAGCGCGGCTTCTACCTCGTGATGTCGGGCTTCACCTTCGCCATGGTGGCCTTCGTCCTCAGCGACAACCTGGTCCTGCTCTTCCTCACGTGGGAGTTGACGTCCCTGGCGTCCTTCCTGCTCATCGCTCGCTCGGGACACCCTGGCGAGGCGGCCTCGATGCGGACCCTGCTCCTCACCTTCATGGGTGGGCTCGCGCTGCTCACGGCCGTGGCGCTCATCATGGCCAAGACGGGGAGCAGTCGATTCTCGGAGGTCATCGCCTCACCGGTCTGGGCCCAGGATCTGGCGTTCACCTCGGTGGTCGCGGTGCTCGTGGCGATCGCGGGTTTCAGCAAGGCGGCGCAGTTCCCGTTTCACTTCTGGCTCCCGGACGCGATGGCGGCGGCCACCCCGGTCAGTGCCTATCTGCATGCCGCCGCGGTCGTGAAGGCGGGCATCTACCTGCTCTTCCGCTTCACCGCGCTCTTCCACGGCACCTTGATCTGGAACATCCTGCTCATCGGGCTCGGCCTCTTCACGGCCTGTCTGGCCGGCTTCTTCGCCCTCCAACAGACTGATCTCAAGAAGTTGATGGCCTATTCGACGGTCAGCCAGTTGGGCCTGATCACGGCGACAATCGGGGTCGGCACCGAGTTCGCGATCTCGGCGGCCCTCCTGCACACCATCGCCCACGCCTGCTTCAAGTCCGGTCTCTTCATGCTCGTCGGCATCATCGACCATCAGGCCGGGACCCGCTCGCTCAGTCGACTCCCTGCCCTGCGGAGATCGATGCCCCTCACCTTCTGGTGCGTCATCATCGGGACCGCGTCGATGGCCGGGGCGCCACCGATGCTCGGCTTCATCTCGAAGGAGAACATCTTCGCGGCCCTGCTCGATGCGCCGGGGGCGACCTACCTCGGGCCCATCCTGCTGGGCGTTGCGGCCGTCGCGGCGGTCCTCACCTTCCTCTACTGCGGGAAGATCGTCACCGGTGCCTTCATCGATGGGCCACAACCGGATGAGCCGATCCGCGAGGCCCGTCTGGTCACGTTGATCCCGGCGGCTGCGCCGGTGCTCGTCGGGGTGCCGCTCGCCTTCATCGTCGACCGTTTCGAGGGACCGGTCGACCTCGCCGTCGTCGCCTCGCACCCGGTCATGGCCCATGACGCCGACTTCACCCTGTGGCACGGCCTCAGCCTGGAATTCTTCGTGACGCTCGGCGTGTTCGTGGTCGGTGCCCTCCTCGTGACCCGCCGCAGCCGATTGCGGCCGCGGGTCGAGCCCGATCTCTTTCCTGTCGACGGCGCTGGCTTGGTCATGAGCCTGACCAAGGTGGGAGAGCGCATCGGGATCAGGGTGGCCGGGTTGGTCCGCGCGGATCACCCCGCTCACCACGTGGGGCCGATCCTGACCGCCCTCACGGCGGCGCTCGGGCTCGGGTCCTGGTGGCTGTGGCAGAGCGGTGCCGTCGACCCGGTCCGCGGTGGCGTCAACGCCCCAGCCGACGTCGCCGTCTTCATCCTGGTCACCATTGGTGTGCTCGCCCTCGTGCGGGCGCACTCGCGTCTGGGCGCGACGGTGCTGATCGGGGGGATCGGGATCATGCTCACCGCCCAGGTCTTCCTGCTCGGTGCACCTGACGTGGGCCTGACCCAGTTGCTCGTCGAGGTCCTCACGGTCCTCGTGATCATGTTGGTCTTGCGCAAACTTCCCGTCGAGTTCGGCCGGGGTCGTCGCCCGCAACGTCGCCGCAAGGCGGTGCTCGCCGTGGGCGCTGGTCTCGCAGCCAGCCTGGCCGCGTGGACCGTCATGGGTCGACGAGAGCGTTCCGGGATCGCCGACTACTACCTCTCGGAGACGGTGGACCTCACCGGCGGCACGAACATCGTCAACGTCATCCTCGTGGAGTTCCGTGCCCTCGACACCTTCGGGGAGTTGACCGTCCTCGGCATGGCCGGGGTGGCGATCATCGCCGTGCTGGCCACCCTTCCCAAGGCCCTCTTGGACCCCGCGCCGGACCCTGATCCGGAGTCGCTGCCCACGTGGGTCCCGCTGCCGAAAGTCGACCTGGCCGAGGAGGGCACGCGGGCCCATCGGGCACTCGAGGACGTCGAGGCCAACACCGAACCTCTCCGGTTGTTGCAGCGCGTGCTTCTCCCGTCCTTCGTCGTCATCTCGGCGGTCCTCTTCTGGCGCGGCCACTACCAGCCGGGTGGCGGCTTCATCGCCGCCCTGGTCGCGGCCGTCGCCGTGGCCTATGTGCACCTCGCGCGCCCCAAGGACGGGCCGGTCTCGCGACCCGCACTACCCGTGGCCCTCATCGCCGGCGGCGTCCTCATCGCCACCGCCACCGGGCTGCTCGGCCTCATCGCCGGTCCGAACGGGGGTGCCTTCCTCGCGCCGGTGAAGTTGGGAGCTGGCGGGTTCGGTGTGAGTTCGTCGATGGTCTTCGATGTTGGTGTGTATGCCGCGGTGCTGGGTTTGGTGATGGTCGCCTTCAACATCCTCGGTTCGGAGACCGCCCACGACGCGACCCACGCGGACGACCCCGAGCCGATCGATGGCCCCGATGCAGCTGAGGTGGTGACCTCGTGATCCTCTCGCTCACCATCGGAGTTCTCGTCGCCGGCGGGACCTACCTGCTCCTCCAGCGAAGTCTGGTCCGGATCGCCTTCGGCGTCGGCCTGCTCAGCCACGCGGTCAATCTCTTCCTCCTCGCGTCGGGTGTCACGGCATACCGGGGCGAACCCCTCGCCGACCGGATGGATCCCGCGGCGGCGGCCGACCCCCTCCCGCAGGCCTTCGTCCTCACCGCGATCGTCATCACGCTCGCGGTCACCGTCTTCCTCCTCGCGCTGGCCGTCGTCGGTCGCAACGACGACAGTTGGCGGATCCCCGAGACGGGGGAGGAGCACGACCGATGACCACCTCCCAGCCTGTGTTTGCCAACCTGTTGCCGCTCTTCGTCGCCATCCCGCTCGTGGCCTCGGCCGTCACGGCGCTCATCGCGAACCGCCACGTCCAGCGCCTCCTGCTCCTCGGCATCCCGCTCGCCTCATCGGTCGGCGGTGCTGCGCTCGTGGGCCTCCATGCCGAACGGCCGGTCCTCGTCACCCAGATGGGTGGCTTCGTCCCGGGGATCGCGATTCCGTTCGTCTCGGACACCCTCGCGGCCGTGATGCTCACGGTCACGGGCCTCACCACGGCGATCGTCCTCACATTCGCGCTCCGCACGGGCGAGGACCGGCTGCGCTTCTTCACGCCCCTGGTCCTCATGCTCGTCGCGGGCGTGAACGGGGCGCTGCTCACTGCGGATGCCTTCAACCTCTTCGTCTTCGTCGAGGTGATGCTCCTGCCCTCCTATGCGCTGGTGGCGATGACGGGCACCTGGCGGCGAATGGCTGCGGGACGGGTCTTCCTCGTCGTCAACCTCGTCACCTCCTCGATCTTCCTCATCGGCCTCGCCGTGCTCTATGCGGGTGCAGGAACGGTCAACCTGGCCGCCCTTGCGGGTCGGGGCAGCGACCCCCGGGTGGCTTTCGGTGCGGCACTCGTGCTGCTGGCGCTGGTCATCAAGGCCGGAGCCGTGCCGGTCCACGGCTGGCTGCCTCGGGCCTATCCGGCAACGTCGGCCACGGTCATGGCGCTCTTCGCCGGGTTGCACTCCAAGGTCGCGCTGGTGGCCATCTATCGGATCCACTCGCTGGTCTTCGGTGAGTCCCGGGTGCTCGGTGGGGTCATCCTGGCCCTCATCGTCGCGAGCATGATCATCGGCGCGTGGTCCTCCTTCGGAGAGAACACGATTCGCCGGGTCGTCTCCTTCCAGATGGTCTCCGGGGTGGGCCACGCGCTCATCGGCGTGGCGCTGTCGACGCTCGCGGCGTGGTCGGCGGGACTCATCTACACCGTGCACAGCATTCTGACGTTGGGCGTCCTCGTCCTCGCGGCTGGCGCGGTCGAAAAGACTTATGGCACAGGCCATCTCGTCCGCCTCGCCGACCTGCTCCGCCGCGAGAAGGCGCTCGCCTGGATCGTCGGACTGGCGCTCCTGTCGATCATGGGGCTGCCGCCCTCGTCCGGCTTCTGGGGCAAGATCGCCCTCGTCCTCGCCTCGGCACAGGAGTCGCCGCCGCTCGCCGCCCTGCTCATCGGGTCGATCGTCGCGGCCAGCATCATCAGCCTGCTCGCCATGCAACGGCTCTGGCACGAGGTCTTCTGGGGACCCAAGATGACTCTCTACCGGCCGCCATCCAACACCGGTCGCGTCGAGACCGACGACAAGCCGGTGCCGCTGCCCGACCATGTCTGCATCAAGCCCCTTGATCTGGCGCCCGCTGGGGCCTTGCTGGCCCTCTCCCTCGTCTTCTTCGTGGCCGCTGGGCCGCTCTGGGAGATCGCAGATCGCGCGGCCGTGGGTCTGGTCGATGTCGCGCCTTATGTCACGGCGGTGATCGGCTCATGAGGAGACTGCTCCAGGCGTGGTGGGCCGTGAGTTATCTCGTGTGGCTCGCGTGGCAGGTGCCCAAGCAGGCCTTCATCCTCGGCCGGGACGTGCTCACCCCCGGGCTCGACGTGTCGCCCTCGATCATCGAGTTCCCGCTCCGGGCCCGCACGACACTCGAAATCGCCGCCATCGAGTCCTCGATCACGATCACCCCGGGCACCCTCACCCTTGGGGTCGCCGAGGCCGATGAGGTGGATGACAGTGACGAGGCAAGCCCGGGCCTCGGAGCAGGGGGCAAGAGCCTCTTCGTGCACTTCCTCTACGCCCATACCCATGAGGGCGCGATCGCCGAACTCGCCGACATGGAGTCGCGCATCCTGCGGGTGACCCGGGGTCGCGAAGTCGCCCTGCTTCCTGACCCGCCCGCGGTAGGTGAGTGCCGATGAACGTCGCCTTCACCGTCGCAGCCGCCATCGTCGCGGTCGCCGCCCTCCTCGGCTTCGTCGGCGTCCTCCGCTCCCACGACGACGCCAGTCGGGCCGTGCTCGCCGATCTCTTCTACTTCAGTGCCATCGCGGGATTCGTCCTCATCGGCACCCTCCTCGACAGCGCGGTCGTCTTCGATGTCGCGGTCATCGCCTCGCTCATCGGTGTCCTGGGCACGCTCGCCCTGGCGCTCATCCTCACGAGGGGGCGACGCTGATGACTGTCCTCGAGACCGTGCTCGCCTGGCTCTCCGGGACCCTTGCGATCCTCGGCGCGCTGGGCTTCCTCGTGAGCGCTGTCGCCGTCCTGCGTGTGCGTGATGCCGTCAGCCGGGTCAACTCGATCGGACCAGCGACCGCCGTGGGGGTGCCCTTCATCCTGATCGCGGCCTTCATCGAGCACGGACTGGCCCACGGCTGGAGTTGGGTCCACGCGGTCGAGGTGGCGCTGGCGCTCGTGGGCGCGGTGGTCGTCTCCTCGGTCGGGAGCAACATGCTCGGTCGCGCGGCCTACCGGTCGGGGGCCGAACTCGACCCCGCGACCGAACCCAACGAACTCTCCGGTCGTTGACCCGGCCACACCATTGGGTATGCCGTCCGCTCGGGTGAGCGGACGGCATACCAAGGCTTTGGATTGGCTTGTCAGGACTTGCCGCTCAGGCCTTCCTGGATGGTGCCCATGACCGTCGAGTCGGCGAGCGTCGTCGTGTCGCCGATGTCACGGCCCTCGGCGATGTCCTTGAGCAGGCGGCGCATGATCTTTCCGGACCGGGTCTTGGGGAGCTCGGGGACGACCATGATCTGGCGCGGCTTGGCGATCGGGCCGATCTCCTTGGCGACGTGATTGCGGAGCTCTGTCGACAACGCAGCCAGGGCATCGGCATCGTCGAGTTCGCCCTCGGCGACGGCGTCGGAGCGGAGGATGACGAAGGCGACGGGCGCCTGGCCGGTCATCTCGTCGTTGGCGCCGACGACTGCCGCCTCGGCGACCTTCGGGTGCGAGACGAGAGCCGACTCGATCTCGGCGGTGGAGAGGCGGTGGCCCGAGACGTTCATGACGTCGTCGACGCGGCCGAGGATCCAGATGTTGCCGCGTTCGTCGTACTTCGCGCCGTCGCCGGCGAAGTAGTACTTGGGGCCGAAGCGGCTCCAGTAGGTCTCCTTGTAGCGCTGCGGGTCGCCCCAGATGCCGCGCAGCATCGAGGGCCACGGCTTGGTGAGGACGAGGTAGCCGACCTTGTCGGGGTCGGTCATCGGCTGACCCTCGTCGTCGAGGATCTCGGCGGAGATGCCGGGGATGGGGCGCTGCGAGCTGCCGGGCTCGAGGGTGGTGACGCCGGGGAGCGGACTGTTCATGATCGCGCCGGTCTCGGTCTGCCACCACGTGTCGACGATCGGGGCGGTGTCGGCGCCGATGTGCTTGCGATACCAGAGCCACGCCTCGGGGTTGATCGGCTCGCCGACGCTGCCGAGGATGCGGATCGAGGAGAGGTCGAACTTGGCCGGGATGTCGGCGCCCCACTTCATGAAGGTCCGAATCGCGGTCGGGGCGGTGTAGAAGATGTTGACCTTGTACTTCTCGATGAGCTCCCACCAGCGGCCCTGGTGCGGGGTGTCCGGGGTGCCTTCGTAGAGGACCTGCGTCGCGCCGAGCGAGAGCGGCCCGTAGACGATGTAGGAGTGGCCGGTCACCCAGCCCACGTCGGCGGTGCACCAGTAGACGTCGGACTCGGGGTGGACGTCGTGGACGATCGAGTTCGTGTAGGCGCACTGGGTGAGATAGCCGCCGCTCGTGTGGAAGATGCCCTTCGGCTTCCCCGTGGTCCCCGAGGTGTAGAGGATGAAGAGCGGGTGCTCGCTGTCGAAGTTCTCGAACTCGTGGGTGCCGGACTGGCCGGGGACGAGGTCGTCCCACCAGACGTCACGGCCCTCGGTCCAGTTGACCTCGGTGCCGGTGCGCTTGACGACGAGGACCTTCTCGACGGTGTTGTCGTCGTGCTCGAGGGCCTCGTCGACGGCCGCCTTGAGCGGGGCCGGCTTGCCGCGGCGCCACTGGCCGTCAGTGGTGACGGCGAGCTTGGCCTTGGCGTCGTTGATGCGCGTGTGCAGGGCCTCGGCCGAGAAGCCACCGAAGACAAGGGAGTGCGGAGCGCCGAGGCGGGCGCACGCGAGCATCGTGAAGATCGTCTCGGGGATCATCGGCATGTAGATCATGACCGTGTCGCCCTTGCCGACGCCGAGCTCGGTCAGCGCATTGGCGACCTTGCTGACCTCCTTCTGCAGGTCGGCGTAGGTGATCGTGCGGGTGTCACCCTGGTCGCCCTCGAAGTGGATGGCGACGCGGTCGCCGTTGCCGGCCTCGACGTGCCGGTCGACGCAGTTGTAGGCGACATTGAGCTCGCCGCCGACGTACCACTTGGCAAAGGGGGCATCGCTCCAGTCGAGCGTGGTGTCGAAGTCCTTGGCCCAGGTGACGTACTTGCGTCCCTGCTCGGCCCAGAAACCCTCGAAGTCGGCGTCAGCGGCGGCATACATGTCGGCGGTGCCGTTGGCCTGCGCGGTGATCTCCGGACGGGGTTCGAGGCTGGCGCGGTCGAGGTGGCTGGTCAGGTTGTCTTCGGACACGGGGAAAGGCTCCTCTTCATCGAGTGCGGCGTCACCCTCCACCTTTCCCTCACCTCCCGCTGACGGCAAGGCCACAACGCGGCGTATGCCGTGGACGCGCCTGTTCACGCGCCGAACGGGCGGGCGGTTGGTCCCCTCTCGGTCGAGGACCCTTCGGTCGCGGGAAGTGGTCAAAGTGTGCACTCCGAGCGCGGGGGGTCGGACGAAATGCTGGTCCCTGTGCCCAGCGTGTCGTGCAACGGTTTCACTCTGCTCAATTCTCTGGTGTCGTGGTGGATACGGACCACGAGGAGGTGGCGCGATGTTCATCGAAGGACAGCTCTATTCACCGGTGACGAAGGCAGCAGACGGTTCGGTCGAGGTGCACCTGGCCGACAACCACCCGGGGCTGCACGACCCGGCCTATCGTGCTCGACGCTCGCAGATCGCCGGGGCCGCGCTGACCGCGCCCCCAAGGACGGTCCCGACCATTGACTACACCGCTGACGAACACCGGATCTGGACTCTGGTCAACGAGCAACTCGCGCCCAAACACGAGAAGTACGCGCACTCCGAATACCTTGCGGCCAAGGGCCGACTGCGGCTGCCGACCGAGCACGTGCCCCAACTCATGGAGGTCACGCTGCGCCTGCAGCCGCTCACCGGCTGGACCTATCACGCGGCTCCCGGGCTGGTCCCCCTTCGTGAGTTCTATGCAGACCTGGCGCAGCGCAGTTTCAACTCGACGCAGTTCCTGCGCCACGGCTCGGAGCCGCTCTACACACCCGAGCCGGACATCATCCACGAGGTCATCGGGCACGCGAACCAGTTGGCGTCACCGCGCTTTGCTCGGTTGACGGAAGCCGCCGGGCGAGCGTCCCTGCGGGTCGAGACCGATGAGGCGATGAAGTTCATCGCCGACGTGTTCTGGTTCTCGATGGAGTTCGGGGTCATCAAGGAGCACGGCGAGGTCAAGGCCTACGGCGCCGGCATCCTCTCCAGTTTCGGGGAGATGGACGAGTTCGGGCACATGGAGCACCGTCGCCTCGACCTGGCCGACATGGGCACCCTCGCCTACGACATCACCGAATACCAGCCAGTGCTCTTCTGCGCCGAGAATCTCGACGAACTCGAAGACGTCGTCGGAGGCTTCTTCGACCGTGTCGACGACGACCTGACCTTCGAGCTCCGCGCCGAGGCCGCCACCCGCGCCTGACTGCCCAGCCTGACTGCTGCCCAGCCTCACTCTCGCGCGATCGCAAGCGTCAGGACTTCTGGTCGGCCCCGTCCTCGCTGCTCTCGTCGACCAAGGGTTCGTCGGTGTCTCCGGTCTCGCCATCGGCGCCGATCTCGGGGTCGGGGTGGTCCTGGCGGTAGGACGGCACGGGGTCCGAACCCAATTGTGGATAGGGATCGTGGCCGCGCAGGGTGAGGACGACGACCTTGGCCAGAGCCATGATCGGGACGGACACGAGCGCGCCCATGATCCCCCACATCGAGGAGAAGGCCACGACGCCCACGATGACGGCCCACGGATGGATGTCGACCGCGCGTGACATGAGCACCGGTTGCAGGACATTGGACTCGATCTGCTGCACGAGGAGCACGACGCCCACCATGATCAGGGCCGCCACCCAGCCCTTGCCGGCGAAGGCGATCAGGACTGCGACCAGCCCCGAGAGCACCGCACCCACGACGGGGATGAAGGCCATGAGGAAGGTCAACACCGCGATCGGCACGACGAGCGGGACCCCGAGCACGAGCGCGCCCAGGCCGATACCAAGCGCGTCAACCGCCGCGACGATGATCTGGGTGCGGGAGTAGGCCCGGACTGCGAGCCAGCCGCGACGGAAGGACTCGTGGATCGGCTGATGCGTCCGGCGGGGGAGCAGGCGGACGAACCACAGCCACAAGGTGCGACCCTGGGCGAGGAAGAAGTAGGTCGACACCAGGGCCAGCAGCAGGATGATCGTGAACGACGACAGGGCTTCCCCGGCGCGGAGAGCACCGCCGGCCAGGGAACTCCAATTGGTCTGCAGCCAATCGCGGCCCTGCTCGATCCAGTTGGAGATCTGGTCGCCACTGATCCCGAAGGGCTCGGTCTTGAGCCAGTCCTGGATGTCGTCGAGCGCGTCGGAGACTCCGTCGACGAGGTCTTGGGCCCCGGTGGCGATCTGGGCCCCGGTCAGCCAGAACGCGCCCACGAGCACCACGAGGAAGAACACCATGGTGAGGCTGGCGCCCAGCCCCTGCCCGATGCCGATGCGCCGCAGCCAGACCACGACCGGCTGGAGCAGTGCGGTCAGGAGCAGCGCGATCGTGATGGCGATGATCATGGAAGACACGGGTGCGAGGGCAGCGCCGATCGTGTTCAGGGCCAAGCCGGCGAGGACGACGATGGCACTCAGCGCGCCAACGACCCACAGTCCGAAGGGAATTGCCTCACCGAGGCGTCGGGTGACGGAGGTCTGGGAGTCCTGGGCCATGCCGTGAAGTCTCGCAGGCCGGAGACGCGGCCAAGGGGAGAGGCGCGCGAACGGCATACCCAAATGCGGGTATGCCGTCCGCTCACCCCTTGGGGGTGGAACCGATCAGTGGTCGAGTGCGGGGCCGACACCGTGTCCGGTGAGGGAGCGCACCTCCATCTCGGCGTACTTCTGCTCGTTGTACTCCTTGGAGAGCTTCGAGCCGAGCCAGCCCAGGAAGAACCCGATGGGGATCGAGATCAGGCCCGGGTTGTCGAGCGGGAACCAGTGGAAGTCGATCGCCGGGTTGGTGATCATCGAGGGTGACAGGCCGGTCTTGGGGTCCGCGGCCTTGCCGGAGACGACCGGGCTGAAGATGATCAGGCCGATCGAGGAGATCAGGCCACCGTAGATCGACCAGAGGGCGCCCTTGGTGTTGAAGCCCTTCCAGAAGAGGGAGTACAGGATCGTCGGCAGGTTCGCCGAGGCGGCCACCGCGAAGGCGAGCGCCACGAGGAAGGCGATGTTCTGGCTCTTGGCCAACATGCCACCGAAGATCGCGACAGCGCCGACGGCCAGCGCGGCGTAGCGCGCGACCTTGACCTCGGTCTCCTGGGACGCCTGGCCCTTCTTGATGACCTCCTTGTAGATGTCGTGGGCCACGGTCGCCGAGGTGACGATCGTCAGGCCCGCGACGACCGCGAGGATCGTTGCGAAGGCGATGCCGGACACGATGCCCAGGAGCGGGCTGCCACCGAGGGCGTAGGCGAGCAGCGGGGCTGCCGAGTTCGCCTTGCCGGGAGCGGCCGTGATGGCGTCGGGACCGACGAGGGCCGCGGCGCCGAAACCGACGACGAGGGTGAGCAGGTAGAAGCCACCGATGAGCCAGATGGCCCACTCGACCGACTTGCGGGCCTGCTTGCTCGTGGGCACTGTGTAGAAGCGCTGCAGCACGTGCGGCAGGCCGGCGGTGCCCAGGACGAGGGCCATCGACAGCGAGATGAAGTCGATCTTGGTGACCGTGTCCTTGCCGTACTTCATGCCGTAGGTCGTGAGCTTCTCCGCGGCCGCCGCGGTCTTCTCAGCGCTCGAGGAGGCGGTCTTGTCCACGGCCGCGTTGAAGAGGCCGTTGAGGCTGAAGCCGTACTTGCCGAGCACCCACACCGTCATGATCGCGGTGGCAGCGATGAGCAGGACGGCCTTGATGATCTGGACCCAGGTCGTGCCCTTCATTCCACCGATGAGGACATAGGCGATCATGACGACGCCGACGACCCCGATGACGAGGTTCTGGGCGAGCTCACCGGAGACACCGAGGAGCAGCGAGACCAGGCCACCGGCACCGGCCATCTGGGCCAGCAGGTAGAAGAGCGAGACGCACAGGACCGAGATGGCGGTGGCCAGACGGACCGGGCGCTGCTGGAGGCGGTAGGAGAGGACGTCGGCCATGGTGAACCGGCCGGTGTTGCGCATCAGCTCGGCGACGAGCAGGAGCGCGACGAGCCACGCGACGAGGAAGCCGATCGAGTAGAGGAAGCCGTCGAGACCGGTCAGCGCGATGGCGCCGGCGATGCCGAGGAAGGAGGCCGCCGACAGGTAGTCACCGGCGATGGCGATGCCGTTCTGACGGCCGGAGAAGGCGCCCGCGGCGGTGTAGTACTCCTCGGCACTCTTCTTGCCGGAGGCCACCTTGATGACGATGGCCAGCGTCACCGCGACGAAGGCGATGAAGATGCCGATGTTGAGGGCGGGGCTGCCGACAGCCGTGGCCGCCGGGAGCGCAGCGAACCCGGTGAGGGAGGCGATCGTGGCCATCTCAGAACTCCTTGCTCTCGAGACGGGCCGCGGCGGCATCAGCGGCGGGGTCGAAGGTCTTGTTGGCCCAGCGCGCGTAGATGAACGTGATGGCGAAGGTCGTCACGAACTGCAGGAACCCGAAGATCAGACCGACCGAAACCCGGCCGAACACGTGGGTGTTCATGAAGCCCGGGGCGAAGATCGAGAGCAGGACGTAGAGGAAGTACCAGGCGAGGAAGAAGGCCGTCATGGGGAAGACGAATCCCCGGAACTTCTTGCGCAGGTCCTGGAACTCCGGAGTGGCTTGCAGCGCGGTGTAGGGGTCCGCGCCGGGGCGAGCATCGTTGCTCACGGTCACCTCCAGTGATCGGGCCGGACGTCGGTGCCCGGTTCGGGTCTCACTGTGGAGGAGTGCGTATGCCGGGTGCCACGGTTGGGAAGGCGGCGTCGCCGGGCGGGGGTGGCTGGCCGTTCTGTGGCGCCCGTCACGTCGATGGGCGGCGGGTGTCGCGCGCCGAACGGTTGCGCAGGGCTGACCTGATGTCAGCGGGTCGGCAGCCGACAGCGGTGCTGAGCGCACGGCATACGCAAAGATGGGAGCCGTGCGAGCGCTCCGAAAGCTGACCGCGGAACCGGGCCTGCAACTCGTCGACATCCCGGAGCCCGTCTGTGGTGACAAGGACGTCAAGATCCGGGTCCTGCGGGCCGGCTTGTGTGGCACTGACCTGCACCTGCACGACTACGACGAGTGGGCGGCCGGCGCGATGCAGGTGCCGCAGACCCTGGGGCACGAGTTCTTCGGCGAGGTCGCCGAGGTCGGGGCCGATGTCACTCACATCGCGGTGGGGGACAAGGTGTCGGGGGAGGGCCACCTCGTGTGCGGCGTGTGCCGCAACTGTCGGGCCGGACGGCGACACCTCTGCATCCACACTGTGGGAGTCGGGGTCAATCGCGACGGTGCCTTCGCTGACTACGTCGTCATCCCGGCGATGAATGCCTGGGTGCACCCGCCGGACATCGACCCTGAGCTGGGCGTGCTCTTCGACCCGCTCGGCAATGCGGTCCACACCGCCCTGCAGTGGCCACTCGTCGGAGAAGACGTGGCCATCACCGGGGCCGGACCCATCGGGGTCATGGCGACTGCGGTGGTGCGGCATGCGGGAGCTCGACGCATCTGCGTGACGGACCTCTCGGCTGCGAGGCTGGCCCTGGCGAAGGCGGCAGGTGCTGATCTGGTCGTCGACGTCACCTCCGGTGGATCACTCGGGGCGGCCCAGGAGTCCTTGGGGATGGTCGAGGGCTTCGATGTCGGTCTGGAGATGTCCGGCTCGCCGGCCGCGTCGCGTGACCTCATCGCGAACATGAACCACGGTGGCCGGATCGCGATGCTCGGTCTTCCCAAAGGGCCCTACGAGATCGACTGGGGCCCGGTCATCACCCACATGATCACCATCCGCGGGATCTACGGCCGGGAGATGTTCGAGACCTGGTATCTCATGGGGGCCATGCTGGCCACATCCCCTGAATTGGGTCGTTCGGTCACCTCGGTCATCACCGGCCGGTATGCCGCGCAGGACTGGGAGGCGGCGTTCGCCGAGACCCGCTCGGGGCAGGGTGGCAAGGTGATTCTCGATTGGAGTTGAGCTGGTGGTCCGTGGACTGATGATCCGAGCGGCAACGCTGGCGATGGCTGCCGTTGCGCTCGCCGCGTGCGGCTCCTCGGGGGCTGGCGGCACCAGTGGTGGTGGGGCGAGCGACCCACCGTCCACCTCCTCGACTCCCTCGGTCCCGACGACGGCCTCGCCAGCCTCATCCGGCTCGGCCGCCGCTACGGCGGGAGCGACGATCGATCCGTGCACCCTGCTAGACCGGGCCGCGATCGACCGGCTGATCGGGGAGTTCACCGAGTTCAACCACGTCGTGACGGCGCAGCTCCCCGGTTGCGAATGGACCAACGCGAGTTCCACCCTCAGCGTGTCGTCGGTCCCCGCCGACGAGTGGGCGGCCGTGATGCCGACGAACATCGCGATGCTTCGCGTCGCGGCCAAGGGCAACCAGGACAAGCTCGACGACCTTGATCGTCGTGCGGCGCTCTTCACCGGATCGATGACCGCCGAGCAGGCCTGTGCGGCCTTCTCGACGACCCTGCAGTGGCAGGGCCTGCCCGCAGAGGAGTGGAAGGCCGTCACGTATGCGCCCGACCCCCAGAATCCCACCCTCGTCGCGGCCACTGCCTGCCACGAGGGCCGTTACTCGGTGGTGTCCCTGACCAAGCCCGACGTGGTGAGCAGTGCAGCCCAGTCCGCGGCCATCCTCGATGCGCTGGTCGCCGCCGATGCCGCCGCCCGAGGGTCATGACGGGGCGCTCGTGCGCCACGGCATACGCTGAATCGACCGCACCCGACCACCGCAGGAGGCGCCGTGTACGGCGAAGTCAAGCAACAACTCGCGACCACCTTGCGGGAGATCGAGGACGCTGGACTCTTCAAGCGAGAGCGGCTCATCACCACGCCCCAAGCGGCCCACATCGGCACTCGCAGCGGCACCGCGCTCAACTTCTGCGCGAACAACTATCTCGGCTTCGCCGATCACCCCGAGGTCATCGGCGCGGCTCGAGAAGCGTTGGGGGAGTGGGGTTTCGGTATGGCGTCGGTGCGATTCATCTGCGGCACGCAGACCCAGCACGACGCCCTCGAGACGGCTCTCTCAGACTTCTTGGGGACCGAGGCCACGATTCTCTACTCGTCCTGTTTCGACGCCAATGGTGGTGTCTTCGAGGTCCTATTCGGCGAGGGTGACGCGATCATCAGCGACGAGCTCAACCATGCCTCGATCATCGACGGCGTGCGGCTGTCGAAGGCTGCCCGGTATCGCTATCGGAATGCCGACATGGCTGATCTGAGGGATCAACTGGAGGCGGCCAGCAACGCTGGTGCGCGTCGAATGGTCATCGTGACCGACGGGGTCTTCTCGATGGACGGCTCCTACGCGCCGCTCGACGAGATCTGCGACCTGGCCGACGAGTTCGAGGCCATGGTGCTGGTGGATGACTCCCACGCTGTGGGCTTCGTCGGGGAGGGTGGGCGGGGGACGCCCGAGCTGTTCGGGGTGAGCGATCGCGTCGACATCATCACGGGGACCTTGGGCAAGGCGCTGGGGGGAGCTTCCGGAGGTTATGTCTCCAGCCACCAGGAGGTCGTCGATCTGCTCCGGCAGCGGTCGCGTCCCTATCTCTTCTCCAATTCGGTGGCGCCGCCGGTGGTGGCCGGTTCGCTGCGGGCCCTCGCGTTGGTGTCCGGGTCGTCCGAGAGCCGAGAGACGTTGCGTCGCAACAGTTCCCTCTTCAGGGAGCTGATGACCGAGGCTGGTTTCGAGTTGCTCCCGGGATCGCACCCGATCGTGCCCGTCATGTTCCCCGGTGACGATGGGGCCCGTCGGGCCGCACAGATCGCTGATCACATGTTGACCGAAGGCGGCGTCTATGTGATCGCCTTCTCCTTTCCCGTGGTGCCCAAGGGCAAGGCGCGGATCAGGGTGCAGCTGAGCGCTGCCCACTCCGAGGCGGACGTGCGACGGTGTGTCGAGGCGTTCGTCGCGGCGCGATCTGCCCTGCCGGCCACTGACGCCGAAGGCTGAGGGCTGACACCGGCCGCGCTCGGTGGCTGGCCGAAGGGCCCAAGTCCGTCGAGGACCAACGCCGCGGACGCAGGTCAGTCGAGGGAGCGGGATCGCAGGTCGATGCGTTCCGGTGTGTGCAGGCGGACGAGCAGGCGGATCGTGCCCGGAGGGGTCGATTTCGGCGTCGCGAGCGAGACGACGATCGCGACCACCGCGGCCAGCGGCACACACCAGGCGGCAGGGGTGGCCAGCAGCGCACCGAGCCAGCCCTCGAACGGTCCGGCGGTGATGGAGACCCCGATGGAGACCAGCGCCGTGAAGGCGCCGACCACCAGCCCGGCGATCGCGCCAGCCCTCGTCAGGTCACGCCACCACACGCCCAGGATGAGCAAAGGCGCGAAGGTGGCGGCAGCCACCGTGAAAGCGAGGAGCACCATTGTCGCGAGTCCGATCGGCTCGATGACCCGCGTCACGGCATACGGGACGATGACCGAGGCTGCCGCCGCGATCCGGAAGCCCAGTGGTCCCGTGGCGTCGCCACCGGTGACGCGCGCGAGGTACGGGCGAACGAGTGATTGGTCGATCACCCCCGTCACGGACATCGCCACGCCTGAGGCGGTGGAGAGAAGGGCCGCGAAGGCGCCTCCCGCGAGGACGGCCGTGAGCAACTCGCCGGTCAGTCCGCCGATGACCGCGTTGGGGAGGCGCAGGACGATGGAGTCCGGTCGCACATCGAGGGGCAACTCGGGCAGGTGGACCCTGCCGAGCACGCCATAGATCGGCGGGATCAGGTAGAAGATGCCCAGCAGGAGGAGCACCGTGACGGTCGTCCGTCGGGCGCCGAGTCCGTCCGGATTCGTGTAATAGCGGACCAGGACGTGAGGGAGACCCATGGTCCCCAGGCAGAGCGCGATCATCATCGAATACACGCGATACGTGGGATGGTCGTCGGGACCGCGAGGGGTGAGGGCCAGATGCCACGATGGATCGGCCACATTCGGATGGGGAGCTCCGGAGCGCAGCCACAGCACGAGGAGGATGCAGGCCGGGACGGCGATGGCGGTGAGTTTGATCCAGTACTGAAGGGCCTGGACGAAGGTGATCGACCTCATCCCGCCGGCACCGACGGCCAGCGCCACGACGACGGCAACGACGGTCCCGCCAACCCACCCCGGGACGCCGGCCACGATGGTGAGGACGAGCGATGCGCCCTGGAACTGCGGCACGAGATAGAGCCAACCGATCCCGACCACGAGGATCGAGGCGATGAGCCGGACGCGCCGCGACTGCAGACGCATCTCCGCGAAGTCGGGAAGCGTGTAGGCACCTGATCGGCGCATGGGAGCCGCCACCATCACGAGGAGGACGAGGTAGCCCAAGGTGTAGCCGACGGGGAGCCAGAGCTGGTCCACGCCGATGTCATAGATGAGTCCGGCGACGCCGAGAAAGGATGCGGCAGAAAGGTATTCGCCACCGATGGCGCTGGCGTTGAGACGGGGTGAGACGGTGCGACCGGCGACATAGAAGTCACTGGTGGCGCGCGACAGACGCAGCCCGAGGCCCCCCACCACGAGGGTGAGCAGACACACGAGGGTGACCGCAAAGAGGGAGAGGGTCGAGGACTCGGCCATGGGTCACTGCTGGCCGACGACGTCGGCGAAGTCGCTTTCGATCTTTTCCGCTTGACGGACATACCAGCGCGCGATCACCCAGGCCGCCGGATAGACGAGGATGCCGAGCACCACCCAGGGGAAGGGCAGGCCGAGAATCGTCAGGCTGCGCGTTGCCGGGACGGCCAGCAGGAGCACCGGGAAACCGCCGATGCCGAGGAAGGCCAGGCCGACGACCAGGGCCGACAGTCGGAACTGGGCCCGCATCAGGCCCGCGAGGTAGACGTCGCCGAGGCCGGTCTGTTCATCGAGGTCGCGGGCGATCGACTGGCTCGTGGGTCGTCCCGCCCCGCGCCGAGAACTGGTGACGCGGATCCTCGTGGGGCGCGGGCCGGTGGTCGTCACGGGCGGCCGATGGGCCGACGGAGGAGCAGGTCGCGCAGTTGCTTGGTGTGGCGACGACTCACCTGCAGCACGGTGCGGTCGATGACGATCGAGCAGCGACCGTGGTCCATGCGCACCTCGGTCACGTGGGGGAGGGCGACCAGAGTGCTGCGGTGGATGCGCACGAAGCCGTGCTCGGCCCATTGCTCCTCGAGGGTGGACAGCGGGATCCGCACCAGGTGGCTGCCGGAGTCGGTGTGCAGTCGCGCGTAGTCCCCCTGGGCCTGGGCGAAACGGATCTGGCTGCGGGAGATGAAGCGGGTGACGCCCCCGAGTTCGACCGGGATCGTCTCGCCGGTTTCGTGGCCCTCGGGTCCTGCGCCGTCCACGGACCGGTGGTCCGGGCCGCCCGTGGGCGAGCCCGGCGCGGCCCCGGGGACGGTGCCCGAGACGGTCCCGGCTTCATCCGCCCGAGCCACCACGCGCCGCACGGCCTCGGCGAGCCGATCCTGGCTCACCGGCTTCATGACGTAGTCGGTCGCGGCAAGCGCAAAGGCGTCGACCGCGTGCTGGTCGTGAGCGGTCACGAAGACGATCTGAGGTTGTGTGCTGAACTTCGCGATGACCCGCGCCAGCGCCATCCCATCCAGCCCCGGCATCGAGATGTCGCTGAAGACGACATCGATCTCACGGTTGTCGAAGACACGCAGGGCCTCGGTGCCGCTGCTCGCTGTGAGGATCTCGCCGATGCGTGGGTCCTGGTCCAGGAGCCACGACAACTCGGACAGCGCGGGGAGTTCGTCATCGACGACGAGCGCCGTGAGGCCTCCACTGGTCATGGGCTTCAGACTAACGGTGCGGCAGCCCACGGGTTCTGGATCGGGCCTCTGGGCTTCAGGGGGCGTCGTGCACGCCGGGGGCGAATTTCGGGACGCGGAAGCTGACCTTTGTGCCGGCACCCGGCGCCGTCTCGACGACCAGGCCCGAGTCGTCGCCGTAGACCTGACGGAGGCGAGCGTCGACATTGCCCAGGCCGATGGAGTCCGTGGCTGCGGTGTCGTCCAAGACCCCCCGGATGCGTTCGGGGTCACTGCCGACGCCGTCGTCCTCGATGCCGATCTCCGCGTCCGTGCCCCGGTCGATGGCCGTGATGGTGACGTGTCCGATCCCTTCCTTGTTCGCCAACCCGTGGCGAACAGCGTTCTCCACCAATGGTTGTACGGCCAAGTAGGGGACCTTCACGGGAAGGACCTCCGGGGCGATGAGCAGGCTCACCCGGAGCCGGTCTCCGAAGCGGGCTTGTTCGAGCACCAGATAGCGCTCCACGTTGCGCAACTCTTCCTGCAAGGTGGTGAAGGGCCCTCCGCGTCGCAGGGCATAGCGCGTGAAGTCCGCGAACTCGAGGAGCAACTCGCGAGCTCGATCCGGATCCGTGCGGACGAAGGATGCGATCGCGGCCAAGGAGTTGTAGATGAAGTGCGGGCTGATCTGGGCGCGCAGGGCGCGCAGCTCGGCCTCCATCACGCGGTTGCGGTCGCGGCCGAGTTCAGCCAACTCGAGTTGCGCGGACACCCATTGGGCGACCTCTTCGGTCGCCCGGGCCAATCCGGGGGAGGCGTCGTCGGTGTATGCCGTGAGCGTCCCGATCACCCGGTCATCCACCACGAGCGGGGCCGTCACGGCGGCACGCAGGGGGCATTCGAGGTCGTCACACCTGACGTCCTTGTAGGTGCTCACCGTCGTGCGCCCCGACTTCAGGGTCGTCGTGGTCAACGAGTGGGTCGTCGCGCGATGGGTGCCGTCCGGTCCGGTCCAGCCGAGCACACGGTCCCGGTCGGAGATCGCCAGGGCGCCGGCGCCGAGCATCGACAACAGGTGCTTGCCCGCCTTGTCGGCAGCCGATTCGGTCAGCCCGTCCGAGAGGTGTCGGCCGGCCGTGGTGGCTCGGTGCAAGGTGGAGTAGGTCGCCTGGTCCACGGGCGAGATGAAGCCGCGTCGCCTCAGCCGGCGCTGGAGAAGGACAGCCGTCAGGATGAGCAGCAGCGTGCCTGTGACCACGATCGCGGTGGGGACATCGAAGCTGCGCACGTTGCGCAGCCTAGAGTCTTGCGACGTGACCGAGTTCGATGAAGCGATCGCCCTGTCCGACCCCGGCCAAGGAGGGGAAGCGCCGGGCGGAGAGCTGACCCGTACCGCTCACCTGCCCGAGGGCTGGCTCATCGGGGGTGCGATCAACGGCGGCGTCCTCATGGCGCTCGGCGTCCGAGCCATGTCCGAGGCCCTGGCGGCTGACGGTGGCGGAGCCGACGTCCTGGCCTTCACGGCCCACTTCCTCTCCGCCAGTCAGGCCGGACCCGCCACCGTCACTCCTGAGGTCCTTCGCGTCGGCCGCACCATGTCCACGGCTCAGGCGTCGATCCATCAGCGTGACGAGGGCAAGTGCCCGGTCGAGCGGGTGCGCATGATGGCGACCTTCGGTGACCTGGCCGCGTTCTCGGAGCCCGTGCACCGTCAGCAGCCACCCCCGGTGTTGCCGCCACCTGACCAGTGCATCTCGGCCTCCGACGGCCCGAGGGAGATGCTCGAGACCATCCGAATCCTGAGTCGCCTCGACATCCGGTTGGATCCCGCGACGGCTGGCTTCGGGTTGGGGGCTCCGAGCCTGGAAGGCGAACTCCGCGGATGGATCCGGTTCATCGACGGGCGCGAGCCCGACCTGCTCTCCCTGCCCTTCGTCGTCGATGCCTTCCCGCCGGTGGCCTTTGATCTGGGGGCGATGGGCTGGGCGCCGACCATCGAGTTCACTGGGCACGTGCGCGCGCTCCCCGCGCCGGGCTGGCTGCGCGTCCGGCTCACAACGACCAATGTCGCGGGGGGTCTGATGGAGGAGGACTGCGTCGTCTGGGACTCCACGGATCGGGTGGTCGCCCAGTCGCGCCAACTCGCCGGCGTCCGTATGCCGTCTGCATGAGTGCCGCCGTCGAGGCGGCTCTTCGACTGGCCGGGATCGAGGAGGTGGCCGAGGCCGTCGCAGAAGCGAGGGAAGCCTGCACTCGGCTCCGCTGGCATCAGGCCTTGCGTCGCAGGATCCCCGAGGCCGCCGCGGAGAGCCGTATCCGGGGGGCTGCGGCCTCTGGTGAACTGGAGGGAGCTCGACTCTCGGATGCCATCGTTCGCGATCTCATGCGCGGTGCATCGACCTGGCATGCGCCCCTCGATCCGGTCGAGGCGGTCATGAAGGGAGTCATCGCTGCCACCGCGGAGACGGAGGTGCTCGCCCGCGTGGTCGCCCGCTCGCCCCTCCAGGCACTTGCTCGGCTGCACACCGTCGCGGCTGCCGATCTGCTGGCTCCGGATCAATTGGGGCGCCCGCGCCACGGCGATGAGGACTGTCGGGAACTCATCGAAGTCAGCCCGGCAGCGCCGGCAGGAGAGGTGATGGGTCGGCTCCGGGGCGTCGTGGACCTGATCACCGCGATGGACTCGGTGCCCGTCCCGGTAGTGGTTGGTCTCGTCCATGCCGAACTCATGCTCACGCGTCCCTTCCTTCGAGGCAACGGGGTCGTCGCCAGAGCGGTCGAGCGGCTCCTGGTCCAGGCCGGGGGTCTGGATCCCACGGGAGTTGCGGTCACCGAGCTCGGCCATGGCCGTCAGGGAGGCCCGGCCTACCTCGGTGCGCTCACGGCATACGCCCGCGGGGATCAACCCGGTGTGGTCCTGTGGTTGGTCCACGAGGCCAAGGCGTTGGCCAGCGCGGCGGCCGAAGGGGAGCGGGTGGCGGACGCGGTGCTCGCTGGACGGATCGGCTGAACGGCCGATGTGATCGCACTCAGCGGCCCGAGTCATGCTTTGGAATCAGTCGTGATGGCTGTTGAGGGGTAAGGGAATCCGCAAATTCTCGGAATGAGTTGCCAACCCGGCCCATCGGGTGTTCACTGACGCTATCGCTCCCCTTCGGGGTTGCAGCGAAGGGCGGCCCAGCTTCTCCCCCCCGGAGTTGTGCTCGCTCGACGGCCCCGGTTGTCCCCCCGACCGGGGCCGTCCTCATTCTTCGCCCGGCCCCGGCACGCCGGGGCGTCCTCCCACGCTGAGCGTGGGACCCAATTCTTCGCCCGGCCCCGGCACGCCGGGGCGTCCTCCC
>ENA-UPSM01002119-UPSM01002119.1-activated-sludge-metagenome-genome-assembly--contig:-NODE-2119-length-24657-cov-6.745874_pt1 | contig 24657 bp, 20 predicted proteins | sample MGYA00238181_ERZ773283 | MGnify/ENA primary metagenome ERZ773283 (study PRJEB29023, sample SAMN05720199) | activated sludge metagenome | isolation source: Anaerobic digester | place: Japan...
CGGCGGCGAGCGCCCCGGCGGCGCGGCGGGCGAGTGAGGCGGCGATCATGCTGAGTCTGCGGATCGCCGCCCGCTTCCTGCGCCGGAACCCGGTGCAATCGGGGCTGATCGCCGCCGGGATCGCCGTCGGGATCGGTGTACAGGTGTTCCTGGGATCGCTCATCACGAGTCTGCAGCAGAACCTGGTCGACGAGACGGTCGGGTCCAGCCCTCAAGTGACGGTCGTCGCTGCGGCCGAGGGCGACCCCGTGGACCTCACGCCGACCATGTGGGACGCGCTTTCCCGGGACGACCGTGTCACGACGGTGGTCCCCGTGCGCCGATTCTCGGCTATCTATCGCAGGAAGGCTGAGTCGGTGCCCCTGCAGGTGGTAGGCGGCGACCTGGGGGCACTCGACACGATCTACGACATCAGTAAGCGTGTGGTCGCCGGCAGGGCCCGGCTCAGCGGCGATGCCGTCATCGTGGGCAAGGACTTCGCGAAGGCGAACGGACTGGCGCCCGGCGACGCGGCCACCCTGGTCTTGCCCGACGGCCGCGTCGCCGGGCGCACGGTGACCGCGGTCGCCGACTTCGGGGCCGCGGCGGCCAACGAGACGCTGGCGTTCGTACCGGCCGGCTTCGCCGGCGATGTGCTCGACCTCGGCGACGGGCAGTACACCGCCGTCGAGATGCAAGTGTCGGACGTGTTCCAGTCCACCGCGGTGGCCGACGCGTTGCGCGCCGACCCAGCCTTCGCCGGCACCAAAGTCACGGAGTGGCAGAGCCAGAACCAGGATCTGCTGACCGCGCTTCAATCGCAGAGCTCGTCGAGCTACACGATCCAGGCGTTCGTGCTCATCGCGGTGGCGTTGGGCATCGCCTCGACGCTGGCTATCTCGGCCGTGCAGAAGACGCGGCAGATCGGGATCCTCAAGGCGATGGGCATGCACGATGCCCGTGCCGGGCGCATCTTCCTCTGGCAGGCCGCGTTGCTCGGCGTGACCGGCGCGGCCGCCGGCGTCGGCGTCGGACTGGCGCTGATCGTGCTCTTCTCGCGCCTTGCCTCGACGTTCACGATCACGCCACAGTGGTCGTTCGTCGCGGTCTCCTTCGCGGTCGGCGTGCTCGTGGCGCTGCTCTCGTCGCTGATCCCGTCGCGGCGCACGTCACGGCTCGACCCGATCGAGGTGATCCAGAGTGGCTGAGCATCTGCTGGTCGCCGACGGTCTCGGCAAGACCTACGGCGACGTCGTCAAGACCACCGCGCTGAGCGACGTCACGTTCAGCGTCGAGCGCGGGGAGTTCGCCTCGGTGATCGGGCAGTCGGGGTCGGGTAAGTCGACGCTGCTCAACCTGATCGGCTTGCTGGACACGCCGACGACGGGACAGGTGCTCGTCGACGGACGGGAGACCGCGGCCCTCGGCCGTCGGGGCCGGGCGCGGCTGCGCAACGAGCTCCTGGGGTTCGTCTTCCAGTTCCATCACCTGCTGCCCGAGTTCTCGGTCGTCGAGAACGTCCTCATGCCTGGCTTGATCGCGGGTCGCGACGCGCGGCGGTCGCGCGTCCGGGCGGAGGAGGTGCTGGCCCTGCTCGGCCTCGAGGGGCTCGAAGACAAGAACGCCAACGAGCTGTCGGGCGGGCAGAAGCAGCGCGTGGCCATCGGCCGCGCGCTGCTCAACGAGCCCGCCCTGGTCCTCGCCGACGAGCCCACGGGAAACCTCGACACGGCGAACACGGCGCGGGTCTACGAGCTCTTCCGAAAGGTGAACGCCGAGCTCGGCACGGGCTTCCTGATCGTCACGCACGACCGCTCGGTGGCCCAGCAGACCGACAGGATCCTCGAGATCAGCGACGGACGCTTGGTCCAGGACGTGCGGAACACGTATGCGGCGCCGGCGCCGTGAGGCGCCGGCGCCGCATGGTGGCCGCGTTCACGGCTCCCGTCAGAGGTCCGGCGAGGAGTTTCGCCGCACTCCTGCCGGTGGTACCATTTGCTCCCTTGCCGGTGGTGGAGGTAGCTCAGTTGGTAGAGCTCCAGGTTGTGGCCCTGGCGGTCGCGGGTTCGAATCCCGTCCTTCACCCCAGACCTCCCGTTCCGCCCGTGTGTCGGGCCGGGCGGTATGGACGGCGACGCCGGTCTCGGCGGCGCGCTTCGCGGGCCGAGCGTCACCCCGGAGTGGCCGGTGGCGTCACCCCGGAGCGGCCGGCGAGCCGACGCGCGCGGGTGTGGCGGAACTGGTAGACGCGCTAGACTTAGGATCTGGTGGGCATCGCCCGTGGAGGTTCAAGTCCTCTCACCCGCACCATCGTCCCGGACGCCAGTCCTTGTCGCGTGCCCGGGCGAGGGCGGCGCGTCCTGCGCCCTGTCGGGCGCACCCGGCGCCGCGGGCGACGCCGTCGGACCATCGAACGCACCCCCCGACGAGTGAGGGAGAACACCACAGTGAAGACAGAGGTCAAACCGGGCGCCGAGAACGAGGTCGTGCTCAGCGTCGAGGTGCCGGAAGACGACGTCAAGCGTCTGTACGAACGCACGGTGGCGCGACTGCGCGGCGAGCTGCAGATCCCCGGCTTCCGCAAGGGGAGGGTCCCCCGGGAGCTGGCCATCCGGCATCTGGGCGAAGACTACATCAAGGGCGAGGCGCTCAACGACGCGCTGCCCGAGTGGTACGAGAAGGCACTCGACGAGTCCGCCGTCGAGGCGGTGTCGATGCCCGACCTCGATCTGGGCGACTACGACCCGGCCGGGCCGTACACGTTCCAGGTCACCGTGCAGGTGAGGCCGACCCCGGTGCTCGGCCAGTACAAGGGTCTCGAGGTGCCGAAGCGCACCCCACAGGTCACGGAAGGCCAGGTCGACGCCCAGCTCGCGATGCTTCAGGAGCGTTTCGCTACGCTGCAGCCGGTCGAGGGACGCGCCGTTGCCCAGGGGGACTTCGTGCTCATGGACTTCGAGGCCTCCCGGGACGGCGATCCCATCGAGGGCGCCCAGGCCACCGACTACATGGCTCAGATCGGCCGTGGCCAACTGATCCCCGGTTTCGAGGCGGCGGTCGAAGGCATGGCCGCCGGCGAAGAGAAGGTGTTCGACGTCACGTTCCCGGACGACTACCAGGCCGAGGAGCTGCGCGGCCAGCAGGCGACGTTCAAGGTGAAGGTGAAGGAGATCAAGGAGAAGGTCGTCCCCGAGCTCGACGACGAGTTCGCCGCCGACGCCAGCGAGTTCGAGACGCTCGCCGAGCTGCGTGACGACATCCGTCGGCGGCTGATGACGGCGGCCGAGGCGGCGGCCGACTATGACTTTCGCGCCGCCGCCGTCGCGGCCGCCGTCGACAACGCGACCGTGACGGTCCCGCCGGCGATGATCGAGCGCGAGGCGCACAACCTCTACCACGAGCTCGAGGAGAGCGTCGGCGAGCGCGGCCTCACCATGGAGACATACCTCGCCGTTCTCGAGAAGACGGCGGAAGAGGTCGAGCGCGAGCTGGCGCCGCGCGCCGAAGCCCGGGTCAAGCGCCGTCTCGTGCTCGACGCGATCGTCGCCGCCGAGGGCCTCGAAGTCACCGACGACGAGGTGCGCGCCCGCATCATGGAGGACGCCGAAGTGCTCGGCCGCGACGGCAGTCAGCTCGTGCTCGAAGTTTACAAGTCGGGCAGGCAAGACCTGCTCCGTGACGAACTGCTTATGGCCAAGGCGGTCAGCCTGATCGTCGACAACGCGGTGGCGGTGCCGGCCGAAGAGCCGGCCGATGAAGAGAGCGAAGAGCCGCAGGCCGAGGCCGAGGCGGAAGCGCCGGAGGCGCAGGCCGAGGCCGGGTCTGCGGCCGAACGAACGTCATGACCGCGCCGCCGGCGGCGCTTGCGCGCAGCCGCGAGGCGCATGAAGAGGAGAAGAAGGGACAGGACGTGAGCCCACTGGTACCGTTCGTCATCGAGCAGACGAGCCGCGGCGAGCGCTCGTTCGACATCTATTCGCGGCTTCTGAACGAGCGCGTGATCTTTCTCGGCACGCCGATCACGGACGAGGTCGCGAACCTCATCGTGGCGCAGCTCATCCACCTCGAATCGGACGACCCCGACAAAGACATCAGCCTCTACATCAACAGCCCGGGGGGCTCGGTCTACGCCGGCCTCGCGGTGTACGACACCATGCAGTTCATCAAGCCGGACGTGTCGACGATCTGCGTCGGCAGCGCCATGAGCATGGGGGCGCTGCTCCTCGCCGGCGGCGCCAAGGGCAAGCGCTTCGCGCTCCCCAACGCCCGCGTCCTCATCCATCAGTTGATGGGCGGCTATGAGGGCCAGGCCACCGACATCGAGATCCACGCCAAGGAGGTCATCAACCTCCGTCAGCGTCTGGACGAGATCCTCGCCGCGCACACCGGGCAGCCGTACGAGAAGGTCCGCAAGGACACGGAGCGTGACTACTTCATGACCGCGGAAGAGGCCAAGACCTACGGCATCATCGACGATGTCATCGCGCACCGCTGACGCGGCGCCGGCGGACTCTCGAGAGCAGGAGGCAGCGAGTTGGCAGGACCTTCAGACAGCACCGATCAGCTTCTCTGCAGTTTCTGTGGCAAGTCGCAGCGCCAAGTCAAGAAGCTGATCGCGGGGCCCGGCGTCTACATCTGCGACGAGTGCATCGATCTCTGCAACGAGATCATCGACGAGGAGCTGACGGCGCCGGCGACCCTCGACCTAGAGCAGTTGCCGAAGCCGCGCGACATCTACGCCGTCCTCAACGACTACGTCGTCGGACAGGACGAGGCCAAGCGGGCGCTGTCCGTGGCGGTCTACAACCACTACAAACGCGTGCAGGCCGTCGCCTCGGGCGAGACCGACGTCGAGCTGCAGAAGTCGAACATCCTGCTGCTGGGCCCGACGGGCTGCGGCAAGACGTTGCTCGCCCAGACCCTCGCCCGCATCCTCAACGTGCCCTTCGCCATCGCCGACGCCACCGCCCTCACCGAAGCCGGGTACGTGGGCGAGGACGTCGAGAACATCCTTCTCAAGCTCATCCAGGCGGCGGACTTCGACGTGAAGCGCGCCGAGAGCGGGATCATCTACATCGACGAGATCGACAAGATCGCGCGCAAGGCCGACAACCCGTCGATCACGCGCGACGTGTCGGGCGAGGGCGTGCAGCAGGCCCTGCTGAAGATCCTCGAAGGGACCACGGCCAGCGTGCCGCCGCAAGGGGGGCGCAAGCACCCGCACCAGGAGTTCCTGACGATCGACACGACGAACGTGCTCTTCATCTGCGGCGGCGCCTTCTCCGGCCTCGAGAAGATCATCGCGCGCCGCATCGGGCGCCAGGGCGTGGGATTCATGGCCGACATCGTGGGCAAGGGCGACAAGGACCCCGGCAGCGTCCTTACCCGCGTCCTGCCCGAAGACCTTCTGGAGTACGGCCTGATCCCTGAGTTCATCGGTCGGCTTCCTGTCGTCAGCGCCGTCCACAGTCTCGACGAGCACGACCTGGTGCGCATCCTCACCGAACCGAAGAACGCGCTCACCCGCCAGTACCAGAAGTTCCTGGCGCTGGACGGGGTCGAGCTGGTGTTCGCGGACGAAGCGCTCGAGGCGATCGCCGTGAAAGCTCTCGAGCGCGGGACGGGCGCACGTGGCCTGCGCACGATCATCGAGGAAGCCCTGATGGGGGTCATGTTCGACCTGCCGTCGCGGCGCGACGTGCGCAAGTGCGTGATCACCCGCGAGACCATCGAGAAGGGCATCGACCCGACGCTCGTCACCGAAGCCGAGAGGGCGACGCCTGAGCGTGACGCCGAATCGGCCTGACACTGCCGGTCGCGGAGCAGCGGCCGATCCGGCGACGCTCCCGCTCCTGCCGACGCGGGAACTGGTCGTCTTCCCGAGGATGGTCGCGCCCCTCTTCGTGGGGCGCGACAAGTCGATCAGCGCGATCGAGCGCGCCTTCGGCGACAAGACGCCGCTGATCCTCTCGTCCCAGCGGGAGCCGGGAGAAGACGACCCCGACGCCGACGACATCTCGCCCGTGGGCACGCGCGCCACGGTGCTGCAGTTGTTCAAGCTGCCGGACGGGAGCGTCAAGGCCATCGTCGAGGGCATCGAGCGCGTGCGTATCGAGCACTTCGAGTCGACCGCGCCACACTTCGTCGTGAGCTACTCTGCGATCGAGCCCGCGGACCGGGACGCCGCCCGCTGCCGGGCCCTCGCCCGGCGGGTGACGGCGGAGTTCGTCGACTACGCGCAGATGAGCCCCCACGTTCCCGACGAGATCCAGTTCGTGGTCGCCCAGGCGGCCGACGCCGAGGAGGTCGCCGACATCGTCGCCGCCCACCTCATGGTCTCGACGCCCGAGAAGCAGGCGCTGCTCGAGACGGAGTCGACCGAGCAGCGCCTTACCGTCCTTCTCGAACTGCTCGCCCAGGAGAACGCGGTGCTCGGCCTCGAACAGGAGATCGCCGCCAAGGTGCAGCAGCGCATCGAGACAGGGCAACGGCAGATCCTTCTTCAGGAGAAGCTGAAGGTGTTGCGCGACGAGATCGAGGCTGAGGGAGGGGATGAAGCGGACGGGTACGCGCGCATGCTCGCCGGGCGTCGTCTGCCCGCCGCGGCCGCCCGCGTCGTCGCGCGCGAGATCGAGAAGCTGCGGCAGGCGCCGGCCATGAGCCCCGAGGTGGCGGTCATCCGCGCTTTGCTGGACACGGTCTTCGACCTTCCTTGGGGACGCACGACCGAGGCCGCCGTCGACGTGGTCGCCGTGGCCCGCCATCTGGACCAGACGCACTATGGCCTGAAGGACGTGAAGGACCGCGTCCTCGAGTACCTCGCCGTCTGCAGCCTGCTCAAGGGCGACCGGCCGGGCACTATCCTCTGCCTGGCCGGCCCGCCGGGCACGGGCAAGAGTTCCGTGGCGCGGGCGGTGGCCGAGGCTCTCGGCCGCCCCTTCGCACGCATCGCCCTCGGTGGCGTGCGCGACGAGGCCGAGATCCGCGGCCACCGCCGCACCTACGTCGGCGCCATGCCCGGACGCGTCATCGAGGCTCTCACCAAGACCGGCGTCGACGACCCCGTCCTCCTCCTGGACGAGCTCGACAAGCTGGGCAGCGATTGGCGTGGCGACCCCGCGGCGGCGCTCATGGAGGTGCTGGACCCGGAGCAGAACCATGCCTTCCGCGACAACTACCTGGAGGTCGAATACGACCTCTCGAAGGTGCTGTTCATCGCCACCGCGAACGACACCGACCAGATCCCCGACACGCTCTACGATCGTCTTGAGGTGATCCGCCTCAGCGGCTACACGCTCGACGAGAAGCTCGCCATCGCGCGCCGGCACCTTGTCCCGCGCGTGGCCCGCGAGAGCGGTCTGCGCCGCGGCGACGTGAGGTTCGGCCGCGGCGCCTTGCCGGCGGTCGTGCGCGGCTATACGCGCGAGGCCGGCGTGCGCGAGCTCGAGCGCTCCCTGCGGCGCATCTTCCGCAAGGTCGCACGCCGGCACGTCGAAGACGGGCTCGCGTTGCCGGTCACCGTGACGCCCGACGACCTGCGCAGCTACCTCGGTGAGGCGGTCTGGCTCGAGACGGAACTGCGTCGCACCGGCAGGGTGGGGGAGAGTCTCGCCCTGGCCTGGACGGGCGATGGCGGCGAGGTGCTGAGCGTCGAGGCGACGCTCGTGCGCGGCCGCGGCGAGCTCGTCCTCACCGGGCAGCTCGGCGAGGTCATGCAGGAGTCGGCGAGCGCCGCCTGGGGCTATCTGCTCGCCAGCGCCGAACGCGACGAGCGTCTGCGGGCGCTCCTGCGCCCCGCGCCATGGTATGGGCGCAAAGGCCTCGACGTGACTCAGTACGACGTGCGCGTGCACGTGCCCGAGGGCGCGGTGCCCAAGGACGGCCCGTCTGCGGGCCTCGCCATCGCCGCGGCGATGCTCTCGGCCCTCACGGGCCGTCCGTTGCGTCCGCGCGTCGCCCTGAGCGGCGAGATCACGCTGAGCGGACGCATCCTGCGCGTCGGCGGCCTGAAAGAGAAGTTGTTGGCCGCGACGCGCAGCGGCGTCCGCACGGTCGTCCTGCCCGAGGCGAACCGCGCCTCGGTGGCGGAGGTCCCCGCCGAGATCGTCGATCGCCTCGACATCCACTACGTACGTGAGTTCGCCGAGGCGGTGCCGCTGGTCGTGGCCCGTCGCGCGGGCGTGCGCGGCCGCGGCGAAGCGCCGCGCGAAGACGACCGGGCCTGACCGGCGCCGCCGGTCGGCAGGCGACGGCGGCGCCCGGTATACTGCACGAGGCCGCGGGCGGGCGTAACCGGCCCCGCGGCCGTGCGTCGTCCGGTGTGCGCACCGGCCGAAACAGGCAGTCCAAACCCGAGGCCCCGAGGCGTCATGACCGACCTGCAGAGCGATCCGCCGAGCCCGACCGCGGCTGAAGCGCCGACTCCTCTTCGGGACGACGTGCAGGCCTACCTCGAACGGACGACGCGCTTCGAGCCGGCGGCGGTCGAGGAGCGCTGGACGCGCGAGTGGCTCGACAGCCGGCTCTTTCATGCCGAGCCCGACCCGACGAAGAAGCCGTACTCGATCGTCATCCCGCCACCCAACGTCACCGGTAACCTGCACATGGGGCACGCCCTCAACGGCGCGGTCCAGGATGTCCTTATCCGCTACCACCGCATGCTGGGTGACAACGCGTGCTGGCTGCCGGGTACGGACCACGCCGGTATCGCCACCCAGAACGTGGTCGAGAAGCAGTTGCGCGCCGAGGGGCTCACCAAGGAGGACATCGGCCGCGAGGAGTTCGTGAAGCGGGTTTGGGCGTGGCGTGAGCGGTATGGCGGCAACATCATCGAGCAGTTCAAGCGTCTCGGCTGTGCCTGCGATTACGAGCGTGAACGTTTCACCCTGGACGACGGCTACGTCCGCGCCGTGCTCAAGGTCTTCGTCGCCCTCTACAAGAAGGGTTACATCTACAGGGACTCGTACCTCGTCAACTGGTGTCCGCGCTGCGGCACGGCGATCAGCGACCTCGAGGTCACGCACGTCGTCGACCCGGGGCATCTCTACCACATCCGCTACGAGCTCGAGGGCGGCGGCAGCGTGACGATCGCGACCACGCGCCCCGAGACCATGCTCGGCGACACGGCGGTGGCCGTGAACCCCGACGACGGACGCTACGCGGACATCGTCGGCCGCACGGCCGTCCTCCCGCTGCTGGGGCGACGGCTGCCGGTGATCGCTGACGCCCGCGTCGAGACGGACTTCGGCACCGGCGCCCTCAAGATCACCCCGGCGCACGACATCACCGACTTCGAGATCGGCCGCGACCACCGGCTCGACACGGTGCAGGCGATCGGCACCGACGGGCGCATCACGGAGGCGGGCGAGCAGTACGCCGGGCTCACCGTCGGCGAGGCGCGCGAGCGCGTCGTCGCCGACCTCGAGAGACTCGGCGTCCTCGAGAAGGTCGAGGACTTCCCCCATAGCGTGGCGAGCTGCGACCGCTGCGGCACGTTCATCGAGCCGTTGATCAGCGAGCAGTGGTTCATGGCCATGGACGAGCTCAAGAAGCCCGCCATGGCGGTCGTCGCGGACGGACGCGTGAAGTTCACGCCCGAGCGCTGGGGGCGTGTCTACATCGACTGGATGGAGAACCTCCGTCCCTGGTGCATCAGCCGCCAGCTCTGGTGGGGGCACCAGTTGCCGGTGTGGTACTGCGAGACCGAGGGCTGCGGCGAGGTGATCGTCGAAGAAGAGGCGCCGCAGAGGTGTCCCGCCTGCGGCGGGACCACCCTGCGGCGCGACACCGACGTGCTCGACACCTGGTTCAGCTCGGCTCTGTGGCCGTTCGCGACCTGGGGCTGGCCGGACGAGACGCCGGACCTCGCGTACTTCTACCCGACCGACGTCCTGAGCACGGCGCGCGAGATCATCTTCCTCTGGGTCGCGCGCATGGTCATGATGGGCCTCGAGTTCATGGGTGAGGTCCCCTTCCGCGACGTCTATATCCACTCGGTCATCCAGGCTCCCGACGGACGGCGCATGAGCAAGTCGCTGGGCACGGGTATCGACCCGCTCGACATGATCGAGAAGTACGGCGCCGATGCGACGCGCTTCGGCCTGCTGATGATGTCGAGCACCCAGGACGTGCGCTTCAGCGAAGAGAAGATCGCCATGGGGCGGAGCTTCGCCAACAAGCTCTGGAACGCGTCGCGCCTCGTGCTGTTGGCGAGCGAGGGCTGCGCCGCGCAGCGGAGCGACGCGGACCAGGTCGACCGTTGGATCGCGAGCCGCTTCGCCCGCTGTCTCGAGGCCGTCGACGCGGCGGTGGCCGTCTTCGACTTCACCGCCGCCGTCGACACCCTCTACCATTTCGTCTGGGACGAGTTCTGCGACTGGTACCTCGAGCTGGCCAAGGTGCGCCTGTACGGCGCCGACCAGGCAGAGCGGCACGCGGCCGCGGGCCACGCGCGCTGGATGCTCGACCAGATCGTCCGCCTGCTGCACCCGTTCCTTCCCTTCGTGACCGAGGAGGTCGCGGCACAGTATGGGGCGGCGCCGCTGCTGAAGCAGACGCATCCGCGGCGCGAGGACGTGACGGTGGCCGAGGCCGACGAGGCGGCGCTCGCCGACGTGCAGGCGTTGGTCAACGCGCTGCGCGCATATCGCGCCGAGGGCGGCGTCGCGCCGGGCCGCACGCTGGACGCCGTCTTCGTCGGCGACGCCGACGAAGACGCGGCCCGATATGCGCGGTACACGGCGGCGATCCGGGCTCTGGCGCGCACCGAGGTGCGCTTCGACGCCGCTGCCGAGCCCGGGGCGACGGTCGTGTTGGTGCCCGGTGGTCGCCTCGAGGTCGCCGCCGTGGTCGACAGGGCGGAGGAGATCGCCCGTCTGGAGGATCAGCTTCGCAAGGCCGAAGCCGAGGTCGAGCGCTGTGCCGCGAAGCTCGCCAACGAGGCCTTCGTGGCCAAGGCGCCGGCGGCCATCGTCGCTCGCGAGCGGGAGAAGCTCGCCGCCTACACGGCCGAACGCGACGAGCTCGCGGCGCGGCTCTCGGCGTTGCGCGGGGCATAGGGGCGCGCCGTGAGCGGCGGTTCGCGCGCGGCCCGCACGCCGAAGAGGCCGAGGAGTGCGCGCCGCTCCTGGGAGGTCTATCTCGACGAGCTTGCCGCGTTCGGCATGCGGCCCGGTTTGGAGCGCGTCGCGGCGCTGCTCGAGGCTTTGGGACGGCCGCAGGAACGGTTTCGCGTCGTCCACGTCGTCGGCACCAACGGCAAGTCGTCGACGACGCGGTACACGGCCGCGCTGATCCAGGCGCACGGCCGGCGCGCGGGCGCCTACCTGTCGCCGCACATCACGGACTACTGCGAGCGCGTCCTCGTCGACGGCGAGCCGATCTCGCCGGAGGCGTTCGGGGCAGCCGTCGAACGGGTGCGCAGGGAGGTCGCGCGGCTGCCGGTCGGGCTCGGCGACACGACGCAGTTCGAGGTGCTCACCGTGGCCGCTCTGGTCGCTTTCGCCGAGAGCGGCGTCGAGGCGGTCGCGCTCGAGGCCGGACTCGGCGGCCGCCTCGACGCGACCAACATCACGGTCGCGCCCGTGGTCGTGCTCACCAACATCGCCCTCGAGCACACCGCGGTGCTCGGCGGCACGCGGGCGGCGATCTTCGCCGAGAAAGCCGCGGTCATCAAGGGGGGCGACGCGGTGTTCGGGCCGCTGGGCGGGCTTGAGGGGGAGGCCGAGGAGGTGTGCGCGCGCGCCGGCGCGCGCGCACACCTCCTCGGCCGCGACTTCACCATCGAGGGCGAGCCCGGGGCGTTCGCCGTGCACGCGGCGGGCGCGCACTACACGGCTCTCGCCGTGCCCTCGCCCGCCCCGTACCAGGTCACGAACGCGGGGCTCGCCGTGCTTGCCGCGCATCTGCTCCTCGGCGGTCTCGACGAGGCTCGCCTGCGCGCCGCTTTGAAGCGCACGGTGGTGCGAGGCCGTCTGCAGGTCGTGTCACGGGCGCCGCTGGTGCTCGCCGACGGCGCCCACAACCCCGCCGGTATGGAGGCGCTCGCGGCGGCGCTGCGAGGGATCGAGCTGCCGCGCCCCGTCGTCGTCGCGGCCGCGGTCATGCGCGACAAGGACGTCGCCGGCATGCTCGCCGCCTTGCTGCCGCTGGCCGACGTGATGGTGTGCACGCAGGCGAGCGAGCCGCGAAGCCTCGCCGCGGGCGAGCTCGCCGACGCGGTTCGGGCGGCGGAGCGCGTCCGCGACACGACGACCGGCGTCCGGCAGGAGCCTCTGCGCGTGCTTACCGAGGCCGACCCCGGACGGGCGCTCGCTTCGGCGAGAGAGCTCGCCGGTCCCGCGGGGACCGTCGTCGTCACCGGCTCGCTCTACTTGCTCGAGGATCTCGCGGCGGCGCTCGGCGTCGCCGGGTCGGCGCCGCGGGCGTAAGAGGTCGCGGCCGGCGGTCGTCCCCGCCGGCGTCGTTCCGGCTCCCCGTCGTCTTTCGCGCTCTCGCCGTGGGTCACGGCCGGCCCGGAAGTCCCCAGCCCCTCGGGTATACTGGCGCGAAACGTGCGGAGGGCCGGATGGCGAAGGATGGGACGAACCCCGTGGTACGGGTGCTGATCGCACTGCTGGTCGTCGTCGCCGTCGCCCTCGTCGCCTTCTTCGTCGGGTACCTCATCGGTATCCGACTCGCCGGCGTCCTGCCGCCGGACTCGCTGGGGGGCCTCGTCAGAGTTCTGTGAGGGTGACCGGCCTCGGCGCCGGGACGTCGTCCACGGCCGGGTCATCTCGGGTATGATGCACGCGCCGGCCGGGGAGGCCGGCGCCGTCGGAGCGTCGAAGCGCGCCGCCGGGCGCCGCGTCCGCGCCGGCGTCAGCGCGACGCCGTGCGGCGCGCCGATCACGTGGGGAGGAGAGCGTTGCCACAGTGGACCTTGCTGGCGGCTGCCGACGATCCGTTCCAGTCGGTGAACGACTTCTTCTCGTCCTCGACGTGGGATTTCATCGTCCGCATCTCCGTCGTCTTCGCGATCGCTCTTTGGCTCGCGTGCGCGTACTGGGTGTTCAAGGACGCGCGGCGGCGCATCGACGACACGATCCTCATCACGGTCGCGACGCTGACGGGCCTGGTGTTCGGGCCGATCGGCCTTGTCGTCTACGCGATCGTGCGGCCGCCGGAATACCTGGACGACATCAGGGAACGCGAGCTCGAGGTCCGCATGATGGAACAGCGTCTCGAGGACGAGCAGCGCTGCTCCTTCTGCAAGACGCCGGTGCGCGACGACTACCTCGTCTGCCCGACGTGCGGACGGCGCCTGCGCACGGTGTGCCGCTCGTGTCACCGCCCGGTCGAGCCCCAGTGGCGCCTCTGTCCGTACTGCGAGACCGAGATGCACGGCGTCCCCGTGACGGAGCCCGCCCAGCGCTGACGGGGTGAAGAGAACGGAGAAGGGCGCGCGGCTTAGGCGGCGCGCCCGCCATGAGGATCCCGGATCGCAGGAGGAAGAGTGGAACGCACCTTCGTCATGGTCAAGCCGAACGGCGTCGAGCGCGGTCTCGTCGGCGAGATCGTCGCCCGGTTCGAGCGTCGTGGATTCAGACTCGCCGGCCTCAAGGCGCTGCGCATCGACCGCGCCCTCGCCGAGCGGCACTACGCCGAGCATGCCGGCAAGCCGTTCTTCGAATCGCTCGTGTCCTTCATCACGTCAGGGCCGGTCGTCGCCATGGTGTGGGAAGGTCGCGAAGCCGTGCGCGTGGCGCGGACGATGATGGGCGTCACCGACTCGGCCGACGCCGCCCCGGGGACGATCCGCGGCGACTTCTCGCTCTCGAAAGAGGAGAACGTCGTCCACGGTTCCGACAGCCCCGACAGCGCGGCGCGCGAGATCGCCCTGTTCTTCGCCGGCGATGAGCTGCTCTGACCTGCACTCCGCTCTCGCCCGCCGTCAGCCCGCGGCCGGACGACACCTCCCGTGAGCGCGTCTCGACCTGACGCTTCGACACGCCTTGTCCTGGCTTCGCGCTCGCCGCAACGCCGCATGATCCTCGACTTGCTGCGTGTGTCGTACCGTGTGGTCGTGAGCGGCCACGACGAGGACCTCCACGACGGCGACCCTGTGCGCACGGCCGAGACCAACGCCCGCGGCAAGGCCGAGGCGGTCCGCGTCCGCGTCGACCTCGCTGACGGCGAGCTGGTGCTCGGCGTGGACACGGTCGTCGTACTGGAGGGCCGCGTCCTCGGGAAGGCCGCCCACGAGGACGAGGCGCGCGCCTACCTGTCGGCGCTCGCCGGTCGGCGTCACGAGGTGTGCAGCGGACTGCACCTCTGCGACGACAGGGGCTCGTTCACCGGCCACGCCGTGACCGGCGTGACCTTCCGCCCGCTCGCCCCTGCCGACATCGACCGTTACCTCGGCAGCGGCGAGTGGCGCGAGCGCGCGGGCGCCTACGCTATCCAGGGCATCGGCTCGGCCCTGGTCGCGAGCATCGACGGGGACTACTTCAACGTGGTCGGCCTTCCCGTGCCCCTGCTGCTCGACGCTCTGGCGAGCTTCGGCGTCCCGACGTTCGGCTGGCTGCGCGCCTCGCCGTGAGCTCCCGTCCCATGGTGGTCTCGTCCATCGTGAGCGCGTACAATCTGCGTTCGATATCCGTCGAAAGGAGCGCGCCATCGGCGTCTTCGACTTCCTGACCGGTTTCGGCGCCCGCGACATGGCCGTCGACTTGGGCACCGCGAACACACTCGTCTATCTGCGTGGCCGCGGCATCGTGCTGTCCGAGCCGTCCGTGGTCGCGATCGACCACCGTAGCGGCGAGGTGCACGCCGTCGGTTCCGAGGCCAAGCGCATGCTCGGAAGGACGCCGGCGACGATCAGCGCCGTCCGGCCGCTGAAGGACGGCGTCATCGCCGACTTCGACGTCACCGAGCAGATGCTGCGTCACTTCATCCGCACAGTCATGCAGAACCGCTGGGCGCATCCGCGCGTGGTGATCTGTGTGCCGTCCGGCGTCACCGGGGTCGAGAAGCGCGCCGTCGAAGAGGCGACCTACTCGGCCGGCGCCCGCTGGGCGACGCTCATCGAAGAGCCCATGGCTGCCGCCATCGGCGCCGGCCTCCCGGTCGCCGAGCCGACCGGCAGCATGATCGTCGACATCGGCGGCGGCACCAGTGAGGTCGCCGTCATCTCCCTCGGCGGCATCGTCGTGTCGCAGTCCATCCGCGTCGGCGGCGACGAGCTCGACGAGGCCGTGATCAGTTACGTCAAGAAGGAGTACAAGCTCCTCATCGGCAGCCAGACCGCCGAAGAGATCAAGCTGGAGATCGGCTCGGCCTATCCGCTGCCGCAGGAGGAGCAGGCCGAGATCCGCGGCCGCGACCTCGTGACCGGCCTTCCCAAGACCATCGTCCTCTCGTCCGAAGAGGTGCGCGCCGCGCTCGAGGAGCCCGTCCAGGCGATCATCGACGCGATCAAGGCGACGCTCGACAAGACGCCGCCCGAACTGGCCAGCGACATCATGGACCGCGGCATCATGCTCGCCGGCGGGGGCTCGCTGCTCCAGGGTCTTGCGGAGCGTCTCCGCGAGGAGACGCAGATGCCCGTCCACGTGGCCGAATCGCCGCTCACCTGCGTGGCCGTGGGCTCGGGCAAGTACCTGGAGGAGTTCGATGTCCTCGTCAAGAGCAAGGGCAATTCCCGGCCGCAAGGCCGCTAGGCCGAAGCCCGCCGTCTCCCAGCCCCTTCGGTGAATCGCCGGCGCGTCCTGCAGCGGCGCATCGTCGCCGTGGTCCTCGCCGTCCTCGCCGTGGGGCTCCTGACCCTGTCCTTTCGTGAGGGCGAGAACGGGTTCGTCCATCGCGTCCGGGACGGGGCCGTGCGCATCGTGGCGCCGCTGCAGGAGGGCAGCGCGCGCGTGATCGAGCCGTTCCGCGACGGCTGGAACTGGGTCGCCGACCTCTTCCATGCCAAGAGCGAGAACAAGCGGCTCAAGGAAGAGGTCGACGCCCTGCGCGCAGCCGTCGCCGAAGAACTCACGACCCAGGCCGAGAACGAGGAGCTCCGTGCCCTCCTCGAGATGCGTGACGATCGCATCTATCCCGAGGGCACGGAGTTCGTGACGGCGCGCGTGATCGCGCGCTCGACCACGGCGTGGTACTCGACAGTGACGATCAACGTCGGCCACGACGACGGCGTGCAACGCTTCGACGCCGTGGTCAACGGGCAGGGGCTGGTCGGCAGGGTGCAGAGCGTGACCGCGACCGCGTCCCAGGTCCAGCTCCTCACCGACCAGCAGAGTTACGTCGACGCCATCGTGGTCCCCAGTCGGGCGGAAGGGCTCGCGGCGGGCAGTGTGACCGGCGGCATGACGTTACAGTACGTCGACAAGAGCGAGGCGGTGAGGAAGGGGCAGTTCGTCGTGACCTCGGGGCGCTCGGGATCGATCTTCGTGCGCGGCATCCCCATCGGCCAGGTGGAGAACGTGTCCTCGCAGGAGGTCGAGCTTTACCAGAACATCACGCTGCGTCCCGCGGTCGACTTCCGTAAGCTCGACATCGTCATGGTGGTGAAACGATGAGGAAGAGGCACGCAAGGGACGATGCGGCGCCCTTCGTCCTGCCGTCGGGCGGCGAGCTGGCGCGCCTCGGCGCGCTGCTCCTCGCCGCCCTCCTCCTTCAGACGACGGTCGCGCCGAACATCCGTATCCTTGGGACGAGTCCTGACTTCGCCCTGATCATCGTCGTCAGCGTCGCGCTGCTGCGCGGTTGTCTGACGGGCGCCGTCTTCGGGTTCCTCACCGGCGCCCTCGTCGGCGTGGCGCTGCTGGAGCCCCTCGGGATGAGCGCCCTCGTGTTCGTGGTCGTAGGGTACTTCGCCGGCCGGTACGCCGAGACCGCCGACCTTTCCGCCCCGCTGGCCCCGGTGGTCGGGGTCTTCATGGCCACGCTCGCCGCCGACACCATGGTCGCCGTGCTGCAGTTCCTGCTCGAACGGCAGGTCCCGTTCTGGTTCTGGGTGACGCGCGTCCTGCTGCCGTCGCTCGTTCTCAACACGCTGCTCGCGGCGGTCTTCTACCTCTTCGCCCGGTGGGTGTTGCGGGGCAAGGGGGTGTTGCATGCCGATCAGACGGTCTAGAAGACCGACAGGCAGCGAGCGGCTCATCCGCGGCAGTCGCCCCGACCGACCCAGCCTTCGGCCGCCGTCGGTGGCCCTCCGCGTAGCGTTGCTGGCCGGGCTGACAGTGGTGCTGGTCGCCGTGATCCTCTTCCGCCTCTGGTACCTGCAGGTCCTCAGCGGGGCGCAGTTCGAGGCGCAGGCCAACGACAACCGTCTGCGCTCGCTGAAGGTCGTGGCTCCTCGCGGCGCTATCCTCGACCGCGACGGCCGGGTGCTGGTCGAGAACCGGCCGGGGCTTTCGGTAGGGGTCAGGCCGATGGACGTCACCACCGGCCGGCTCGACGAGGTCGTCTCCCGTCTGGCTGACGTCCTCAAAGTACCAGAGGGGCGGATCCGTAAGAAGCTCCGTGCGTCGACCGGTCTGACGATCAGGCAGCTCGACTCGCATGAGGGCTCGGGCGGTTACGACCTGGTGATCGTCGCCGAGGACGTGACGCGCGCGATGGTGTCGCGCATCCTCGAGCGCAAGGCGCTCTTCCCGGGCGTCGAGGTGCGCAAGGACTACATCCGCGCATACCCCATGGGAACCATGGCGGCGCAGGTCCTCGGCCACCTCGGCGAGATCAGTCGCGAGCAGCTCAAGGAGCGGCAGTACAAGGGCTACGCCGCCGGCGACGTGATCGGGCAGGGCGGCGTCGAGTCGACGTACGACCGCTGGCTTCGCGGCCGCGACGGAGTGACGAAGATCGAGGTCGACGCCATGGGGCGGCCGAAGTCGAGCGAACCCGTCGCCGGCGGCCGCCTGCCGGAACCCGGCGACAGCCTCGTCCTCACCCTGGACGCCGACGTCCAGAAGAAGGCCGAGGCGGCGCTGCGGTACGGTATCGAGCTCGCCCACCGGGACGGGCAGTGGGCGGCGAACGGGGGCGCCGCGGTCGTGATGGACGTGCGCAACGGGCAGCTTCTCGGTCTGGCGAGCTACCCGACCTTCGACCCGGCCGTATGGACCGACGGCCTCAGTGACACGGAGTGGGAGCGGCTGAGCGACCCGCAGGCGAACCAACCGCTCGTGAGCAAAGCGTTCCAGGGCGTGTACGCGGCAGGGTCGACGTTCAAGGCGATCGACGCCGTCGCCGCCCTCGAGGAGGGCGTGATCGTGCCCTCGACGCGCTACTACTGCAACGGCCGTTACCCGCCGAGCGGCGACATCGGCGGCTCGCACTGGAACTGCTGGACGCCGTATGGCCACGGCAGTCCCGACCTTGTCGCGGCCCTCGCGCAGTCGTGTGACGTGTACTTCTACAACGTCGGCTACGCCTTCTATAACCGGCCCGGGACCGAGCTCGCGGACTGGGCCAAGCGGTTCGGCCTCGGCAGGACGACGGGTCTCGACGTCCCCGGCGAGGTGAAGGGGCTGGTGCCGACCCCGGAGTGGCGGGAGAAGTACTTCGAGGACGAGGTCGACAAGCTGTGGAAGCCGGGCAACTCGATCCTGCTCGCGATCGGCCAGGGCGACCTCCAGGTGACCCCGCTGCAGATGGCGGTCGCCTACGCGGCGATCGCCAACGGCGGGACCGTGGTCCAGCCCCACTTGGGGCTCAAGGTCGTGTCGCCCGAGGGCAAGCTCGTGCGCAAGGTCGACGCCGCGTCGCGGAAGGTGGCGGTGTCGGGCGAGACGCTGAGCGCCGTGCGCGCCGGCCTGCGGGCGGCGGCGACCGAAGGCACGTCCGCCGCCGTGTTCGCCTCCTATCCTGTGGCGGTCGCCGGCAAGACCGGGACCGCCGAGGTCTACGGCAAGGGCGACTACGCCTGGTATGCGAGCTACGCGCCGGCCGACGACCCGAAGTACGTCGTCGTCGTGCTCGTCGAGCAGGGGGGCCACGGCGGCACGGTGGCGGCGCCGGCGGCGCGGATGATCTACGATGCCCTGTTCCACCTTGATACCGGTCAGGCGACCGGGGCGACGAGCACCGACTGAGCATGGACGTCCGTACCTGCCTGCGTCGTCTCGACTACATCCTTCTGGCGGCGGTGCTCGGCCTCGTCGTCTACGGTGTGACGACGATCTACTTCGCGACACGCGGCGACGTCGCGGGCGACCCGCTCTACTACGCGCGCTCCCAGGTCATCAACGCGGTCGTCGGGCTCGTCGCTCTCGCCGCCGTCGCGGTGGTCGACTACGGGGTCTACCGGCGCTGGCAGTGGCCCATCTACGCGGTGACGGTGCTCTCGATCGCTGCGGTGTACGCGCTCGGCACGGTGACCCGGGGTTCGCGGCGCTGGATCGAGCTGCCCTTCTTCAACCTTCAGCCTTCGCAGATCGGCCTCGTGCTCGTGACCGTCGCGCTGGGCGCGTTCCTCGTCGACCGTATGGAACTGCTCGGTACGCGGCGCATCACCGTCGAGGCCCTCGTGTACGTCGCCGTCCCCGCCTCCCTCGTCTTCTTCCAACCCGACTTCGGCACGAGCACGGTCTACGTCGCTCTCGTGCTCGCCATGCTGTACTTCTACGGGACGCCGTGGACGCACTTCGCCGCGCTGGCGGTGGTCGCCGTCGTGGCCATCGTCGGCGTCGTGTGGCTGCTTCCGGCGGCGGGGGTCGAGGTCGTCAAGCCGTACCAGATGGACCGGCTCCTCGTCTTCCTCGACCCCGGGCGAGATCCGGAGGGGGCGGGCTACAATGTGAGGCAGTCGATGATCGCCGTCGGGTCGGGAGGGCTCACGGGGCGTGGCGACCAGGCGACGCAGACGACCCTCGACTTCTTGCCCGAGCACCACACCGACTTCATCTTCGCCGTCATCGGAGAGCGCTTCGGCTTCGTCGGCGCGCTCGTGCTCATCGGGCTGTATGTCGTCGTGCTGTGGCGGGCGCTGCGCATCGCCCGGCTCTCTCGCGACACGTACGGGAGCGTCCTCGCGGGGGGGATCGCGGCGATGTTGCTCTTCCAGATCGTCGTCAACATCGGCATGACTCTTGGTATCATGCCGGTGACGGGTATCCCGCTGCCCTTCGTCAGCTACGGCGGCGCGGCGATGGTCTCGTTCCTGCTCCTCATCGGCCTGCTGCAGAGCATCCACTTGCGGGCCGCGACGACGACTCCGGGGGTAGCCGGTGGCCGGCCCTAACATAGGCAAGATCCTCAAAGTGATCGCAGACGTGCGCGCGAGTGCGGAGGGCGCGCCGCGGATCTGCCTGGTCGGCGACGGGCCCGTGTTGCGCGAGGTCGCGGTCGCCATGTCGAGCGGCGCCGCCGACGCCGTCGGCGGAGTGAGCGACGCGTTTGACGCGCTGGCGCCGGAGGACGTGCCCGGCGAAGCCGGGCTGCTCCGGCGCTGGGCGGCGATCGTGCTCGTCGCCCCGGCCTGCGAGGCGCGCCGGGCGGCACAGATCGCGGCCGCGGCGCGCGTCGCCGGCGTCGCCCTGGTCGCCTTCGTCCCCGACGCCGATGGCGCGGCCGGCGCCGCTTGGCTCGCCGAGGCGCAGATCGGGCGCGGCGCGTGCGCCGTGTCGCTGGGGCGGCCGGGCGAGCCCAAGCCGACGTTGCAGGGCCGCCTGGCGGCGGCCCTCGGGGACGACGGCGTGGCGCTCGCCCGTCGGCTGCCCTGGCTGCGGCGCGCGGTCGCCGAACGCCTCGTGCTCGAGGGCGCCCGTCAAAACGCCGTCATCGGCGCCGTCGTCATCATCCCCGGCGCCGACATGCCGGCCATGACCCTCAACCAGGTACGCATGGTCCTGAAGATCGCCTCCGCCTACGGGGAGGACCTCAGCCTCGACCGGGCGCTCGAGATCCTGTCTATCGTGGGCGCGGGTCTGGTGTTCCGTACGTTGGCGCGACAGGCGCTCGACTTCGTGCCCGGCTTCGGCTGGGCGGTGAAGGGAGCAGTCGGTTTCTCCGGCACCGTCGCGCTCGGCAGCGCCGCTATCGAGTACTTCGAGGCGGGCGCGCCACTCACGCCAGCGAGGTTCAAGAAGCTTGCAGACACCGTCGACCGCTTCCGAAAGGTCCTGCCCTTCCGGGGAGTGGCCGCGAGATGAGTTAGAGGACCTTCTCTCGCGCGTCACCCGCCCCGGCCGTTATGTCGGCGGGGAGTTCAACCTGCGCCTCAAGCCGCAGGCGCGGCCGCGCGTCGTCCTGTCGTATCCGGACGTCTACGAGGTCGGCATGGCGAACCAGGCCGTGCAGATCCTGTATGCGGCCGTCAACGACGAGACGCCAGGCGTCGCCGAACGCGCCTACTGCCCATGGCCGGACATGGGCGACCTCATGCGCGCCCGCGACGTCCGCCTTTGGAGCCTCGAGTCGCAGGCGCCGGTGGCTGCCTGCGATCTCTGGGGCATCACGCTGCCTCACGAGCTGACGTTCACCAACGTCCTCGAGATGCTCGACCTGGCCGGCGTCACGCTGCACGCGGCGGCGCGCGGCGAGGACGAGCCTATCGTGCTCGGGGGCGGGCCGGCGGTCGCCGATCCGTGGCCACTGGCGGCGTTCTTCGACGCGTTCTTCGTCGGCGAGGTGGAGGGACGGGTGGCCGAGCTGGTCGAGGCGCTCGGCGCGCGGACGCGCGCCGAGCGCCTCGACCAGCTCGGCCGCGTCCCCGGCGTCTGGCTGCCGCCGCGCTCTGCCGCGGACGCGGCCGGACCACCGGCGCGCAGGCAGGTGTTCACGGAGTTCGCCCGCACCATGCCGGTGACGCGGCCGCTCGTGCCCCTGTTGGAGGCGGTCCACGACCGCGCCGTGGTCGAGCTGATGCGGGGATGCACCCGTGGCTGCCGCTTCTGCCAGGCCGGCATGTGGTACCGCCCGGTGCGCGAGCGGCCCGTCGACCTGGTCGTCGAGGCGGCCGCGCGCACGCTCGCGGCGACCGGCTGCGACGAGGTCTCGCTGGTCTCGCTGAGCTCGTGCGACTACTCGGCGATCGGAGAGGCGGTCGAGCGTGTCCGCGCCTTGCGCCCGGGGCTGCGCGTCTCGCTGCCCTCGTTGCGCGTCGATTCCGCGGCCGTGCGTCTGGCGCGCTTCGGCGCCGGGCAGCGCGGGTCGGCGACCCTCGCCCCCGAAGCCGGGACGCAGAGGCTGCGCGAGCGCATCAACAAGGGGGTCGACGAGGCGCAACTGATGGACGCCGTCGAGGCGGTGTTCAGCGGCGGGTTCACCGGGCTGAAGCTGTACTTCATGCTCGGCCTGCCCGGTGAGAGCGACGACGACGCGCGCGCCATCGCCGCAACGGCGACGAAGGCCGCGGAGCTCGCCAGGCGCGTCAGTCGCGGTCGCGCCCGCCTGAGCGTCGCCGTGTCGTCCTTCGTGCCCAAGCCGCATACGCCGTTCGAACGCGAGGCGTTCGCCGGCGAGGTCGTCCTGCGGCGACGCCAGCGGTTGCTGCATGACGCGCTGCCGCGGACCGTGAAGGCCGCGTTCCACGACGTCTCCGGCTCGCTCGTGGAGGCGAGCCTCGCCCGTGGCGGTCGCGGCTCCGACGCCTTCGTCGAAGCCGCCTGGCGCAACGGCGCCCGCTTCGACGGCTGGCGCGAGCGCTTCGACCTGCGTGCCTGGAGCACGGCCGCCGCGTCCTGCGGCGTCACGCTCGGTGAGCCGGCGATGACCGACCCGGCCACCGCCCCGTGGCGTGAGGCCGTCGACCCTGGCGTCGATGCCGCGTTCCTGGACGAGGAGCGGCGGCGCGCCGAGGCCGGCCTGCATACCGAGGACTGTCGTCGCGGGGAATGTGGAGCCTGCGGTGTCTGCGGCGGCGGCGTCGAGATGGAGGTCGTCGCGTGACGCGGGCCGCTGCAGAGTCTCGACCCGGCGGTGGGGGAGACGCGCCGGGAACGTACTGGCTGCTCTGGTTCGAACGCTCCGGGGCGGCGAGCTACGTGTCGCACCTTGACACGGTCCGCGCCCTGCAGCGGACGTTCGCCCGTGCGGGGGTCGCCCTCGCGCTCTCGGGGGGGTTCCGTCCCAAGGCGAGGCTTTCGTTGCCGCTGCCCCTGCCCGTCGGGGCGGCCGGATTGGACGAGCTCGCCGTCGCAGAGGTGGCGGACGGGGCGCCGCCGCCGGCGCGCGCCTTGGGCGCGCTGCAGGCGGCGGCGCCGCCCGGCATCACGCCCCTGCGCCTGCAGACGTGTGCGATGCGCCCGCGCCCGCGTGCCCTGGAGGCGCGCTACGCGGCCGAGATGCGCGGCGACCCCGGCGCGCTCGTGGCGGCGGCGACTTGGTTCGCCGCGCAAGAAGGAGTGACGGTCGAGCGTGTCACGCCCAAGGGGCGCCGCACGCTCGACTTGACGAGGTATGTCGGCGACCTGGCCGTGCAGCCCGTCCCGGGAGGAGCGCACGTGACGTTCGTCGTGCGCCACCGGCATGACGGGGCGGCGCGGCCCCAGGAGGTCATCGACCTCCTCGCGGGCCGCGCCGGTTGCGCGTCGGTCGCGCACCATCTCACGCGTGTGGGCGTGAGTTACCAAGGATTGCCCCGCGACGCATCGTCCGGGGGAGAGGAGTGAACGATCGTGACCGAACGGAGAAGACGGAAGGTCGTGCGTGGCGACATCGAGGTGCAGAAAACCGGGGAGGGCGCCGACGGCGTCACCCCGGCGTCGCCCGACGGCGCCACTGCTCCGCCGTCGCCCGACGGCGCCGCCGCTCCGCCGTCGCCCGACGGCGCCGCTGCAAGCGGGTCCGGGGAGGGGGCCGGCGAGGCGCCCTCGACGATGTCCGCCTCGGCCGGCGAGGCGCCCTCCGGGAGCGCGTCAGCGACCGCTGCGGAGGCGTCGTCGGAGAGCTCCGCTGCGGGCGCCGGCAGCCGCCGGCGGCGTGGGACGCGTGGGGGAGCCGGGCGCCATCGCAGCAAGGGTGCTGCCACAGGCGACGCCGCCGAGCCGGCGGGAGCGCCCGAGGCACCGGCGGCGGGCGGCTCCGCGCCTGCGGCCGAGTCTGCGCCGGGCGCCGGCACGCCGGCAGAGGAGCAGGCGTCAGCTGTGACTGCGCCGGCAGGGGAACAGACGCCGGCGGCTGGCGGGGCGGCAGGTGAGCAGACGCCGAGGGTGGCTGCAGAAGCGGCGCCGAGGCCACGTGCCAAGCGCGGTGCATCGGGTCGCCGACGGGTCGAACCTGCGGCCGGGCAGGTGGAAGGCGCTCCTGAGGGTGATGCCGCGGAGGGCACGCCCGAGGGTGACGAGGCGGCGCCCAAGCGGCGGCGGCGCGGGTCGCGCGGCGGGCGGCGCGTGCGCGCCCGCGAAGCGCGCCGCGCTGCCGCGCAGGGCGCCGGGGGATCCGGGTCGGAGCCGAGTGTCAAGACCGGTGCGCCCGAGGGACCAGCCGCTCCCGGGGAGCCGGGGCACGCCGAGGGTTCGGCTGCCGCCGGCGAGCCGGCAGGCGATGAACGGCCGACTTTGGCCGCGCAGCCGACGTCGCTCAAGGGTCCCACGGCGGCCGAGATGGTGATCGCATCGACTGAGTCTGAGGAGCCGCGGTCGGCCGAGGCGCGGGCGGCGGAAGGTCAAGGCGCCCGGGGCGCGGAGGCTGCGCCGGCCGTGCGCGAGGATGAACGCAAGCGGCGTGGTCGGCGGGGCGGCCGCCGCACGAAGC
>ENA-UPSM01002126-UPSM01002126.1-activated-sludge-metagenome-genome-assembly--contig:-NODE-2126-length-24612-cov-9.063892_pt1 | contig 24612 bp, 24 predicted proteins | sample MGYA00238181_ERZ773283 | MGnify/ENA primary metagenome ERZ773283 (study PRJEB29023, sample SAMN05720199) | activated sludge metagenome | isolation source: Anaerobic digester | place: Japan...
ACAAATTGTTGATGAAAGAGTTGAGTAAAAATCCTCTCTAATCTTTACAAGACCCATAATTATTATGTTGAATGTCATTATCCACAAAGGTTTGCTCGAAATTTCAAAACTTTTTAGGTCTCTTAAAGATAATGTAAGAAGTAATACTGAACTTAAAATTTCCCATATGACGATAGATAACGAAATTTTTCCCTCAATAATCAAGTAGAAATATATTGAAGAAAAAAAACTATTGCACACATCTTGGTTTAATATGCTGTTTGTATCGGATAGATATTGATCGGTATTGAAATATCCCAGTATCACAAGTACTAGAAGAGCTAGCATTAAAATAAACAAAATTATTCCACTAACAAAGACAATTCTATCTGTGATGTCGAAAATTGAACATGATGGTGTTTGAATACTATCATTTTTTGAAACTGAATCCTTATGCGGTTTATTTATTTTCTTCTCTTTTTCCATTTACCCTGAACAACAATTAAATAGAATTATATGTGCCTAAACATTCTCAAGTAGTTGCTCTATCACATAATCAGCTAGATCCCTACCCTTTTGCGTCAATATTAATTTCTTGATATTTTTATCTTTCATAAGTAATCCATTACTTCTTAATTTTGAAATATTCTTTATTAGAATAGAGTATTCTTTGCTATATATGATTACGCCTTTGTTAAGTCTGATACCTAACATTATCTTTTGATACAGCTTTCTTTTTGAGCAGTCTGAGTGACTTTTGCTTAGATCTGAGCTTACATCTGAGATTAAAATACTATCAAAAACCTTGCTTCCATTTACTTTATCAATATACTTTGTATTCTCGCTAATATTGCACCAGCTTTCACCTTCAAAAGTAGAACAAGCTGAAGGTCCGAATCCAATATAACTGTTTCGATTCCAGAAGTCCAGGTTATGTCTGCACTTGTAACCTTTTTTTGCGAAGTTACTAATCTCGTACTGGAAATAATGGTTATCAGCCAAAATTTTAACAGCTCTATGATACATTTTTCTGTCGAGAATTTCATCTGGATTGGGCATCTTACCTGTCTTTATATTTCTGCCCAGTATTGTATTGCGATGTACTTCTAGACTGTAGCACGAAATATGTTTTGGGCTAAAACTAATTGCTTTTCCAAGTGTATTAGTCCAATCCTTCATACTTTGATTAGGTAAACCAAATATCAAATCAAGACTCCAGTTTTTAAAACGGCTTTGATTTATTATCTCTACACATTTATCGAATATTTTACAGTTGTAAGGTCTTCCCATCAATCCAAGCAGTCTGTCATTATATGCTTGTAATCCAACACTTAATCTGTTAATCCCATTTTCATAGTATTTATCTAGTTTTTCTTTTGTAATACTGTCTGGATTTGCTTCAATGGTGACTTCAATTTTTTCCATATCTTTGTCGCTAATAGCAAACTCTCTTTGGATTGTTTTAATTATTGAAATGATCATATCAGCGTCAATATACGAGGGCGTACCTCCTCCGAAATAGATTGTACTGATATAGTATTTCTGCTTATTCTTTAGATATTCCTCACTCTTTACAAAAAGTTCAATCTCTCTGTTAATCGCTTCAATAATACTTGTCTGGATAATAATATCTTTTGCTGATAAACAATCTGAAGATTGGGAATAAAAATTGCAATAAGTGCATTTGCTTTTACAAAATGGTATATGGATGTATATGCCTAATTTCTTCATATATCGCTATTATACATTAATTATGAAAATTTAATAAAACAGCTTGTCTTAATCAATCCGATCTACTTTATTCTTGCCTCCATTTAAGGATTAGCACTATCAGTTACTCGTGCATTTATACGCTAAATATGATATAATACCCGCTTGTCATGAATACAATACAGATCATAGCTACAATTATATTTGCGATTGGATATCTAGGCATTATCTTTGAATACAAGTCCAATCTCAACAAGTCCGCTTTCGCCATAATTACAGGTGGTTTCCTTTGGATATTGTTAGCTCTAAATACAATTTTCATCCATGAAGATGTATCTTTCCTTTCATCAGCAATAGCATCAAGCGCAGGTGAGATATTTGACCTTTTGATTTTCTTAATATGTGCGATGGCACTTGTTGAAATCCTTGTGCGATATCAATTCTTTGATTTGATACGAGGCTTGATCTATAAACTCAATTTATCTGATCGTAAGCAATTCTTCCTGCTCATAATGATTACTTTCTTGCTTTCAGCATTTGTTCCAAATCTTACTATTACTATAGTTATGGTTACTATTGCTCGCAAATTCTTTAAAGGTGAGAATTTCTTGGTCACTGTTTTAGCTATAGTTTTAGCGTCAAATGCGGGAGGTATTTTTTCCCCAATTGGTGATGTAACAAATACTATGCTATGGATGGCAGGCAAATATAGCGCAGAGCAGATTATTTCCATGGGTTTCTTGCCTGCTCTTGCGATTGTTTCGGTCTCAACATTTCTATTATCTCTTAAATTGAAGAATGATCCGATCGAGCATACAAATGATTTAGTCTATAAATTAACTCGTACCGAGATAATCGTTGTTGTTACTTCTATTTTTAGCTTTATATTAACATTTGCTATGAATGCACTTAATTTGCCACCATACCTAGGATTACTAATAGGATTGGGCATTGTATGGCTTGAGATTGACTTGTTTAAACAGTTAAGCAAGCGCGAGACTCATATTGAGGCAGACATTAAAAATGTTTTTAAGAATACTGATATGGCCTCTTTACAGTTTTTCATAGGGGTTTTGTTAGCTGTATCTGCATTGGAGCACTTTGGAGTTTTGCAGTTTATTGCAAATATCCTTTACGGAACTGATTTTAATAATACTTTAAGAGTAATAGGTGGAAATGTTGGTTTAGGTCTAGTATCTGCAGTATTTAATACCATTCCTTTGACGGCAATTGCAATAAAAACATTACAAGCAACTGATCCTTCATTGTGGGTATTACTTGAAATAACAATATGTTCAGGAGGTTCACTATTGGTCATTGGGTCCTCAGCAGGTGTAATAGCTATGGGTTTAGTAAAAGAGTTAACATTCGACAAGTATATTAAGTACGCATTCGTTCCAGCATTTGTAGCATTTATAGCAGGTATTATAGTATGGTATTTGGAATCCTTAATATTCTAAGAAATCGATAAAGTTTACAGATTTTTTTTATAACCATGCGCTTACAGAGCAAGAGAAGCTATCCATTACAATCCATGCGCTGTTTGTAACAATAGCGTTATCACAACAGAAAATGTACATGAGGTAATTAATCAGAGTCGGATTTTATAGCAATGGGTCGATATAACCTATTAGACAGAAGCTTGGTTATATAAATAATTTACCAGTTAATATCCTCACTCAGTAAATCTATCATAATATCAGCCATGATTATTCCGCCGTGTTCTGTGACATGAACATCGTCAGATTGCTTTACGATTGCTACATTACCGTTTTTATCAGGCATTGCCGATGCGTATTGACCATTAACTGACATTAATTGCCACATATCTATATATTTTATATTTTCGAACTTCTCACTCTCAGATTTATAAATTGCATTCATACGAGTAAATTTCGGATTAAAATCTTCTGATATTGTTATTGGATGACCCACCCAGTAGATTTTCTTGACTTTACTAGTAAACATATTCATATATGCGTAGACACGTTGGCGATATACTTCATCCCATCCGGAATCGGTTAATTGGTATGCTACTCCATTTTCATCTAATATCCCCTGCCCATCATTTGCACCATACATAACAATGAGAACATCGGGATTGTATTGGTTTATCAGTTCATCTGTCTTGGAGTACCAATCGTAATAATCCACTCGGTTAAGTCCGGTAGAGTATTGCCCTTCTCTATATGCAGTAACGCCTGGTTTATTTAGCAGCTGCGCTTCGAGATTAGGTCCGAATCCTACTAACATCATAGAATCACCGACTAAAAGAAAGTTTAGTGGAGTTTCTAATTTTTCACCAGCATTATCCTCTTCTGTTTGATTAGGATCATTTTGATTTTCTAATGCTTTCTTTGCTTGTTCAACACATTTTTCTACATCCTCTGCTTCCTGACAGGATTGTTGAATTTGTGCATCAGTTTTTTCTTCCGTATTTTGCTCGTTATCGGTTTCAAGATAATCAGTATATGTGTCACCGCCAAGATTCTTTTTTACACCTTTTATTGCTCCCCAGATGTCATCTTCTTTGTTTTTGAATTTCACAGCTAGTGACATTAATGAACCAGAGTTAATATCTGCCTCTGCCATAGTTATTCTTTGTTGTGTTTGTCGAAGCATATCTGAAATTTCCTGTATGCTTGCAGGCAAGTTAGTCACAAAAACCAGTATAAATGTAGCTATTACTATTGTTAAAACTTTATTATCTTGTTCCATATTTAGTTTCTACAGCTTGTATCGATATATAATTGTAATCTAAAAATTAAAATATACAAATGGTGGCATAAGATCTGGTCCAAGTCTAAGGATTGCGTAAGTCATTACTGAAATGATAATTATTGCAACGACAAAGTGAGATTTATTGATAATTTTACTTATACTTGAAGAGAAAAATGAACCATAAAAATTCAAACCTATCAAAAATATTGTTACTGCAATTAGTCGGAAGTTGATAAGAGTATTTGTTGCAATATCAGAAGTAAATATTCCTGCAATATATTGATTAGCGGTTGTTAAGCTCTTTGAATTGAAATAGATCCATGCGAATGTAATTACTATGAATGTTAGCACCTGAGCTAATATTTTCATTATTTTAGTAAGATTACGCCTATTTGCAAGATTAATAATAAACTTCGCTTCTCCCAATAAATGTGACAAAACTGAACCTACAGCATGTATTAATCCCCAAACTATAAAGTTAAGGCCTGCACCATGCCATAATCCACTTACAAACATAGTGATAAAAATGTTTAGATATTTTCTAATTTTACCTTTGCGATTGCCACCCAAAGGTATATAAAGATAATCCCTAAACCAGCTCGATAAACTAATATGCCACCTACTCCAGAAATCCTTAAATCCAATCGCCGCGTAAGGAGAATTGAAGTTTTGTGGTGATCTAAATCCTAATATATTTGATAAACCTATGGACATATCACTGTAGCCACTAAAATCAGCGTAAATCATAGCGGAATATGCAAATGCAGAAATAATAAGATCTAGTGACGAGAAGTTTGTTGGTGTGGCAAAAGGTCCACTTATTAGATTAAAAATAAAACTCGCTAATACTAATTTCTTGAAAAGTCCTCCTAGAATCAAAACCGCCGTATTTCCGAGGTTATAATGATATTTACGCGGTAATTCAAGATCTTCATAATATTCCTTTGCTCTTGCGATAGGTCCCGCAGTAATTTGTGTAAAAAAACTAACATAAGAAGCATACGCAAAAAACTTTGGTTTTACTATTATCCCTCTGTAAGTATCAAGTAAGTGTGAGATTATTTTAAAAGTGTAGAACGAAATGCCGACTGGTATCACGATAGTCGGTATAAATGTAGTTGCACTTAAGATTCCTGATTGAAGTAGAATATCTGTAGTGAAAACAAAATATTTAAAGAATCCCAATAAGCCTACATTGATTAATATACCTAACCAAAGGATGACTTTGTTGGATTTATATTTTGAAAGTAGAAGAATTATTATGTAGTTGATGATTATATCAACGATGAGAATAATCAAGAACTTCAATCCAAAGAATGAATAGAATACTAGATTTACTAACAATATATACCATGGGTATGCTTTTGGTTGATCTTTAAAGCGTATTGCCGGTATGAAAATCAGTATGAAAAATATTGCAAACTGTATTGTCGGAAATACCATGTGCTAATAATACAATATTGTACTGCCTGATTCAACCCAGATTGCAAAATTATTGTTGTGAGAACGATAGCCTTTAATCCCAAGCGCTTCGTCATCGAATTAGCTTATGCTCGGAACATTTAGTTTTATGTATATTGTTACAAGCCCAATAAGATGTTGCTATCTTGTCCAGCCATAGTATCTGGAAGTTCACCATTCCATTTTTCAATCCATAACTTCCTAATTAGCTGATCAGTGAGTGTCTGCTGCTGTAACCTTTGAGCTTCTGCTTCACCTTCAGATTTTGTAATCAAAGCTTGCTTTTTATAAAGCTCTTGCTCAGCGATATATTCTTCAGTTGTAATTTTTTCTTTCTCTATCTGCTTCTGCTCAATAGTATTTACATAATCAGGTTGAAAACTAATTGATCTGATACCAAATTCATCAAGTATAAGTCCGTTCTCATTGAACAAAGGTTCTAAATGTTCTTTTATTTCCTGAGAGACATTATCTATATTGCCGGTGTAAAGATCATATGCTGTGTAACTTCTTGGGATATTCCTCGCCCATATACGGCTTTCAGTTTTAACAATCTTATCAACAACCTCTGCTTCAGTTCCTAAGGTTGTTGCTATTTGTTTTAGTTTTTCCGGATCAATTGAAAATCTAACTGTAAATCTTACCGAAATCTGTTGACCATCAATTGTTGTTGTATCTACAGCAATATCTTGATATCCAGATTGTTGCATTTTGAGACCAGTGTTATTGTAAGCTCCATCAGTACTTACATAATAAGTATTGGTATTATATATCTCCTGATCGACTGTTTCATAAATGATTTTTTGAGTTTTGTATGTGACAACTTGATCTATAAAAGGTATTCGGACATGTAATCCTGGCTGTTTTGGCTCCCCTACAATCTCACCAAACCTTGTAATTACAGCGACAGTTCCATATTGAACCTGATAAGTTGTTGCATTGAAAATAATAATAATTAGGGTAAGTATAAAGATTATTGATAGTAATGTTCGTAGCCATTTTGGAGTTTGAGATAAAGATAATGCCATACATTTATTGATAAAATTAGATATATATTTAGTAATTTAGCACGTTTAATACGGTTTTACAAATGATAACTGAATAATTAAAAAAAGATTATAAGTTATGTAAAAAGAATTAACCAATAAAAAATTTTATTGCGATAAATTGTTAGCAATATTGAGCGATTTCTTTTAAATTTATTTACAAGAATTCTAGTTATATCAATACTTTAGCGATTGTTAAATGCTATGGGTTGTGGTATAATTAGAGATGGTAGGAGTAGGTAAATTTGAACAACAATATAATGAAAAAGTCATGTTGTATTCAGGCATCACCCGATGCAGGGAATGGTCCAGTTGAGCCTAGATTTCCAAGACATGAACGTGATACTACAGAGCCTTATTTAATTACTCCTTTAGAACGATATCTTCAGATTGTTTTGCTTGCACAGAGTTTGGTTGTGACATATTCAAGATTTACGTTTGATGCGAGATTTGGTAATGATGGGACTCATCTTAGTAAGAAGATGGAACAATTACTTGATCAGATACAGAAATATTATTGGTCAAGAATGTCAAAGGATGAGCAAAATCAAATATTAGATCAATTACATGAGATTCAAGATTTTGAGGAATCCTGTATGACTGATTCCGAATCAGGTAGCAGTTCTTCATCAAAGACAAGAACTTCACAAAGAGCAGAATACACCTTTAGTGATTTAGTTTTCGCTGCTCAAAACATATATGGTGAGGAACTATATGAGCTTGTACAACAGAGGGTTACACAGAAAATTCATAGATATCGAAAAGATGTTAATCAATTAGATGTTACATCATTAATTATTGATGAAATAAAAGCATTTTGCGACTCAGATTATTCAGATAAAGAAATTATTGCGCTTATGCGTAATATAAATATAAATGAAGTCGTTGGATTATATTACTTGAGTAACGAGTTTCGAAGAATTGTAGAATTAAGAAACGAACAAGACGGAATTAAACGGACGAAAAAGAATGCAGAAATGTATCGTGAATTAATTCAGCAATATTTTTCGCTTTTATTTGGTAAGGATGGTTTTCGATTTGGGGTTAAAAGTACTGTAGATGCAATAAATCTTGCTTTGAAATATCTTGTTGAAATGGGGAAAAGATTTGGAAAAAATTTTACGCTTCAAAGACGATTTGCATTAGTGATGGCTCTTGCTTTTATTGCAGGAGCTTTATCAGGTTGTACTCCTGCTGATACAGATGCTCAAACTCTATTTACTCTGGAAAAGCCTGATGGAGAACATATATCGTTAGCTCAGGCTTGTGGAGATATATTCCGAGCTTTCTCAGATATTTCTGATGTACAAGACCCAGAATTAGCTGAGATGTGTATGAAAACTACTTTTGAAGAACTTAATCCGAGTATTGGAGGATTATATTCTAATGGTGTCCCTGAAGGTATGCCAGTACCACCAGAACTTCAATTTCAACCAAATGTAGTTTTGGATAAGACTGATCCTCATCTTAGTTACTTAATTCATGAGTTGCTTCATTGGCATAATCTTACGAAAAAAATTGGTTTTGATTTTGTTTTCGAGGATGAATTTCAAATGGATGTTGAGGGTGTTATGCAAGACGCATACTTATTGTATGGGATTAATGAACGCTCTTTAGATATAGACAGTATAGAGTACAAAATTGATATAGTAAAACAAATTTCATTTCCAAATGATAACAATTTATCCGGCCCACTTGGTGGATTGTTAGTAGTTCAGTGGGTTGATTCGAGTGGTAACGCTCAAATCATGTTTGCTGATATTTCTGCATTAGAGGAAACAATAACGGATTTTTCTACTGTTATCTTGGGTATTGTTATAAATTCTGATTATGAACCCGATAAAATTCGAAGTATTTCTGACGAAGAGATTATTGATTCTCTTCAGGAAAGTGGGTATTTTAGTATGTCAAACTTCGGTTATTCAGGAGATATTCAACAAGAACTAATAGCTGGTTATGTCCGCTTTATGCTTAACGATATAGCAAATAAAATTGAACATGGTCCAGGTGAACCATCTTATTTGGGAGATTTATTAAAGACTGAGGGGTATTATGAAGGTGTTTTTAAATTTATTGAGCACCTTGCTAAGTATTCGGGAGGATTTAATAAATTATTTTTGGAAATTATTCAAGAAATGACAGAATCACCGCAATATTATGCAATTGATGCTTCAAAATATTATCAAATTCCTACCGCTCAAAGAATCTTTGCAATTAAGACGAATGAAAATGGTATAATGGACATTATCAGCATTTTGCAAGGTTTTATGAGAAATTATCTACTTCAAAAGTTTGATCAGTTATATACTGGCAAGTAGACCGATAAGAATGAATAATCAATGAATTATTCATGATCTTTTTGAGTAAATGTTTTCTCTCTAAATCTCAATCCCTCTACAGTTCAAGAAAAACACAATATCTTTATCAAGTGGACCGATAGAAACACTATGGTTAACAGAAACTGAGTTCGAACACACTTCTAATTCGGGTAAAATAGAAATATCAAACGATTCGTTAATCTGATTGAGAAGATTGTTATTGTGAATGTATGCATTATTAGTGATAAGTTTAATATTAAGGTTAACAATGCTATCTTTAATTTCTCTTGATGCTGAAATTCTTATTTTAAGCAAACTATTCTTGATTCTTAAATACTGTTCAGTATCTCGAATAAATGCATAAATATTAATACTAACATCGATATTTGAGTTTACTACCTCAAATTTAATTGGTTTATCAAGTGAGATATTGCTTAATTGATTAATAATCGTGCTATGGCTTGTATAACCAGCATTTGCAGAAAATATTGAGGATAAAAAGTAATTTGGTGCTGGATTTTCTTCACGATCAAAACGATCAATCTGTTTATCATTGGAAATCTGTACTCCTTTTTCTGTCATGATTTGCATATAGTCGAAGAAAGGTATGTTAATCTGAGCGTCTCTACTCAAAGGTATAATCTGCCATTCCTTCTTATTTATTTTTTTATCTAGTGTATTTATCTGCATAAAACAATAATTTGTACATTTAAAGATTACATTAAAATAGTTCTAATAACCTTTCTAATTCTACCGCATATTCCATCGGTAATTGGTCGGTTATATCTTGTATAAAACCGGACAGAATAAGTTTGGTCGCTTGCTCCTGAGTAAATCCTCGACACATCAAATAATATATTTTTTCTGAAGACAATCTTGAGATGCTTGCTTCATGCTCAAGTATCGAAGATTTATTTGAAACAGTATTTACGGGATATGAATATGATTTCGAATCTTTGTCCACAACCAATGATTGACAATCAACTTTGCTACGACTATTTAATGCACTCTGAGTAATTTTGCTTAGTCCCCTATATGTTGCTACCCCATTCTCCTTACTTATCGTTTTAGAATTGATGATGCTAGTTGTATTTTTCCCAATATGAATCATTTTACCTCCAGAGTCTATATTTTGATCCTTACTTGCCATAGCCATACTTAGCAGCTCAGCGTGAGAATTATCTCCGTAAAGTACTACTGAAGGGTATTTCATCGTACCTCTCGAGCCAATATTACAATCTACCCATTCCATCACACCATTTTTGTGCGTAATCGCTCGCTTAGTTACGAGGTTATAAACATTTTTTGACCAATTCTGCAATGTAGTATATCTGACCTTTGCATTATTTTTTACATATATTTCTACGATTGCACTGTGCAACGAGCTATTTACATATTGTGGCGCAGTACAACCTTCAATATAGTGAATCTGGCTATCGTCATCAGCAATAATCAAAGTCCTTTCAAACTGCCCCATCCTCTCCATGTTGATTCTAAAATATGTTTGTACTGGCATCCATAATTTAACTCCTTTTGGCACATAAATAAATGTTCCTCCACTCCAAACCGCAGTATTTAATGCAGCATATTTATTGTCTGTATATGGTACAAGTTTGCCAAAATATTCATTGAAGTACTCTGGGTATTTTTTTAACGCAGTATCAGTATCTTCGAAAATTATACCCATCTCTTGCCATTGCGACTTAAGATTGTGATAAATCGCCTCAGATTCATATTGTGTTGTCAAACCAGCTAAATATTTCTGTTCTGTTTCAGGTAAACCAAGTTTGTCAAAAGTGTCTTTAATATCTTTTGGGATATCATCCCATGATTTACTTTTTTCACCAGCGTAGGCATAGTATTTAATATTATTACAATCGATTTCGGACAGATCGATCCCCCATTTCGGATTTTTCATTGACTCAAAGGTGTGAAATGCCTCTAGTCTAATTTTTAGCATCCATTCAGGCTCTTCTTTAATCTTACTAATCAATCTGACAGTTTCTTCTGTCAAACCTTTTGGGAATATTACATTACTTTTATCAATTTTTGGAGACATATTAGTTTTTCTATTCATGTTTTATCTTTGAAAAAAAATCAGTTGCTAAAGCTGTCTCGCATTATCTACAAGTTATTATACCGTTTTTTAAATTGTACTCTTTATCAATAGGTAAATAGTCTCTAATATCTTGTCGGTGTGTAATTATCAAAAAACCAGTCTTATTTACTTTCGCAAGATCGATAATTATCTCGTACATGATTTTAAGCGAATCTTGATCTAAGCCGGTATCAATCTCATCGAGTAGCGCATATTTGGGTTTAAGCAGTAACAATTGTAATAGCTCGGATTTTTTTCTTTCTCCTCCTGAAAAACCGACATTCAATTCTCTTGTTTCATAATCGAATTTATTTTTATTATCTATCTCTGATATTGAAACTTCTTTCCTTTTATCTGATTTTATACTAGATCGTGTACGCGAGTTTTGTGTATCAGCGTCAAATTCTTTAACACGGTCATCTTTATTTAGACCAACCCTATCAACTAAATTAGAAAAAATCTCAGCAAAAGAATAAATATCAATAGCATCTTTTGGTTCGTGTGTTCGATTGTATGATTCTCTTGCAAAATCAATAAATCTAACTCCTTCTACCTCTGGAGGTTGTTGGAAGGATAAGAATAAGCCAGCTTGGGCTTTTGAAGTTGTATCAAAGTTGCTGATATCAATATCATCTAATATTATTTTGCCTTCAGTTTCTAGGTCAGGATGTCCCAAGACCCCTTTGACTAGAGAGCTTTTACCTGCTCCATTTGAGCCAGTAAGTAAAGAGAATTTTCCAGGTTCTAAATTAATATTAGCATTTTTAATAAGTAAACTCTTTTTTTTGTTTGATGTTGCGAGATTCTCATTTTTGTTAATATAAATTGTTAAGTCATTGATTTTTAACATAAATAAATATTATCATGTTTCTTGCAAAATCGCACTATATTGTTTATACTACACTCGTATAATATCTAAATTATTTATTTATAGTTATGGCAGAAGAGACACAAAAATCATCACCAAAAGTTGTTGCTGCAAAAAAGACAGTTACAATGGATGATGTTAAATTCAACGAAGCTAACAAGACTAAAGCAATCTTGGCATGCTTCGGTTTTATCGGTTTGATAATGCTTTTGATCGAAAAAGATGATCAATTTGTAAGGTATATGGGTGCACAATTCACTATACTTGCTGCTATTTGTATGGTTTTAGGTTTTATTCCTTTTTTGAACATCGTAATATATCTTGGAGAATTTGTATTGGTTATTATTGGTGCAATCAAAGCATCAAAAGGTGAGAGATTTGATCTACCTTTGATTAAAGATTGGGCTTTGAAATTAATCAACGCTATCTAAATTTCTCAAATTGTTAAATGGAGAGTTCCCAGAACAAATCAAACACAAGTGAAAAAAAGTGTGTTACTCTGGAATCAATAGTATTTAATCCGGACAACAAGATTGTTGCAGTTTTTGCATGTATTCCTATTGTTGGATTGATATTATTCTTTGTCGAAAAGAACGATCAATTTGTTCGCTATATGGGCGCACAATATGCAATATTAGGTTTGGTAGTTTTTGGAGTATCATTACTTACTTTTCTCTTTCTATTAATCCCATTTATCAATTTCTTAGTTGGTATACTGATGGCTATTTGCTCAATAGCGATGTGGATCATAATTATAGTTGGTGCCATAAAGTCTTATCAAGGTAATCGTTTTGATTTACCTCTAATTTCAGATTGGGCAATCAAACTTATGAATTCAATCTAGAATATTGTGTATAAATTTGTTTATAAGGGGGCTGTGTTTGCCCCCTTTTCTTTTATTCTAAAATAGGTTAAAATACACTTGCTTATTTAACAAATGCATAGTTAATCACTTTTTTGTCGGGGAGTAGTTCAGATGGCTAGAATGCCTGGTTTGGGACCAGGAGGTCGCAGGTTCAAGTCCTGTCTCCCCGATTTTTGAAAATGAATTCCCCAAATCGATTGATAAATCGACATTATCGGAATGTGCATTAAAGTAGCACAAAATTATCCATGAATTTTACGAACTATTCAAAATCATTGATATTCCTATGTTTGTTTTAGTTCGTAAAAGTTCGAGTCCTGTCGTTCCTACGAAATGCTCACCTAGATGTATCATTTGCTCATTAATTTATTAGATCAACAATATGAGTAAAAAGGGTATTTAATGATAATGTACATGAAGATGATGTTTTCTTTGGATTCAGGAGAAGATAAAAAAAGGTAAACTTAAAAATTTGAAAAAGTATTCAAATAAAGATCTTGAGCAGATTGCTAAGATGGCAAGGACATTTATTAATATGCAGATGAAAACAGCAAATGATATTTACATTGAAGTGACTAAAAATAATAAAAATGATACAATTTCCAATAAATAAGGAAATCGTACTATGAAAAAATATAAATATAGTTTTTTTAATGATTATTCAGAGGGTGCACATCCGTTAATACTTCAAGCATTGTCAGAGACTAATTTGATTCAAGCCACAGGATATGGTCTTGATAGTTATTCTGCAAGTGCTAAGGAGAAAATTCTCCAACAATTAAGGACAGATTCAGATATTTTTTTTGTTAGTGGAGGAACACAAGCAAATCTGATTTGCCTTTCATCAATGCTAAGACCATTTGAAGCAGTTATTTGTGCATCATCAGGACATATAGCTGTTCATGAGGCGGGTGCTATTGAGGCTACTGGGCATAAAGTAATAACAGTCCCAAGTAAAAATGGAAAATTATCCAAAGATTTGATAGCCGAAGTTGTCCTAACACATCAAGATGAACACATGGTAAAGCCAAAGGCCGTTTTCATATCGAATTCTACCGAGGTTGGTACACATTATAAATTGCAAGAGATTGAGGAATTATCCGATTATTGTAAAATAAATAATCTATATCTTTATTTAGATGGAGCAAGACTTGCATCGGGATTGGCTACTGATGATTCAGATCTAAAGTTATCAAATATTGCAACTTTAACTGATATTTTCTATATCGGTGGAACTAAAAATGGAGCATTGCTTGGTGAGGCAATTGTAATTAACAATCCTCATCTTAAATCTGAATTTTTCAGAGTAATTAAGCAAAGAGGGGGATTGTTAGCAAAAGGAAAAATTTTGGGTATTCAATTTGATGTGCTTTTTACTAATAATTTGTATTTTGAATTAGGTAAGAAGGCAAATCTTCATGCTAAGTATCTTACAACAGGTTTAAAAGACTTGGGCGTATCATTCTTGACAGATTCAAATACAAATCAAATATTTCCTATACTCTCAAATACTATAATCGAGAGTTTACAAAAAGATTATGGCTTTTATATATGGGAAAAAGTTGATATGGACACTTCTGCGATTAGACTTGTAACTTCTTGGGCAACAACTGATGAGTCAGTGAAGATGTTTTTAGATGATTTAAAGCGCTTAGTTAATTAATTGATCAGTAAAATATATGACAGAATTATTATATTTGGAGACCTTGGAAACTAATTACATTGGTGCGAAAGTTGTAAAAAAGTTTGAGAATGAAATAGGAAAAACTGTTTTAATTTTAGATAAAACGATATTTTATCCACAAGGGGGTGGTCAACCATACGATACCGGAATTATTTCAAATTCAAGCAGTACTTTCTACGTTGAAGAAGTTAGATTTATTGACGGCGAGGTTCATCATATTGGCAAATTTGAAAATGAGGTGATAGATCAAGATATGCTTGTTGATTTAAAAATTGATGAAAATAGAAGATACTTAAATAGTAAATTACATACCTCGGGTCACTTAATAGACATTGCTTTAAGAAAATTAGGTAAAAGCTCAATAAAACCTATAAAAGGGTTTCATTTTCCTGAAGGACCATATGTTGAATATTTAGGAGATGTAACAGAATCACTTTCAATAGAGAATTTACAAGACGAAATTACTAAACTTGTAAAAACAGGATATATAGTTCAAACTAAGTTGGTTAGTATGGATGTAGCTAAAAAAGAATGTTATTTTTTTCCGAGTTATATTCCAGAGGGTAAACCAATTAGAATAGTTTCTGTTTGGAATAATGAATATATTCCATGCGGAGGAATTCATGTTTCAAATATAAATGAACTCAAGGGACTCACAATAAAGGAATTTAAATTTAAAAAAGGTAATACAAGGGTTAGTTATACAATTGGATAAAGTTATCTCTTTTTAAAAAGTTCCAACCTGATTTTAGTTCAGAAATGTGTTTCATAACTTTGGAAAAAAGTTCGTAACGCGTCCTGTCGCCCCGACCATTTAAGACGAGACCCTCAAAAGTATTGATAAATAGACTTTATCAGTGTGATACACCTCATGTATCAAAATTACCCAAATCCAAGTAAGTTAACGGAAAAGCCTACCATGTAGGTATTTACACCGTTCAAGTCCTGTAAGATCTATATACAATAATAATTTGGTTAAAGTGGACTCTTTATATTTCGTAAGCGAGGATTTGTGACTTGGGTGTATCTTTGAGTAGTTCTGATGTTTACATGGCCTAATAATTCTTGTACATAACGAATATCTGTGCCGTTTTCCAGCAAGTGAGTAGCAAAGCTGTGTCTGAGGGAATGAAAAGAAGCATCCTTTTTGGCACCAGTCTTTTTAAGTGCATTTGAGAAAATCTTTTGAGCTGTACGGGTTGTGAGTTTCCCACCTCTTTCGCTAGAAAGAACATATTCATTTGATTCCTTAGTACTAATGATCTTGTTTAACTTGTCTTTTATACTATCTGAAAGAATGGTTATTCTGTCTTTGTCTCCCTTTGCATGTTTGATATGCAGTGTTAGGTCCTCAAGATTTACATCTTTCACTTTAAGGTTTACAACTTCACTAACTCGTAACCCAGCTCCATACGCTATTGCAAGCAACATTTTATGTTTTTGGTTGTTTGTGGCTTCGATCAAAGCTTTAATCTCGGATCTACTCAGGATAACTGGAAGGCTTTTAGTTCGTCTAGCGGATTTTACATCAATTTTATCTGTTACATTGATGATATTGTAATAATAGTATTTGATAGCATTAAGATACTGATTTCTCGTTTTGGCTGAAATGTTTTTATCTTTGCAGTAGAGTAGGAAGTCTTTAATGTTGTTTGTATCTAGCTTATCAATGTTTTTTCTTTTGTAGCTGAAATATTTACTGAGCCCATTTGTATAACTTTTTATAGTCTTGGGGCTGTAATTGCGTATTTTTAGTTCTCGTATGGTTCTGTCCAGTTCGCTTTTCATATTAGCAAGGGTTTGGTAAAATACAGATAGTTAATTTTGAATTATTATACCAAAAGTAGTTCGCAATTAGTACAATAAATTGTATGAATTATGAAAACACTTCGTATAGTAACCTGTTATATTCAATAAATTCAAAACCCCTAACGACACATTTATATAAAAACAATCAATTTTACTTAACATGGATATTAAAAAATCATTCAATCAATTTTTAGACGGAAATGGCAAAAACAAGGGAAGAAAGCCAGATGAAAGATATGCTTCTTTTGATTTTTGTTACAATTATTTTTATTCCTTCTATAAAAATAAAAACCTTTCCGAGTTAGCTAATAAAGAAAACATTCAAACGAGTTGTTTGCAAATCGGTTTTTATTTGGCAAGTTGGGGAATGATGAGAGGTTCATCTTTTCTATTAGAAAAAAGTGTTAGAAATTTTTCAAATTTAATAATCACCATTTCAAAGATGAATCCTAAACTTTGGGAGATTGATGTGCCAAATTATAATGATGAGAATATTTCTTTATTATTAGATTGCAAACAACAAATTATTAATGCACTCGGAAAGGAAAATAAACCAAGCGATACATTAGTAACAAAAATTATGTTGGGTGTTTTTGCCAATATTCCTGCTTTTGACCAATATTTTAGAAAGAGTCTTAAAGTTCATTCTGTAAATAAAAAATCATTGTTAAAAATAAAAGAATTTTATTTAGAAAATAAAAATGATTTTGATTCTTTCAAAATTCATACATTTGATTTTTTAACCTCCAAAGAAACTGATAATATTTACACAAAAGCAAAATTGATTGATATGTGTGGATTTATGGACGGACAATAACGGGGCTTTGAATTTACTCTGAAATTTTCCTTCGGAACGTTGCACTAAATTTCAGCCCTACGGGGAATATAACAAGGATTATGAGGTTACGAAGTCTTGCAGACTTCTCCACCCAAATTCCTCCTTTCAGTCGGAACTTCTCATAATCCTGATGTTAGCTGAAATAATAATATTTTTTTTCTTTATTTTATTGAGGCAAATTTATTTTTTATTCTCTTATGGAAATCTACAAACCAAATCAATCTATTGGGAAATTGCCAACACAGGAAGAAGTAATGGAAGATTTTTATAAAAAATTTTCTGAAACTGCTGAACAAGGTGTCAAAAGAATTTCTCTGAAACAATTGCGTGAATTAAAAGAAAAAGGCATAACGACAGAAAATTTTTTGGATTATCTTTGTCAAAAACAAGGAGTGCTTTTGCATGGCTCGATTAACGAAATAAGTGATGATAGACTAAAATCTGGCAGGAGAATGATTTTTGCATCAAATAAGTCAGCTATTGCCATAATGCGTTCGCTTTACTCAAATATAAATGTGAATTTAGAATATCCATATTTTTTTGACAAAGATAATCCGCTCGTTTTGAAAGTACATACACCACCAGATGGAAAATTTATTAGCAAAGAAAATGGTTATGTTTATATTGTAAATAGTGAAGGTTTTCAAAACGAGCCAAAAGGGTCTTGGCAATTTCTCAAAAGAGTCGACGAAGTTGAATTATGCATGGCTGTAGAAACCGAGAAAGCTGATTTTAAATATCCGGTTGAATTTTACGATGATCTCGATTCGGACGAAGAATAAAAAAAATAAATTTGCCCCTTTTAATAAAGAGTAAACAATTATTATTACATCAGCTAACAAAGAATATCTGGCTCAAAAATTTCACATCATTTATAATTAAATTAAGGAGTGCAAATTTTTTTCACCCAAATTGCGCTGACGATAATCAAAGTAAGGTGATATAATTCGAGCAAGAGAATATTTGAAGTATTGTGCACTAAATACGGGCGCAACTTCTGATATTCCTAAACGTTAAGTGAAATAAATTTTAAATTTCTTATAATAAATTATGAACAAATGGAAATTAGTAAACTCCAAACCAGTTTTTGAATCCAAATGGCTAACCTTAAAAAATAATTCATACGACATTGGTAATGGTGATATACGTCAAGACTACTATCACATCGATAGACCAGATTATGTATTAATAATTGCTGAAGATAAAGATGGCAAGATTGCTGTCGTTCGTCAATATCGACGTGGTGTCGATGAAATCCTTTTTGAGCTACCAGCAGGTTGGATTGATGAAGGCGAAACACCAGTTCAAGCCGCTGAAAGAGAACTTAAGGAAGAAACAGGATTTCTAGGTAAAGGTATTTTACTTGGTAAACTCACTCCCCAACCAGGATTTATGTCAATGAGAGCCAATGTCGTATTAGTGAAAATCGAAAATGAATTTATAGCCAAAAACCCATCAGACGATGAAATAATTGAGAGACACGTTTTTGACATTTCCAAAATTAAAGACATGATAACCAATGGAGAGATAAAAGATATGGGTTTTGTGTCTGCTGTAAATTTATATCTTTTAAGTAAAAAAGAAATTTAAAATTTACTCTTTGCTTACGCTCAGCCCCATTGCATTCTTCGGTCGGCTGGTAGCAGGGGAATTGTACCACCCTCCCTCGGGTCACTTAACACAGTATATGGGGTTCGTCGGTTGCACCTTCCTCAACCCAAATTACCCTGATTTGTAGTAAAATAGATTAACAAATCAGTATAACTTCCCATATACTGAAACGTTAGGCGAAATTTGAAAAAACAAACCTTTTTATAAAGCAATTTATTTAGGGTCTTGTGAAGAATAGCACGTTGTAAATGTGGTAAAATACCTTGCAAGACAATGAAAAACAAGTACACAAACCGTTCAAAGATTTCAGAGGCAAAATTTAGACAGATTCTAAGGTGTTTTACAGAGGATTTTGACTCAACTCAGACCAGTAAATTAACCGGAATTTCAAGGAGAACAATTTCAGATATCTATCAAAAATTAAGATTAAGAATATTTCAACTAACAGAAAATGAAGAAAAGTTATCAGGTGAAATAGAAGCAGATGAATCATATTTTGGAGCTAAAAGGATCAGAGGTAAACGAGGTCGTGGAGCAAGAGGAAAGGTACCTGTTTTTGGATTGTTAAAACGTAATGGAAAGGTATATACAGTGATCGTTAAGAATTGTGAAAGGAGGCAACTAATGCCGATAATTAAGGGTAAAATACTTGAGGATAGTACGATATATACGGATGGTTGGACAAGCTATGATAGTTTAGTTTTAAATGGATACAAGCATTACAGAATATATCATTCGAAGGATGAATTTGCTCGTGGAAAAAATCATGTAAACGGTATAGAAAGTTTTTGGAGTTATGCTAAAAGAAGAATAGCACAATTTAATGGAGTGCCTAGAAATAAGTTTATTTTACATTTGAAAGAATCCGAGTGGCGTTTTAACCACAGAAGTGATAATATATACAAAGTGTTGATGAAAGGGTTGAGTCAAAATCCTCTCTAATCTTCACAAGACCCTTATTTATTCAAATTATGCACATTGCAATATGAACCCCTTGATTATCACTGTAAAACTAAATGGATATGATATTTTACAAAAGCTAGATTATCTGGCTTTAGGTAAGATAGTGGATAAAGAAATTGAAACAAGAATACCTGATGGTAAATATATTCTCAGAGCTATTGGTTCGCAGGATCATCCGGGGATGAATATTGATCAATTAGTTAAAATAATTGTTAAGTTAGGCACTGATAAATATGATCCTAATCGTAAAGGAGTTTGCCATGACGATTTTGCTAATTATGACTACGACATACAAGCAGGAACATGTGAGATAAAAAACTCCAAATTAATTATTGATCCCTCTTCAACAATACCTTCTGAGTTTGGTGATATAATTCTTCACTTTTGCGAACATGTTATACATGATAGAGGATATCCTGTAAAAATTGATGTGCTAATGTTTTATGATCCAAGTCAGCTTTCAATTGCCAGGAAAATTAATAAAGATAGTAAAAGTGTTGATGATAAATTAGTTAAGTATCTTTATAAATTTAATAATTCACAAAAAAAACATTTAGCCCTAAAGGCTGTTGTTAAAATAATATGATTGAGTAAGGAATTTCCAAAAGCTTCGTAGCGAAAAACGTTGTAATGATAAAAAATAACCTAACTTCACATTTTCTTTCAATTAAAAATATCATTCGTAAATATTTTCAAATAAATGATAATAATAATTATATGAAAAGAAATTTTAAATTAATAAAGCTGAATCCGGCCGACTGGAAATATTACAAAAAGATCCATCTTGAGGCTTTAAAAACAGAACCACAAGCCTTTGAAACATCCTTTTCTGATGCAGTAAAAAAATCAAATAAAGAATGGAAATCACTACTTGAACCACATACAGAAAAAAATCCAACAATACTAATATTTTTAAAAGATAGAATAAACAATAAAATAGGGTCTTGTAAAGAATAGCACATTGTAAATGTGGTAAAATACCTTACAAAACTATGAAAAACAAATATATAAATCGTTCAAAAATTTCAGAAGCTAAATTTAGACAAATTCTCAGGTATTTTACAGAGGATTTTGATTCAACTCAGACTAGTAAATTAACTGGAATTTCAAGAGTTACAATTTCAAATATATATCAAAAACTTCGTCTAAGAATTATGCAACTAACAGAAAATGAAGAAAAGTTATCAGGTGAAATAGAAGCAGAAGAATCATATTTTGGAGCTAAAAGAATACGAGGTAAAAGAGGTCGTGGAGCTAAAGGTAAAGTTCCTGTATTTGGATTGTTGAAGCGTAATGGTAAGGTATATACGGTTATCGTCAAGAATTGTAAAAGGAAGCAGTTAATGCCGATAATTAAGGGTAAAATACTTGAGGATAGTACGATATATACGGATGGTTGGACAAGCTATGATAGTTTAGTTTTAAATGGATACAAGCATTACAGAATATATCATTCGAAGGATGAATTTGCTCGTGGAAAAAATCATGTAAACGGTATAGAAAGTTTTTGGAGTTATGCTAAAAGAAGAATAGCACAATTTAATGGAGTGCCTAGAAATAAGTTTATTTTACATTTGAAAGAATCCGAGTGGCGTTTTAACCACAGAAGTGATAATATATACAAAGTGTTGATGAAAGAGTTGAGTCAAAATCCTCTCTAATCTTCACAAGACCCTAAATTATTATAAACGAATAAATGCAACTAAAAGATAAAGTAGTATTAATTACAGGTTCTTCAAGCGGAATCGGAAAAACAACCGCAATACATTTTGCAAAAGAAGGTGCAAAAATTGTGATTAACTATCATGTAAACGAAAAGGGAGCTGAGGAAACTAAAAAAGAAATTGAAAGACTTGGTTCTGAATGTTTGGTTGTTAAAGCAGATGTCTCAAAATCCGATGAGATTTCTAATCTATTTGAAGAAGTAATATACAGATTTAAAACTGTAGATATACTTATAAATAATGCCGCAATTCCGAATGATAAAGTGCCTTTCTTAGAAACTTCTGATGATTTAATTTACGAATTAGTAAATACAGATTTAATTGGACCAATGTTATGTTCGAAAAAGGCGGTTGAAATAATGAGAGCTAACGGAGGAGGTAAGATATTGAATACATCATCAATTAGAGGTTGGGAATATGGAGGCAGATCAGTAGTATATGCTTCATCAAAGGGTGGGTTAAATAGTTTTTCTAGAACTTTAGCCAAAATGGTTGCTCCATTTAATATTCAAGTAAATGCTGTAGCACCAGGATTTGTTAAAACTCGTAACTACGACAATATGACTCCAGAGCAAATACAAACATTTATAGATCAAACATACCTTAAAAGATGGGTAACAGAAGATGAGATTGCAGATACTTTTATTTACCTTGCAAAAAATGATGCGATGACTGGTCAAATTATTTATGTTGATGCAGGGTTTACTCTGAAATAAATTATTAATCTACAATATATGTTTAAAGGCACAACAATACTAATCTGGTCACCTAATCCAGATGAATTAATGAAGTTTTATCGAGACGTTTTAGAGTTAAAACTTGAAGAAAAAACTGATATTCCTGAGAAAGATGGTATTGCACCAGATTATGGTTATATGTTCTTCATTTCAGAAAGCGGAGATAAAGTTTGGATTGGTCGCCATTCTGAGGTCAAAGGTATAAGTAAAGAGCCTGTAAGAATAATGCATAATCTTTATACGGATGATGTTCAGAAATGGTACGAGAAAGTTAAAGATGCAGGATGTACAATTTTATGTAAACCTACTAAAACTCCATTCTTTAGTGAAAAGTTGCCATGGTATGTATCGACTTTCCTTGATCCAGAAGGAAATTCTTGGCAGTTTATGGGAACATTAAGTTCAAAATAACTAATTTATTAAAATAATAAGTATGGGCTACATGGTTGAATTAAACACATTACTTGGATTGCCAAGTGATTTCGATGCTTCAAAATTAGAAATTGGGAAAACTTATACCATCCTAAAAGATAGAGAAAGAGCCTTCCCTCTTCATATAGCGGTACTTATTGTAGATGGTAATTGGAATTTCTATGGTTATTGTCGGGTCAATAGTGCTGTTGTAAAAGATCAGAAAACAGAATTTGAGTTTGAAGTCTTGTCACTATTCAGTTCAGATGAACAGGCATTATATAGATCAAAATTTATAGAGGCAGGAAAAATAACAGGTGAAGTAAAATAATTATGAACATAGTAATAATACCCGGTTTTACAGGGTATCCAGAAGAAAAAACATTTATTGACCTTGAAACTGACTTGGTAGGCAAAGGGCATCAAGTCACTAAAATTGCATGGCCTAATTTCCCAAATAACTTGAAAGACTATAATTTCACATCCACGATTCAGCATATTGAAACGATCTTAAAAGAATTTGATATGAAAGAAACGGTTCTTCTCGGCTTTTCGATGGGAGGTGTAATAGCTTGCCATTTAGCAAAAGTATTCAAACCTTATAAACTTGGCTTAATTGTTACACCTTATCAAGCGGGTAGTGAGGACGATTTACAGGGGAAATACAGGAGTTGGAAAGAACTTGGTTATAGAGATCTAACATCTTCAAGATTTGGTAATTTAAGAATCCCTTTTTCATTCATTGAGGACGCAAGAAAATATAATGCACTCGAGACTATTTCTGAGATAAACTGTCCAATTCTGTTTATTGTAGGTGAAAAAGATGATAAAGTTCCCAATAATGTAACAAGAAAGTTGTTTGACAAAGCTAATGAGCCTAAGCAGTGGGTGAAAGTAGACGGAATGGAACACAAATATCAATATCAACCAGATATGCTTAAAAAAGTTAATCAATTCATAATCGATTTTATTTGTTCCTAATAGATCTTAATACGGTTAATAAAGCTACCCAAAACATCTGGAACGGAAATAAAAACAAACTCATCAAACAGCCATAATTCCTAAACCCCGAATTGTAATAAACACTCGCCCCTTTACCTCCTTTATAAATCATGACAATCGCCCTAAAAACTTAAATCTAAAGTTGGAAGCTCAAAAAGGAACTTCCACTTATACTCAAACTCCTTAAAACATGAGATAATCGTATCAATAAAGGGAAGGAGTCGTTCGTACATAGTACGATCACCCCGATGTCTATGAGTGTAACGAATAGGAACAGCGGGATACTTTGCTCAGCGGTGGTCTCCCCGATTTTTCAGGATGAGTGCTTTTGCAAGGTCACTAAAAACCTTATACAATGGGCTGATTTCTAAGTTCGTAAGTTTCCCATTTTTAATCTTTGGACAGTTCGTAATCATGTCCGCCAGTATCTCTCTACGCTGGTCAAATGAGGCTATTTCCCAATATCTTGATATTTGAGAACCAAAATTATAAAGCATTCTCAATTGTGTGATGATATCGTTGGTATTTTTGTATTTTAGTATACTGCGTATAAAATGACGGAATTTAAAACTAAGTGCATCACTTGAGGTTTCTGGAAATACTATTGGTCATTTTCTCACACATTCTTCTTGAAACTAATACTTTATTCCAACAGTTATCCCACCTTTGACTGGGCTCATAGTATATGATACAATTGTACCATTACATATATTTAGGGTCTTGTAAAGATTAGAGAGGATTTTTACTCAACTCTTTCATCAACAATT
>ENA-UPSM01002150-UPSM01002150.1-activated-sludge-metagenome-genome-assembly--contig:-NODE-2150-length-24491-cov-6.321984_pt1 | contig 24491 bp, 20 predicted proteins | sample MGYA00238181_ERZ773283 | MGnify/ENA primary metagenome ERZ773283 (study PRJEB29023, sample SAMN05720199) | activated sludge metagenome | isolation source: Anaerobic digester | place: Japan...
AAAGTATGTTTTCTAAAGTTTCAAATGCTTCAAAAGTGGCATTTATTGCTTTGGCAAGCCAATTAAAAAATGGAAATTATAAAATATTGGATTGCCAAGTGTATAATGAACATCTCGAAAGTTTGGGTTGTCGCGAAATAGAGAGAACTGATTTTATGGAACTTCTAAAAAGTAAATGATTATTAGATTTACATCTTTGTCAAAGTTTTGAACTTTTTAAAGATATTTATTTCCTAAATTTCAATAAAACAAATAATTATGAATACGTACGTTGTAAAAGAATTGTACATCTACCCAATAAAAAGTTTGGCTGGAATTCGTGTTGAAAGTGCCAAAGCTGAAGAAATGGGTTTCGAAAATGACCGCAGATGGATGTTGATTGATCAGAATAATGAATTGATTACTCAGCGCGAACACCCTTATTTAAGTCAGTTTTATCCCGAGATTAACGAAGGTAAAATAACCATTTCGCATCAGGATTCAACCCACGAATTTTTTATGGATGAACATATAGAAAAACCTATTTTTTCGAAAGTTTGGGACGATGATACTCAAGTTGTTGAAATAAGTAAATTGACTTCCCAATGGTTTAGCGATGCTTTGGGTTTTAGTTGTAAATTGGTTAAAATTTTAAATAATGGTGATCGAAAACACAGCAGTTCCCGATTGAATCAAACCTTGAATGTGAGCCTTGCCGACGCTTTTCCATATTTGCTAATTGGCTCTAAAAGTTTGGAATTTTTAAACGAAAGATTGGAAGAAAAAGTGAGCATTAAACGATTCAGACCCAATATTGTTATTAGTAGTTTAACCGCTCACGAAGAAGATTTTTTTGATACCTTTCAAATTGGAAATGTACAATTTAAAAACGCCAAACCTTGCGGCAGATGCGTGATGGTCAACAATAATCCTGCAACGGCAAAAGTTGCTAAAGAACCGTTAAAAACCTTAAGCACCTATCGAACCTCGAATAATAATGTTTATTTTGGAACCAATATATTCTGTTTGAATGAAGGGATTATCGCTGTTGGAGATGTTGTGAATTTCTAAAAATTCATTTCTTTTGTGATGCTATTTTCAATATGATGAATCGTGAAATTATAGGTTTTTAGGTTTGCTTCAAGATGGGCTATGGTTGTGTCGTTTGTCCATTTAATGTCAATTCTGTCTTCAAAAGCATCGTTTATGGTGACTGTTCCCAAAAAAGCATTCGAAGTATTTCTGAGTCTAATGATTTCAAGCTGATTTTTTACAATTGCTGTTTTTAGCCCTTCTTCAATGGCTTCCATAGTCAATGTGGTGCGGTTTATTTCTTTATGACCTGCACTACCGCCGTTATCGGCAGCTTCATAATTATTTTTTCCAGCAAAAAGATCCAAATACCAAACTTGTGGAATTCCAGGCATAAATAATTGTATGGCTCTGGCTAATAGCAACTTTTGTTCGTCCTCTCCCAATGCACTAAAAAAAGTAGCGTTTACTTGATAATATGAAATTTTGTTCCCTGCAGGATCATAGAGATTTTTCACACGACCACCACGTTCTATGATGGTATTCATAATACCTTCGATTTCATTATCTTCTAATAAACCTTTATTGTATTGACCATTAACTTCTTTTCCTTTTAAATCCAAAACAGGAATTCCATCGTGGCAACCCAGCATATTTACTGTTTTATATCCTTTGGAAATAATTTCTTTTGCCCAAGAAAGTAATGCTTTACTAGTTTTGTTTTCAATGGTGTGTATTGTCAATCCGGGTAAGAAAAAATCATAAATGGGATAGCCTTCATTGGCCACTTCGTCGTGCAGATGCAATCCGTATTCAGCGTGAATTTCAGGCAAAAGCATTAAATTATTTTTGGTAGCTATTTGTTTAATGCGTTCTAAATAGTCCCAAGTACCGGGTTTGTTGAAAAAATTGGATTCGCCAATTTGTTTGTGCAAATAAGCAAAAGCATCTAAACGAAGAATTTCGCAACCATATTGACTTAACTTTTTTAGGGTTTCTTCATAAAATTCCCAAACCAATGGCGATGTGGCGTTCACATCCATTTGCCCGAGATACGAACGATGTTGTTCTACAATTTGTATTATTTCAGCTTTTAAATTAGTGTAGTTTTCAAAATCAATACTGCTAAAATCTTCATTTTTTTCTATGGCATCATTTACTTTTTTGCAAATAAATTCATGTTGTTCGGGTGTTAATTTTAAAGTTTCTAAATCAGAAGTGGTGATTTTTGCATAGGTTATCTGTTGATAAAAGGTATTCCAATACGGTTGTTCTGTTCCGTCAGGAAAACGGACTTTTAATGTAGGTAAACCCGATTTTCTCATAAATAATTTATTCAGAAAATCTTGATTCGGAATGATGATGCCTTCTTCATTTTCGATTCCATTTCCTTGCCAGAATTCGTTCCAATTGATGAAAAAGTCTTTATACTTGGATTGATTTCCGTTTTTGAGCAAGTCTTTAAATTGTGGAGATGCTACCGAAAGATGATTTAAAACAATGTCAAACTTCAGCTTTATATGGAGTTTGTTTAAAGTCTTTAAATCTTCAGTGTTAACTAAATCTTGGTTAATATTATAATCAATAATAGAAAAACCTCGGTCTAAATCGCTATTAAAAAAGGTGGGTAATACATAATACAAAGAAAACACACCATCAAATTCGGGCATTTGAAGCATCTTTATTGTGTCACTTAATTTTTCTCCAATGCTATCGGGATAGCCGTTAAGCATAACACCATTTACGATTATTTTGTCGTTCTGTAGCATAGTATTTTATAAAAGATTAGATAAAATATTGATGTTATCTGGCAATCGTCCCACATTTTGAAGTTTTAAAGCCGCTAATTTTAAAGCGACATCCAAGCATTCTGTAACGTTTTTTTTCTTGATGTAGGCAAATAAAAATCCCGACCAAAAAGCGTCTCCAGCCCCAGTGGTATCAACCACTTCATCAATTTTAATGGCTGGCATTTCAATCACTTCTTGTCCTTTTTGAGATAATTTAACGCCTTTGCTTCCTAATGTCAGGCAAACTGTTTCTACTCCTTCATTATGGAAGAAATTAAAAATTTCATTGTGTGGCAGTTCTTTTTCAAAAAGACGCAGCATATCATCTTCGCTAATTTTGATTAAGGGATTAAACTTGCAATAGGTTTTAATTACTTGTAAAGCTTCGGCTTGACTGTTCCAAAGTTTTTTGGCATAATTCAAATCGATGCTCAATTTGCAACCTAAATGAAAGGCTTCTTCTGCCTTTTTTAAAATGAGTTCTTGTGCAGGATTTTTGCTTAAAGCAAAACAAGTGGTGTGAAATATTTTAGTTTTGGATAGGGTATCTGTTGAAATTTGCTCTTCATAAAGATACGAATCGGCTTCACGATACGGAATGAAATCGGGTGTTCCATCGGATCTAGAAACAAAAATGACACTAGTCGATTTGTCATCTAACGATTTTATGTGAGTTGTATCTACGCCAACATTCGATAATCTTTCAAAAATATAGTCTCCAAAACCATCGTTTCCAACCGAGGCAACCATTGTGGCATTCAAACCTAATCGAGCAGCATTCATAGCAACATTAGTAGGAGAGCCTCCAATATATCTATGGTAATCTCTGGTGTTGTTGATGAGAACTCCTGTTTGATGTCCAATAAAATCTACAAGAACCTCGCCAACACAAAGGATGTCTATAGTATTCATTTTTTTAGTTTTTAAGTAATTACAAATAATTTAACGCTGTATTTTCCTCTTGTAAAATGGTTGTTAGCAACGTTTTTTAATTCGTAATTCGTAATTTTTAATTTAGTTTTTGTTTTGAATGCTGTTTTTACTTTTGATTAAAAGCGTTGCAACGGCACTCAATAGTAAAAGTGCTCCAGCAAAAGTGATAGCCAAACGAGGATCATTATTTAAGAAATGTTTCAATACATATCCAAAAGATAGATTTTGAATTATCATTGGAATGACTATCATCATATTGATAATACCCATATAAACGCCATATCGTTCTTTTGGAATGTCGCCAACCACCATTAAATAAGGTATTCCCATCATACTTGCCCATCCAATTCCAAATCCTGTGATGGCAAAGAATAGTAAGTATTTGTTTTGAATGTGTGGAAACAATAAAAATCCAACTGCAGCTAATAGTAAGCAAAAAGTGTGAACTTTTTTGGGACCTAATTTTTTGGCGAGACCTACTAAAGCAAATGCAGTCAAAAAAGTAACAATATTGTACCATCCATTGACCAATCCAGTCCAACTTACCGCTTCTTCATAAGCTGAAGGGTTGCTTTTGGGAGTCGCATCCCAAACTGATAAAGCAATACTTTTTGAGGAGTTTTGCCAATAGCAAAACAAAGCATACCATTGAAAAAGATAGACTAAAGCCAATTGCCACATTACTTTTGGCATTTCTTTTATGGCATCAATTATTTCGATAAGCGGTTCGAATAGGCCTCCTTTTTTGGCTCGTATTGCTGCCAACTCTTCTTCTGTTGGAGGGATTTCGGGTGTGGTTTTAATGCTCCACCAAATTGTGGTTATGGAACAAATAGCTCCTAGAAAAAAGGAAGCGTAAACCCAAGTGGGTAACGAACCTGTTTTTCCTATGATTATCATCGGAAAAATAAACAGCGATAAATTGGCTAATGTTTGTCCTAAACCCGTAAAGAAACTTTGCATTTGAAAGCCTAAAGGTTGTTGTTCTTCATCTAATTTATCGGCAATAAAGGCTCGGTAGGGTTCCATTGCTGTATTATTTCCGGCATCTAAAATCCAAAGCAATCCTGCCGCCATCCATAGTGAACTGCTAAAAGGAAATAATAATAGTGCCACACTACAAAGTAGTGCTCCAATTAAAAAAAACGGTTTTCTTCTTCCCCATTTAGGATGCCAAGTTTTATCGCTTAAGGCTCCAATTAAAGGTTGTACCAATAATCCTGTCACTGGCCCAGCAAGATTTAGCAATGGAATCTGATCTGGACTGGCTCCAAGAAAATCATAAATAGGGTTAACAGCACTTTGCTGTAAACCAAAACTATATTGAATGCCAAAAAAACCAACATTCATACTCAATATTTGCCAAAAATTCAGTTTAGGTTTAGAAAATGCCATATCTATTTTTTTTAATTTTTAAAATCAATTCCTGTACTTTTTTAGGGTACAGGAATTGGCAACTATAAACTAACTAACATTTAACTTTCTTATTTAAAACTTATAAGACAAAGCCATTGAAAGAGATCTTCCTGGCATTGGTCTGGCTCTAACATAATTTACGGTATTGTCTGTGATATTTCCTTCTTCTGATTCGGTAATTGCTAAGGTGTCAAATAGGTTGTTTCCAGAAAGGTTTACAGATAATCCTTTTGTGATTCCAACTTCAACAAAGGCGTTTACGATTACAAAACCATTCATCACTAATTGATTTGAATCTTGAGCATATGCTTTGGTTTGACCAATAAAACTCAATCCAACTGTGTTTTTATTGGATGAAAAGTTATAAGTTGGCATCAAATTGTACATCAATTTTGGTTGTCTTCTTGGTTCATTTCCATCGTTATCTCCAGAAGTAATTTCGGCTTTGGTGTAAGTGAAAGCTCCTTTTAAATTGAAGTTATCCATCACATTATAAGACGATTCTATTTCTAAACCATATGATTTATAATTGTTTTTAATAAAGCTGTTTGTAGAGGCTTCATAACCTGCTTGCTCATCCGTTTTTGAGTGAAAAGCGGTTGCATAAGCATACCCTTTAGGGAATTTAAGTTTGTATCCTAATTCGGCTTGTGTCAAAAAGTCTAAAGCGTTGATTTTGCTTCCATCTAAATAATCCAATCCTGAAAATAAAATACGATCGGCTTTTGCAGCAGCTCCTTTACTATATCTTGCAAAAAGAGATTGTTTTGCAGTCAATAAATAGTTGGCTCCCAAAGTATAAGAAACATAATCGTAATCGTAATTCACAGCAGTTTCATTAGCAGTGTTTACAGCAAAAACATTCTGTTCTGGAACTGATATTGTTCCGTTGTTGTTGATGTCATAAGCTCTTGATGTACCGCCAGCGAATGAACCTGAAACTTTTCCTAAATCATAACGCAAACCTCCTTCAAAAGAAAGATTTTCGGTAGCATCAAAAGACAAGTTTACATAAGGAGCAGAAACATTGTATTGAGTGTCATAATTTCTAGCAAGATTTCCCCAAGCTGGAGTTCCATAAGCATACAAACCGTTGTCTGATAATAATGTTCCCGTAGCATTTGTTACGTTTATTAAACGAGGATTGTTATCTGAAACTTCTTGTAAGTAAGAATTCCATAACCACGAAGTTGAGATATTTTGAAGTGATTTGAAGTAACCAGCAGTAATACCGATTTTATCAAATTTTTTGGTTATTCTCAAGTCATTCATGAAATTGCTTAAATCATTTAATTGAGTGTCGAACATATGAATTCTAGAAACCAATCCATTTGGGTTGTTAAACGGAGTTCCTGAATCGGCATAAGTCAATTTAGAACCTGCTCCAAAAGAAGCTGCAATTGCTGCTGCCGAACCCACTTCTGCTGGAAATGGAGCGATAAAACCACCGCTATTAGAAGAATAACGACCGTTTTCTGTTATTTTCCAACCGCCTTCTAAATCAAATGAAGCGTTTACACCAATTGATTTTGAAACAGGATTCATTCCATCGGCAACACTTTCTCTTCTTAATTGACCATCAGGGCCAAGACCAACATTATGGTTCAAATAGATAGATTGTAAAGCACCAGTCGTAGCATCATAACCGCTAACGCTTCCCCAACTTGGATTCGAGTTTGTTCCTGTAACTTTTACCGGCATTGGCATATAAGCAGCAGCTCTGTCGTTTAAGAATTTAGCATAAACCGTAATTTTTCCGTTTTCAAATTCTTTGGTAAGATTGAATTTTACTTGACCACCATTATTAGATGTAACACCTGTTTTTCTTACTCCTTCGCCAGCTCTATAAAAACCACCTGCGTGAAAATAAAGTCCTTCACCAATTTTTGTTCCGTAGTCAACATCGGTTCTAAAATTGTTGTAATCCAATCCGAAACTGGTTCTTACCATTCCGCCTTCAGTTTTTCCAGTTTTGCTGATAAAGTTAATGATTCCACCAGGGGAATTTGATGATAAAGTAGAGGCCGATCCACCACGAATGGCTTCGATTTTTGCTGTGTTTCCATCAAATCTAGTAAAAATATCGGCTGTTGCAAAAGCTATATCTCCAAACAAAAGTACAGGAAGGCCATCTTCTTGAATTTGTAGATATTTAGAACCACCAGAAGAAATAGGCACACCACGAACCGAAATGTTTGAGTTTCCTTCTCCACCAGAAGATTCAGAACGAATTCCAGGAATGGATCTAAAAATTTCTGCTGTCGATCTTGGTGCCGATTGTTCAACTTGTTTTACGTCCATAGTAGTGATAGAAACACTCGATTTGATTTTTGCTTTTGGGTTGGCAACTCCAGTGATTACAATATCTTCTAGTTTTGTTGTTTTTGTGGTGTCAACAACTGGATTAGTTTCATTTTGTGAAAAACCCAAATTGAAAAGCAATAATGCTATAATCAGCCCGATTTTTTTAAATGATGAATGGTTTTTTTTCATGGTTTAAATTTGTTTAGTTAATAATTTATTTGGTAATTTTTTATCAAAACTACTTTTTTAACCATTTTAAAATAGATAAATATAATCGAAAACGTTTTCGAAATTACCGAAAACGTTTTCGATTTCATAAAAAAATTTTTCTCATATTTGTTATATGAAAGAGACCACCTTAAAAGAAATTGCTGAAACTTTAGGAATATCCATAACTACGGTTTCCAAAGCATTAAAAAATTATTCGGATGTAAGTGAGAAAACTCGAAAGGCTGTTTATGCTTTGGCTGAGGAACTTAACTACACGCCCAATAGTTTTGCTGTCAATTTGCGAACCAAAGAATCTAAAACCATTGGTTTGATAATTCCTGAAGTGGTGCATCATTTTTTCTCCAATGTAATTAACGGAATTATTGCCGAGGCCGAAAAAAATGGATACCTCGTTATCATTCTGCAATCAAATGAATCTTTGGAGTTGGAAAAAAAGCAGGTGGCACTTTTGATTAATAAAAGAGTGGATGGCATTATTATGTCACTTTCTAATGAATCTAATAATGATTTTCACATCAAGGAAATCCTTCGGAAAGAAATTCCTTTTGTTCAATTTGATAAAATCTCTAAATTAATTCCGAGTTCTAAAGTGATTATTAATGACCAAAAGGCGGCTATGGAGGCTGTTCAGCATTTAATTGACAAAGGTTGTAAAAAAATCGCCCATATTCGGGGTCTTGAAAATCCTCAAAACTCCATTGATCGTTTTATAGGTTATAAAAAAGCTTTAGAAAAAAACGGAATTCCTTTTGATCCTAAATTAGTGTATGCCTGCAAAAGCATTACTTTTGAGCAAGGTGTTGAATTTGCAAAACAAATTATTGAGGATGATTTGGGTATTGACGGTATTTTTGTCATTACAGATTTAGTGGCTATCGGAGTTTTGGCGCATTTCAATGAAATCGGAATACAAGTGCCTGGCCAAATTGCCATAATTGGTTTTAGTAATTGGTTTGTTTCTCAAGTAATCTCGCCAAAGTTGAGTACTGTAGATCAGCCCAATTATGAAATGGGGGTTGCTGCTTTTGGCTTGTTGCTTGAAGAAATAGTTTGTAGAAAGAATGGTAAGCCTTTTGAACCCAAAATAGTCGAGTTGGGAACAAGTGTTATTGTGCGTGAATCTACTTTGAAGAAATGATTTTCTTTTTTTGAAAATATGTTTGATTACAGCTGAACACTGCCTATTGATTTCTCGTCCAACAATCTTCAACGTGATCATTGACCATTCCAGTAGCTTGCATGTGTGCATAAACTACTGTTGAGCCTACAAATTTAAATCCACGTTTTTTTAAATCTTTGCTGATGGTATCAGAAAGTGGAGTAGCAGCTTGTACTTCTTTTAGTGATTTACGATGGTTGTCGATTGGTTTTCCATCTACAAAACCCCAGATATATTTGGAAAAACTGCCAAATTCTTCTTGTATTTTTATAAAAGCCTGTGCATTAGATACAGCGGAATATACTTTAAGTTTATTTCGAATAATCCCAGCGTCCAAAAGCAATTCTTGAATTTTAGCCTCAGAATAATTGGCAATTTTGATGTAATCGAAATCATCAAAGGCCTTGCGGAAATTTTCTCTTTTGTTGAGTATCGTAATCCAACTCAAACCCGCTTGAAAAGTTTCGAGCAATAGGAATTCGAATAATTTTTGGTCTTCATAGACAGGAACACCCCATTCTTCGTCGTGGTATTTTTTATACAAATCGCTGGATAAGCACCAACTGCATCTTTGAAGTTCCATATTTATTATTTTCCGTTTCCAATTTGCCAATAAAACCCTTTTACTGTAGGGGAATGTATGCAGCACGTCCTATCAAAATTAAATCAGAGTATAATTTCTTTTCATATTTGATGGAGATGGCACCGCCTGAAGTGTACATTTTGTTGTCTTCGAATCTCATTTTAAGTTTTCCGTCTTTGAATTTAGCATCGGATATTTTTTCTACGAGCCAAGTTGATTTCCATTTAATATCCAGCTCGTCTGGAGCGGTTTTGGTTACACTTTTAACTAATTTCATTGCCTCTTTTGGAATCTTAAATTTGGCTTCTAAATCTTCTTGAGTCATTGTTACTCCTGTTTCACATTCGTTTAATATTTTTTTGATGTAAACAAATGAAGGTGCTTTTACTTTTTTTATTTCTGGTTTAGTGGTATTTGTTTCTGAGGTGTTTTCAGTTACTGTTTTAGTTTCAGTTACTTTTTTTTCTTCAGTTGGAGTATTTGCTTTCTTTTTTGTGTATTTTTTTTCTCTTAAAATAGAGTGTTTGATGGCTATTATGCTGTCTTCTTTTGAAGTTTTTGTGGTGTCTTTTCTAGGGACTTCTGCATTAATAGTTTCGATAGTTTGTTCGTAGCTAGGTTCTTTTTTTTGTTCTAATTCGTGTTCCTGGCTTTCTTTGTTTTTTCCGCAACTAATTAAACTGAAAATAATTAAAAACAGGAGTGTTTTTTTGAAATGAGCCATTGATTGTAGTTGTGAATTTTAAAATAAGTCTTTATAGAAGCAAATATAGTAAATTTTGTATTTTGTTTTTTAGTAATAAAATTAGAATGATGTCAGTATTTTCAAAGGAAAAGGATGTAAAATAAAAAGGGAGACTTACTAATAAGTCTCCCTTTTTGGTATTGAATAATGAATTATAATTATCCTAAAGTAACTCTTTTAAAACCTGTGATTTCAACATTGAATCCTTTAACATAATCACCCACTTTTTTGCTATCATCTTTGATGAAGTTTTGATCCAATAAGGCTTTCTCTTGGTCTAAAGTAGTGTTGTCAGAGATGAAACGTTGCACTTTTCCTGGAATAATTTTATCCCAAATTTGTTCTGGTTTGCCTTCAGCTTTTAATTCTGCTTTAGCATCTTCTTCAGCTTGTTTAATAACTTCAGGAGTTAATTGAGAGAATGAAATGTATTTAGGAACATTTTTCAATGTTTTTCCTAAACGAGCAGCTTCTTCATTTTCTTTTTCGATGATAGCAATACGAGCAGCAAGTTCAGATTCAACGAAAGCTGGATCAAAATCTTTGTAAGATAAGGTGTCAGCTCCCATAGAAGCAACTTGCATAGAGATGTCTTTAGTTAAAACATCACCATTAGCAATTGGTGCAGAAATTGCAGTTAATGCAGCAATTTTGTTAACGTGAACATAAGATCCAACGAAAGCGCCTTCTAAAATTTCGAAACCACCGATTTCGATTTTTTCGCCAATAACTCCAGTTTGCTCAATTAATTTTTCAGCAACAGTAATTCCGTTGAAATCTGAAGCTAAAAATTCTTCTTTAGAAGAAAAGTTGATTGCTTTTTCAACTAATTCTTTAGCTAAAGTTACGAAAGCTTCATTTTTACCTACGAAATCAGTTTCGCAGTTCAAAGTGATGATAGCTCCTTTGGTTTTGTCAGCATTGATAAAAGAAACGGCAGCTCCTTCGCTAGACTCACGGTCAGAACGGTTAGCAGCCACTTTTTGTCCTTTTTCTCTAAGGTTTTGTATGGCTTTGTCGAAATCTCCATCAGCTTCAACTAAAGCTTTTTTACAGTCCATCATTCCGGCACCTGTAGTTTGTCTTAATTTATTTACGTCTGCAGCAGTAATTGTTGCCATAATAATATGTTTTTAATGTTATAAAAGTAAAAATTCCAACCTTCAAATCCCAAATTCCAATTTTAACAAATTACTAACTAAACGTTACTAACTTTTTTGGAATTTGGAATTTAAAATTTGGAATTTAAAATTTGTTTTATTCTTCAGTTGTTGGAGCTTCAACTTCAGCAGTTGCAACTTCAGCATCTACTTCTTCAGTAGCAGCTTCTGGTTGAATATCTGCTTCAGTACCTCTGTTTGATAAACCGTCAACTACCGCAGCAGTTACAATAGATAAAATTTTATCAATTGATTTAGAAGCATCGTCATTTGCAGGGATAACATAATCTACCTCTCTTGGGTCAGAATTGGTATCAACCATTGCAAAAACTGGAATGTTTAATTTTTGAGCTTCTTTAATTGCGATGTGTTCAGCTTTGATATCTACTACGAACAATGCTGCAGGAAGTCTAGACATATCTGCGATTGAACCTAAGTTTTTCTCTAATTTAGCACGAAGACGATCTACTTGCAAACGTTCTTTTTTAGAAAGTGTATTGAATGTTCCGTCTTTCTTCATTTTATCAATAGAAGACATTTTTTTTACTGCCTTTCTGATAGTTACAAAGTTAGTCAACATTCCACCAGGCCATCTTTCAGTAATGTAAGGCATGTTACAAGCTGCTGCTTTTTCGGCAACGATGTCTTTTGCTTGTTTTTTGGTAGCAACAAATAATATTTTTCTACCTGATGCTGCAATTTTTTTCAAAGCTTCGTTAGCTTCTTCAATTTTTGCTGCAGTTTTATATAGATTGATAATGTGAATTCCATTACGTTCCATATAAATGTATGGAGCCATATTTGGATCCCATTTTCTAGTCATGTGTCCGAAGTGAACACCTGCTTCTAGTAATTCTTTTACTTCTACTTTGTTTGACATTTTTTATTTAGTTTACGTTCTGTTGATTAGCAATGTGTTTTTTTGGTTTGTTGTTTATTGTTTGTTGTTTCAACTCGAAACTATAAACCATAAACTATAAACTTTTCAACCCATTTAGATGCTAAACTAATTTCCCAACGCATCGGGACAACAACAACATTGTTTTTTAATTTAATTATCAATTTGTCTTGTACGAATTGCACAAGACAGGCAATATTAACGTTTAGAGAATTGGAATCTCTTACGAGCTTTCTTCTGACCGAATTTTTTACGTTCAACCATTCTTGGGTCTCTTGTTAATAAACCTTCTGGTTTTAAGATAGCTCTGTTTCCTTCGCCAACTTCACACATTACTCTTGCTAAAGCCATTCTTACAGCTTCTGCTTGACCAGTTGAACCTCCTCCGTAAACGTTTACTTTTACATCAAAGTTGGTTGCATTTTCTGTCATAGACATTGGTTGTAACACTTTGTATTGTAAAGTTGCAGTTGGGAAATAAGTTGCGAATGGTTTTTTGTTTACAGTGATAACTCCTGTTCCTTCTGAAACATATACACGTGCAACAGCGGTTTTTCTTCTACCGATTTTGTGAATTACTCCCATTACTTAAGATCGTTTAGGTTAACAGTTCTAGGTTTTTGAGCGCCTTGTTTGTGCTCTGGTCCTACAACAACATTTAAATTTCTGAAAAGTTCTGCTCCTAATTTGTTTTTAGGCAACATACCTTTTACGGCTTTTTCTACTAATAATGCAGGGTTTTTTGCTTGCAATACTTTAGCAGTTAAAGTTCTTTGTCCTCCTGGATAACCTGTATGACGAACATATGTTTTTTCGTCTAGTTTGTTACCTGTAAGGTTGATTTTTTCTGAGTTGATAACAATTACGTTATCTCCACAGTCCACGTGTGGGGTATAACTTGGCTTGTACTTCCCTCTAAGGATCATAGCGACCTTAGTTGCAAGACGTCCTAAGTTATGACCGTCAGCGTCTACCACGATCCATTCTTTAGATGCGGTTGCTTTGCTTGTCGATACTGTTTTGTAGCTTAATGCGTTCACAATAATTTATTTTAATTAAACATTCCATTCCCAATAAAGGGAGTGCAAAAGTACAATTATTTTTTTGAAATGCAAATACTCAGTAATTTTTATTTTATTCTGATAATCAGTCTGTAAACGGTTTGTTTTTTTGGACTGTGCTTTTCAAATTGTTTTGAATCTCTTTGTGTTGGTTTTTTGATGAAGCTTGTTTGATTTGTTTGACCATTAAGCAAGTCCTTTTTTTATTCTAAAAGAGTTGTTGCAGCAATGAGAATGGCTGTCTTTTTAGTTTTGAACAACAATACAAAAGTTTGTTTTTCGCTATCCGAAATTGGTAAGTTAAATTAAAACAGGGTTTAATTTTCTTTGAGGACTTTACTCACAACCCAATTTCTATCAAATAAAGTATTTTATTAAGGTTTATCATTGAGGCAACAATTCATTCTTCGTATTTTTTATTACCTTAGCAATTTAAAACTAATTTTATATATGAAAGCTAAAGCTACTTTAAAACAAATCGCTAAAGAACTAAATGTTTCCGTTTCTACTGTTTCAAAAGCTCTAAATGATAGTCCTGAAATTAGTGAACAAACCAAAACCAGAATTAAGGAATACGCAAAACTAAAAAATTATAAACCCAATGTAATTGGTCTGAATTTAAAAAACAGAAAGACCAAAACCATTGGCGTAATCATTCCTAATATTTTAAATTCATTTTTCGCCAAAGTTTTTACTGGAATCGAAAAAGTTGCCGAAGAGAAAGGATATAATGTAATCACTTGTATTTCTAACGAGTCTTTGAAGAAAGAAATTAGCACCATGGATATGTTGAGCAATGGAACAATCGATGGCTTTATTTTGTCTCCATCAGAAGAAGCTCAAAAACTTCATGAATTCAATCACTTCAAAGAAATAATAAGCGAAGGAACACCAATTGTTATGTTCGACAGAGTTGTTGACGAAGTAGAATGTGATAAAGTGGTTGTTGATGATTTTGATTCAGCTCTAAATGCAACTCAGTATTTGATAGATATTGGATGTAGAAATATAGCTTTACTTTCTTCGGCAGATAATTTAAGTGTTGGGAAATTAAGAGCCAATGGGTATTTAAAAGCTTTGCAAAACAATAATATTAAGGTAAATCCAGATTTAATTATCCGTACCGATTCTGAGGAGGATTTAAAAGAAAAGGCCGAAATTTTATTCGACAATAAATCAATTGATGGCGTTTTTGCTTTAGATGAAAATGACTCGGTTGCTGCCTTGAGAATTAGTCTAAAAAAAGGATTTAAAATACCAGAAAATCTATCAATTATTGGTTTTGCCGATGGTATTCTTGCTTCAAGAAGATTATCTCCAAGTTTAACTACAGTTAGTCAACACGGACCAGAAATTGGTGAAGCAGCAGCAGAATTACTGATCGAAAGATTAGAAAAAGGAGAAAATGAAGCCCCGTATAAAACTACTGTAATCAAAACCGAATTAAGATTTCGAGAGTCAACAAGAACCTAATAATTGGAATTGAGAGATTTATTTGAAGTTTTTATTATTCAAAAACTTCAAATAAATGTTTCCAATTAATAGGGATTTCCAATAATGGTAATCCTTTATAATTTTCTATTTCCTTTAGATCTTCTATACTAAAATTGTCTTGTTTCGAATAAGGAACAAGACCTTCTTCTTTTAGTTTTTTGGCTAAATATTCTTGCTCATACTGACCTGGCGTTGGGATAAAATAAGCTTTTTTCTCCAATTTCACCAAGTCCATAATCGTGGTATAACCCGAGCGACATAACACAATTTCACTTTCGTTAAACGTTTGTTCCAGCTGCCTACTATTCATAAAATTGTAAAAAGTAACATGGTCAATTTGTTCCTTTTTTTGGTCTTTTTCGACAATTCCTTTTATGAAAACAACACTTCCTTTGTATTTCAGAATTTCTACTTTTAGTTTGTCTTCCAATAATTCGCGTTGGGGTTCAGGGCCAGAAAGAATAATCATCAAATCATATAGTTTTGGTGTTTCTTTTTTTTGCATTCGACTCAATGCTCCAATATATTTCAAATTAAAATCAGGATTTTCAATATGACCTAATTTGTATGATAAATTTGACGTTCCTTCAAAGTCGGGAACCCAACATTCATCGTGTTTTTTGATGATATGTTGGTGCAATATACTGGTAAACCAAGTGGTGCTTCCAGTCATTACATTCAATTGATGGGTCAAATAAACAGAGGGAATTTTTTTGCTAAAAACACCTAGCCTATTGTCAGAAATTATGCCGTCAATATCATATTTTTTAATCCATTTCCTGACTTTTTTCTCTTCTTTCCAAATCGCCTTAATCATTTCAGGAAAGTTTTTCAATAATTTCCATTTAAAATTTTTGCCATTTTTAGCATATTCAATTTGATAAGAAGGCAATTTAAGCGTTTGAACATAAGGAAATTCTTTTTGCAATAATTCAAGTGCAATTCCATCAGAAGCTATAATGGGAATAAAGTTATTTTCTTGCAAGGCTTTAATAATTGGAATGCAGCGTGTTGCGTGACCCAAACCCCAATTTAAAGGGGCAATCAAAATGGTTTTGTTAGCAGTATTGAAACTCATATTTTTTACATCAAATTAAAAGCGAAAGGTATGAATTCAACAGCAAATCCTATTTTGAAAGTATTAATTTACCGTTAAGTTAAGGAATAAAAAAACTGTCCAAAAAAAAATAATTTTGGACAGTTTTATATTTTTCTAAAGAGTTAGTCTTGAATATAGGTTTTATTTCCGTTTTTATTGATGTAATATTTCCCTCCTCTAGAACCTGTATATACTTTTTTGCCTTTGTATTCTCCTGTTACTCTATCTGGAGTTTTTGGTGCTTTTTCGTTGGTTTCTTTATAAGTAGTTTTCTTGTTAGAATTTCCCTTAGTGTATTTTTCGTCTTTTATTTTAGCATCAATTTTGTTTACATCCGATTTGTTAGTTTTGGTGGCATTATTAGATTTTGATTTTACAGAAACATCTTTGTCATAATCATAACCCGATTTTTTAGTAGCTTCTTTAGTTGATTTGACTTTTGAATCGGCTTCTTTTTTAGTCTTTTCTTTTGTTGATTTTGTTTTCGAATCTGCCTCTTTTTTGGTAGATTTTACAGGAACATCTTTGTCGTAATTATAACTTGATTTTTTTTTGGTGGTTTCTTTACTTGTAGGTTCACTTTTTGATTTTGTGGTTTGAGCATAAAAAGTGTTTGAGAAAACAAAAAGGAAGCATAACAAAATTAATTTTTTCATAATAATTTGATTTTAAGGTTTGAAGAGTAAAGTTAATAAAAAAAAATAGTACGGGTTTAAATTTCTAAAACAATATTTTAAAAATAAGCTCTCAGTTGTACACTTCCCGTATGAATGGTTTGGCTAGTTTCGCTTTTTCGCCCTTGATAGTTGAAATTTATATCCAGAAAATTGGTTAGATTTTTTTGAAAAAGCAATCGCCAAGTCAGGTTTTGTCCTGCTTGCAATCCTTCAAGCATTTGAAATCCAACTGATGAAAGGTCGTTGCCAACAAATTTATTTTGGTAAAAAGAGATTTCTCCATTCATCGTAAAATTCTTTTTGCCAGCATAAGTAAAGGAGGTTCCAAATCTATTTTGGAGTAAAGTTTCTAAATTTCCAATTTGGTTTTCCTTGTTTTGAAGTTCATAAAATACATCCCAACTGGTGCTTTTGGAAAATAAATAACTGATTTTTGGCGCCAATTGATAGCCTTTTATTTCATAATTCTTGTCTGGATAATTTTCAGATGTCAAAGAGGTTTGGATGGTTTTTGTAAAGAATCCAAACAACCAACTTTTATTATATAAATGATTGTATTGCAATTGATTGGAGCTATTTTTGGCTTCTTGAGAACCAATGGAAAGTAAATTTTTATTTTCGTTTTGAACATAGGTGTAGGTCACGGAATGCCATTGTTTTCCTCGATTAAAAAACAAACTATTCCTGAAACTTGAACTCAATCCCAAAACATTTTCCTCCGATTTGCTAAACGGATTTAAATCGAAATTGTCGCCTTTGTTTTCAATTTTTCGATCAACGAGATAGGAAGTTTGATTGTAAAAATAAGAGACTATTTTCTTGAAACCCGCTTCGTTTTGCCATTGATTGGGGTTTAAAATCAAGGATTGTGAAAATTTATTTTGGTGTGTTTTAATATAAATTCGGTTGGGCAAATACACTCTAATATATTTGGCTTGGTCAGGAAAAGGAGCCACTTCAAACTCTTCTAATTCCTGAATTCCGTTGCTATTGTAGTCATTCCAAGTATAAACACCTTGCCCAACGGGCACTTCAAGATAAGTAAATTCCTGTTGTGGGATAGAACCTGAATTGGTTTCAAATACAGTAGTCCATTGTACTAATTGATTGAAAAAACGGTCGTTGTACATCATTCTGGAATTCAATGAAGGTTCGTTTTTTCGGGTAGCATCTACAAAATTTAAAACACGATAATTCACAAAAAGCGACAAATCACTTTTACTAGTTTGAATCAATTTTGATCTCAAAGCCAAAGTTTGCGAATTATTTACCCGTTGAATACTTCCGTTTTGCAAACTATCGTTGACTCTTTTAAAATAACCCAATTCCACAAAAACTTTGGTGCTGTCGCCACGTCCAGCAAATAAACCATATTCCGTAAATCTTTGACTTAATGCCGAAAATTGATTATTGACTTTGTCTTTTTCTTGATTGTCTTCCAGTTTCAAGCTGGTTCCAACCCAATTTTTTTGGAAATGATATTTTACTTGGGTTTGATTTCGCAAGAATTTTGATGTTGAAACTGTTGCATCACTATTCAAAAAACTACCTCGGCTAAGAATATCCCAATTTTTCAATTTAAAATTAGCATTTAAAATATGACGATTGCCAGAGAAATTTCCAGTAAAATCCAATTTTTCGAATTGATAAGTCAAATTTCCTTTTTCAGGAAGAGTCATTTGCAAACCCGAAACTAGATAACTTTGGTTGCCAATTGTGGTGGTTCCCAAATTCCAATCTCGCCCAAATTCAATGCTGTAAAGGCGTTCGACTGTGCTGAAATCTTTTTGTGCAAATTGATAATTGGCAAAAGCATCTACCTTCCATTTTTTAGAAAACAGCCGCTGGCGTGCATTTATTTTTGTTGCCAAACCTGTATTATTAGAATCGTCAATGGACGAAAACAAGTTTTTATCGTTGTTGCTAAGGCCAATTTCAAAATCAATCAAGGTTTTTTCGGTGGGATTGTATTTTCCTAAAAAGGTGGCAACCTGAGTTTTTATTGGTGCCACCAATAGAATAATAGGTTCGTAATTTCCTTGTGGGATTCCATTTAGGGGTTCAATATATTCATAAATTCTACTAATGGCGGCAGCGTTTTTCAGAATGTAATTTCCTTTATTGGCAGCCACTTGATTAAATCTCACATTGTACAAAACATCCTGTGAATTGTTCGAATATTCGAAAACTTCGAGCCCGTTGAAGGTCTTTTTTTTGTACAAAATTTTATTGTCTGAATAAGAGTCCAGATAAGCAGATGGTGCTACCATTAAATTCATATCATCACCTGCATCGGCCAAAATTTGCGTTTGTTCAGTCGAAAGACTTTGTTGCAGAGGTTGATTTTTTAAATCGCTTTCAGAATACAAATAGCCGCCTAAACTCCATTTTTTATTTTCGTGAGTTCCGCCAACATAAGTGACTAATCGGGTGTAATTTTGTTCAGAATATTGGTATTCTATTGTAATTCTCATTTCGGAAGTAATGGTAAATAGCGGTGTAAACAGGATTTCACCAGCATTATAATCTATGGTGTAATCTTTGTTTTCGCCACGATTTAAAAGAATTCCGTTGACATAAACTCGTTCGGAACCTGAAATGACAAGAACATACAATTCGCCATTTTTGCCTACTAATTTGTATGGACCTTGATTGCCTTCTTGTCCTACAAAATTACTTTTAGCATATTGCCCTTTGACCAATGCCGCCGAAGCAAAAATATTGGTTTTGTTGTCCTCGCCTCCAAAGTCAAAACTGGTCGAAATTCCTTGGGCTTTTTTATTGAAATTTAGAAATTGGCTTTTGTGGTTTTCAAGAAAAACATCACCAGCACGAATATTCCATTTTTCGCTGAAAAGTTCCATGAAAATATTGTCAAATTGATCTAGCTTTTGAGAATATCCGCCATCTTGAAGCGGAATATTGTTGTCTTGCAAGGAAGCTCTCAGACTTACTTTGTCTGAAAGTTTTCCGGTGATTTGCAAATCGAGATTGGAGGTTAAAACCGAGTTTTGGTTGTTGCCAATGGTAATGCCTCGCGAAATACTTCCTGATGTGTTAAGGCCTTCAAAAGGGATGTTTTTTTTCTGCGAAATAGTTTCTACGGTATATAAACTTCCCTTAGAAGCTTCATTACTGACCATTTTATTGGAGTCATAAATCCGATATTCTTTGGTTAAAATTTCAGGAAGTTTTAAATACTGAACCGTTATAGAATCTGATTTTGAAGTCAATTTTTCGTTTAATAATAATGTACCTTTTTCGAAATTTATTTTGTAGAAACTACTATCAATCGGTTGGTTATTGGCGTCAAGCAATTTGAAAAAACTGGAATTTAGACTTTCTTTTTCAATGGGAATGGTGTCGTTCGAAACAAGAATTTTTTTGGTTTTGTATAGCGAATTGCTTTCCTGAGCGTGGAGTTCAGAAAAGCCTAATATTGCCAACAAAATCAAGATATTTTTTAACATAAATACTTTAACTCGAAAGTGTCAAAAGTAGTATTTATAATTGGGAAAAAGTATTCATAAAAAAACCGCAAATTCTCAAATATTTAAATTTGAGAATTTGCGGTAAAATTATTTGGAAGAGGTTTGTTAACTTTCCTTAGTAACCACTTGCATCGTTTCGCGGCTTACTTGTTTTAGCAAAACAGTTTTGTTTTGTTCGACAGTTTGTGCCGCTTTATCATTAAAATGTCTGATGGTGTAAAGCGTTACATTTTCATTAAAATCGACTTTGAATTTCTTAGAAAGAATTGGATTTAAATCTTTAAAATTCCCGAATTTGTCTTCAACACAAACCGAAAAACTGATGGCTGAATTTTGAATTAAATTAACTTTCAGTTTAAATTGGTGAAACAGAGCAAATATTTCGCTAATGTTTTCTTCCATAATAAAAGAGAAATCTATAGAGGAAAGCGAAATCAAAAGTTGATTTCTTTTGACAATAAAACTAGGGATTTGCCATTCAGAATCGGATCCTTTAGATACGCAAGTTCCAGGTAGCATTGGGTTTATAAAAGATTTCACATACAAAGGGATTTCCTTCTTTTGTAGTGGTTGTAACGTTTTTGGGTGAATAACGGTTGCTCCATAAAACGCCATTTCAATAGCTTCACGATATGAAATATGACTTAGTAAACTCGCATTTTCAAAATATCTTGGATCGGCATTCATCACTCCAGGAACGTCTTTCCAGATGGTTACGCTTTCGGCATTAAGGCAATACGCAAAAATTCCAGCGGTGTAATCAGAGCCTTCACGACCAAGGGTTGTGGTGAAATTATTTTCGTCAGAACCCAAAAATCCTTGGGTAATGTTGAGCATTTTTTTCTTTACATTTTTGGCAATATTTTTTTGAGTTAATTCCCAATCTACTTCGGCATCTCTATAATTTGAATTGGTTTTTACAAAATTACGAACGTCCAACCATTGGGTTTTGATGCCCATATAACTCATGAAATGGCTTAAAATAGTGGTCGAAATTAATTCTCCATAACTTACAATTTGGTCATAAACAAAATTGTAATTGGGTGATTTGTTGTGTGCCAAGAAATATTCTAATTCTGAGAAAAGCGTATTTGCAGCGGCAAAAACTTCGTTTTTTTCGTCTTCAAATAAATCCAACAAAATTTGATTGTGGTATTTTTTTACTTCTTGAACTGATGCATTTAATTCTTCCGATTTTTCGAAATAATTTTTGATTACATCTTCCAGTGCATTTGTTGTTTTTCCCATTGCTGAAACCACCAACAATACATCTTCATAACCTACTTTTTGTAAAACGTCATATACGTTTTTTATTCCTGCGGCATCTTTTACTGATGCACCACCAAATTTGAATACTCTCATAATTATTAAAATTCTATTTTTTTAAAATTCCAAATTCCAAATTTGGAGTTTTGTATTTATTAATTTTTTTCTAAAAACGCATCAATTGCAGCCTCGTCCATTTGTACAACTCTCCAATCGTCAAGGATTTTTGCGCCCGATTTTTTATAGAAATTTATGGCGGGCGTATTCCAGTCTAAAACATTCCATTCAATTCTTCGAACCTGATCTTTTTTTCCTTGTTTCATAATTTCAGAATACAAAGCAAAACCTACTCCTGAACCACGCATATTTTCTTTTACAACCAAATCTTCTAAATGAATGGTCTTGCCTTTCCAAGTGGAATATCGGTAGTAATACAAAGCAATTCCGACGATAGTAGATTCGACTTCAGCAACAAAAACATGAAATAAAGGAGTGGATGAAAAACCATCTCGAATTAAATCCTCGACCGTAATGACTACAGCGTTTGGTTCATTCTCAAAATCAGCTAGTTCCTGAATAAGGCTTAATACGCCTGTCATGTCTTCGGGATTTCCTTTTCTGATAATCATAATTTGGGTTGTGAAAATAATTATAAAGACAAAATTTGCTAAAATACTTGGCAAATATACAATTATGATAATCGAAAGGCACAAAATAGTTTTGATTTCACAAAAAAAGCGAGATTTGTGACTTCAATTTTGCTAAAACGATTTCATTGAAGAAACACAACAAAATTGTTGTGGGTTAATAATTTTTAGGAGAATTTACTTTTCGAAAGCATAAACCAAAGTAAAGTTTTCTATTTCTTCAAAGTAAATAAAGAAGGCTTGTTTTAGGTTTTCGAATTCAAGAATGGCAGTTGTTTCTTTTTCTCCTATTTCGAATGGTTTCACTTGAATATGATCTTTGAAACTGATTCCTTTTTCGTTTCTAATTTTGAAAATGGCTTCTTTGGCTCCCCATTTTACAGTTAGTTTTTTGATGTAATCTTCTGCATTAAAACTTTGCAAACGCTTCAATTCTTTTTCGTTTACAAATTTATCGGCGATGCGAATTATTTTTTCTCGTTGCATTTCCATATCAATTCCAACGGTTTCTTCGCTGATAATTATCGCAGCAAAATTATGGGAATGGGTGATTGAAATGTGTTGATGGTCATTTAAATAGGGTTTGCCGAATTCGTCGTAATGTAAATCATAATCGTTAATCCCGATTTCTTGAATCAGCATTCGAACACTCAAAAAAGCACGTTGGTGCATTTCGGACTTCATTCCGTTTAATCGAAGTTGGGTTTTTTCTTTTAAAACTACTTTTTCTACTAACTCATCAAAGGATTCGGTTACTTTCCAAATCAAGATTTGTGTCGTGGGAGTTATGTTTATGATTTTGAATAAAGGCATTTCCTTAAATTACGAATTAGGCGTTTTGAATTATGAAGGTTGTTTTAGCCCTGATGGAAACGGCATCCTTTTGTGGCGGGGTTCGCCACAAAAGATATAGTGAACAGCAGGATTAGCTTCTAAGAAAAATTATTTCATTACAATTCAAAAGATTAGGAAATTAAACAAATCATAAATATTCCCGAACGCTTTTTAAATTATAAAGTTATTGCGTAAATTTGCAAAAAAATTTACAATACAAATATACTATAAATGAGTACAACGACTACGCCTTATGTGGCTTTCAAAGTAAAAGACATTTCTCTAGCAGCTTGGGGAAGAAAAGAAATTGAATTGGCCGAGGCTGAAATGCCAGGTTTGATGGCGCTTCGTGCAGAATATAAAGACGAACAACCCTTGAAAGGCGCTCGTATTGCAGGATGTTTGCATATGACGATTCAAACTGCGGTTTTGATCGAAACTTTAATTGCTCTTGGTGCTGAAGTGACTTGGTCATCTTGCAACATTTTCTCTACTCAAGATCAGGCTGCTGCTGCTATTGCTGCTGCTGGAATTCAAGTTTATGCTTGGAAAGGACTTGACGAAGAATCTTTTGACTGGTGTATCGAACAAACATTGTTCTTTGGCGAAGACAGAAAACCATTGAATATGATTTTGGATGATGGTGGAGATTTGACTAATATGGTTATTGACCGTTTTCCTGAATTGGTTGCTGGAATCAAAGGATTGAGCGAAGAAACTACAACTGGTGTTCATAGATTGTACGAAAGAGTAAAAGCTGGAACATTACCAATGCCTGCCATCAACGTGAATGACTCGGTTACCAAATCGAAATTTGATAACAAATACGGTTGTAAAGAAAGTGCAGTTGATGCAGTTCGTCGTGCTACTGATATTATGTTGGCTGGAAAAAGAGTAATCGTTTGTGGTTACGGTGATGTTGGAAAAGGAACGGCTGCTTCGTTTAGAGGTGCTGGTTCTATTGTAACAGTTACCGAAATTGACCCAATTTGTGCTTTGCAAGCTGCAATGGACGGTTTTGAAGTTAAAAAATTAGATACTGTTGTTGGAAATGCTGATATCATCATCACCACAACTGGGAATAAAGACATCGTTTTGGGTTCTCATTTCGAACAAATGAAAGACAAAACTATCGTTTGTAACATCGGACACTTTGACAACGAAATTGATATGGCTTGGTTGAATAAAAACCACGGTGCATCGAAAATCGAAATCAAACCACAAGTGGACAAATATACTATTGCTGGAAAAGACATTATCATTTTGGCTGAAGGTCGTTTGGTAAACCTTGGTTGTGCTACAGGTCACCCAAGTTTTGTAATGAGTAACTCATTTACTAACCAAACTTTAGCTCAAATCGAATTGTGGAAAAACAGCGCAGCTTACAATAATGAAGTGTATATGTTACCAAAACATTTAGATGAAAAAGTGGCTATGTTGCACTTGGCTAAACTAGGTGTTGAATTGGAAACTTTACGTGTGGATCAAGCAGATTATATTGGAGTTCCTGTTGAAGGACCGTTTAAACCTGACCATTACAGATACTAAAAATGGGAAGTTCAAGCGTGTAAAAATGAAGAAAATTTACAGGTATCACTGATAATTCGTAAATTTTTTGTATTTTTGCACTCTTGAATGGTCTCTTGGCCGAGTGGCTAGGCACCGGTCTGCAAAACCGTCTACTCCAGTTCG
>ENA-UPSM01002158-UPSM01002158.1-activated-sludge-metagenome-genome-assembly--contig:-NODE-2158-length-24415-cov-7.183333_pt1 | contig 24415 bp, 17 predicted proteins | sample MGYA00238181_ERZ773283 | MGnify/ENA primary metagenome ERZ773283 (study PRJEB29023, sample SAMN05720199) | activated sludge metagenome | isolation source: Anaerobic digester | place: Japan...
CGGCGGTCGTGGTCGAGGCCGAGGCCTTCGTCTTCGACCGCGGCTTCCCCAACGCCACCTACTTCCAGAAGCTCCTGCGCCCCGGCACGCCCGTCGGCCGGCTCTTCTTCGCCCCCGAGTCCGCCAAGCTCTCCTCCGACGAGATCTGGCGCGCCGTGAAGGACAACCGCATCAAGCTTCCCAACACCGTCTCGATCGACCGTTTCGGGCGCGTCTTCATCGTCCCCCACTCCGTCCGCTACACCATCAACCCGGCCGTCACCCGCCTGCAGTTCGAGCGCGTGGTCAGCGGCGAGCAGACCCGCGGCTTCCTCGACAAGGTCCAGCAGCGCGAGGACGTCGCCCCGCTGCTCATCCCGCCGCGCTCCGGCATCCTCACCAGCTGCTCGATGTACCTGAAGGAGCACTTCGTGGTGCTCAACCGCGGCGAGGACAACTTCGGCCTCCACTGCTCCGCCGTGCTGCTCGATCCCATCAAGACCTTCGGCACGAACATCATGCTGGAGATCTACAACACCGGCGACCAGCCCGTGGTGAACCCGATGGTCTCCGTCGAGGTCTTCCGCGCCCCCGCCCCCGACGGCTCGGAGGCGCAGGCCCTGCTCGGCCGCCGCAAACGCATGCTCACCTTCGCCGGCCGCGCCTTCAAACACCTCGACGCCCGCCACCCGCAGGAGCTCGGCACGCCGAAGCCGCGCACCAAGATCACCGTCAAGGGCCAGAACGCCCTGATGGAGAACCGCAGCCTCTTCCTCGCCTGCGGCGCCGACTTCCGCGAGCTCGCCGCCGCCGCCGCGCTGCCTGCGCCCCACCGCACCATCGTCGAGGCCCTCGACAACGCCCCGGCCGGCGCCGACACCCTCGTCTGCGACTGTTTCCCGAACCTGCTCGAGCACATCGAGCTGCTCACCCGCCTGCCCACCCTCGGGCTCAAGCGCCTCGTCTTCCGCCGGCCCTCCCGCACCCACGGCTTCTTCTTCTCGACCAACGCCCACACCCGCATCGACCACTACGACTCGATCGGCCTCGGGGTCTACTTCTACCACGAGGACACCAAGGACGTGTACCGCCACGTCTACAAGAAAGGCTGCGGCTTCTTCGTGCGCGAGGAGCTCATCGGCAAGTTCATGGAGTCGACCATCCTCGCCTTCTACGGCTCCGCCCTCGACCTCAGCGCCGAGACCGGCCGCAGCATCCAGGAACTCCTCACCAAGCTCACCGATTTCTTCGGCCCCACCGTCGGCGTGCTCACCGGCGGCGGCGGCGGCGTGATGGGCCTCGCCACCGAGCAGGCGCGCGCCAAGGGCGCGCTCACCGGCTCCTGCTTCCTCGAGCTCGAGGCCCAGCCGCCGAAGCTCGGTGTCGACTTCTTCAACACCTTCCAGGAGACCGCGCGCCACAACCGCCAGAAATGGTTCGAGGTCGCCGATTTCTGCATCTTCAACGTCGGCGGCGTCGGCACCCTCGAGGAGGTCGGCATCGAGATGTGCAACCTCAAGCTCGGCATCCGCCCGCGCGTGCCCTACGTCTTCTACAGCACCGAGTACTGGCGCGACCTCAAGAAGCAGGTCAAAACGATGATCGCCGAGAAGCGCGCCCCGCGCTGGATGGAGGACTACATCCTCTTCTCCGACCGGCCCGACGAGGTCGTCGCCTTCTACCGCAAGACGCTGCAGGTGCTCTGACTCCCCGCCCGGCGCCATGCGCGGAGGCGGCTCCCCCGCGCCCGGCCGCTCGCGCCGGCCTTCATGACCCGGACTCCCGGATACTCCGGCGAAGTTCCTGCGCCGGCCCGTGGGTTGGATCGGCCTTGAGCGCAGCGTCCACCGCGGCCGCCGCCTCTCCCGCGCGGCCGAGATCGAGCAGGGCCAGGGCGCGCGAGCAAAGCAGCGCCGCGCTCTCGCCGTCGCTCCGCGCCGCGGCCTCGAACTCCGCCAACGCCTCGGCCGAGCGACCGAGCGCCAGCAACGCATTGCCGAGCGCGAAACGGGCGCCGGGATACTCCGCGCGGATCCGCACCAGGGCGCGCCCGGCCGCCTCCGCCTCCGCAAAGCGCTCCAGCCCGAACAGCAGGTTCGCCCGTGCGAGCAGCGCCTCCGCCGATGCCGGGTCGGCGCGGACCGCCGCCTCGACCTGCGCCAGGGCCTCCTCCGCCCGTCCGAGCTGCGCCAGTTCTTCGGCCAGGGCGAGCCGCGCCTTGTCCCAGCCCGGCCGCAACCGCAACGCCTCGGTGTATTCACCGACCGCGGCATCCGGGTCGCCGAGGCGGGCGAGCACCGCGCCGAGCTGCAGGCGCGCCTCGGGCCACGCAGGCCGCCGTTGCAGCGCCTCCAGCCACGCCGTCTTCGCGCTCCCCCACCGTCCCGCCGCCTGCTGCGCCGTGGCGACCACCCCCCACCCCGCCGCCGAATCGAGATCGAGCCGTTGGGCCTCCTCCGCCCGCGCCACGGCCTCGTCGCTGCGACCGGCCATCAACTCGGCCCGGCTCAGGTTGCGCAACGCGTCGACGTACCGCGGATCGAGCCGCAGCGCCTCCTTGAGCGCGGCCACGCCTTCCGCCGCCTCGCCGCGGGCGAGCAGGATCGAGGCGAGGTTGTTGTGCGCGCGGGCGTTGTCCGGCCACTTCCGCAGGCTGTCGCGCAGCAGCCGCTCCTCGGTCGCGTAGTCGGCGTTGCGCACCGCGGTCGCGACGCCCCCCGCCACGGCGAGCACCGCCGCCGGAACCAGCAGGCGGCGACCAAACCGGGACCACAGCCCCGCCACCACCACCGTCACCACGACACCGAGAGGCAGATACATCCGATGCTCCCCCATGGTCTGCGTCGCCACCGGCACGAAGCTCGAGGTCGGCGCCAGCACGGCGAAGAACACCAGCCCCGCGAAGCCCGCCGCCGGCCGGCGGCGCAGCGCCACAAGCGTCGCCGCGCACAGCCCGCCGACGACCGCCAGGCCGGGCGCGATCGCCCGCACGCCATGCGCGAGATGCATCCCGTAGTCGAACACGAGATCGCCCGGCCAGAACACCAGACCGAGGTAGCGCGTGATCGCCGGACCCTGGGTGAGCGCGTAGCTGAGCGGCGTCATCTCGAGCCCGAAGCCGGCCGTGCCGCCACGCCCGCGCGTGCTCCACACGAGGTAGCCGAGCAGCAGCCAACTCGCCGCCAACCCGACGTGGAGCCGCCACCGCGAACGCCAGGCGGCCGCGAAGCTGCCCGCATGGAACGTGCGGTCGTAGAACAAGGCCACCAGCGGCGCCGAAACCATGACCTCCTTGCTCGCCATTCCCGCCGTGCAGGCCAGGACCGCCGCCGCGCTCCACCACCCGCGCCGCCGCCCGCCTTCCGCCGCACGTCCCACCGCCAGCAACGTGAGCACGAAACAGAGCGAGACCATGAGTTCCGTGCGCTGCGACACATAGGTGACCGCCGCCGTCGCGAGCGGGTGCAGCGCCCACAGCGCCGCCACCGCGAACGCGATCGGCGCCGCATCTCCACGAATCCGCTCGGGCAGGACCGGCCGCGCCAGCGTGCGCCGCAGGAGCGAGCACAGCGTCAGCGCCGTGAGGAGATGGAGCGCGATGTTGCCGAGGTGATAACTCCAGACCTCCGTGCCGCTGATCGCGTAGTTGAGGGCGAAACTGAGATTCGGGAGCGGCCGCCCGCTCACCGGCACGCCACCCGGCGGCGGCGCCAACGGTCCGCTCAACGGCCACAGCGACCGGATCGTCGGGTTGTCGGTGACCGAGCCGTGGTCATCGAACACGAACGGGGCACGCACGGCGCCCCGATACGCGACGAAAATGGCCGCGATGAGACCGAGCGCCGCCAGCCACCACCAGAGCGCACGCCAATCCCACCGGGACGCAAAGGAGGTGTCTGTGTCGGGCGGAGTCACGATACCGCCGAACCTCGCCCGCTCCGTCCACACGGGGCAACCCACAAACGGGCCGGGACAGCCCCCCCAGCAGCGCTGATCCCGAAACATGGGGTGCGGTTCGCTGCCCCCGCCTGCCGGCCAAGCGTCCGGATGTTTGACCTTGCCGATACATCCCGTTTAGCCTGCTATCGCTGTCCTGCGTAGGGGTCGCCCGAGAACTCGACGCCAGGCGCAGGGGAAACAAACGGTCGTCCCGCACGGTTCCGTTAGCTTCTTCAGCAAATCCTAAACACGTCTCCAGTCAGGGAAAGTTGTACGATGAACAAGCTCGTCCGTCTCAGTCTTCTGGCGCTTTCGCTCGCGATCGCGTCACACGCCCACGCTCAACTCATCACGAACGGTGGGTTCGAAACCGGCAATTTCAGCGGCTGGACCCAGTCCGGCGATCTTAGCTACACCGGCACCACGAGCGGCACCTACTACTCCGGCACCTACAGCGCCGTGTTTGGGCCGGTGAACTCGCTGGGCTACATCGAGCAGACCGTGGCCACCGCTCCCGGAGCGAGCTACGATCTGTCGTTCTTCCTCAGCAATGACGACGAAGATGACGAAAATTCGTTCAGCGTAAGTTGGAACGGTCTGGAGCTCGCGGCCGGCGAGAACATGGCGCCATTCGATTGGACTCGCTACTCCTTCGACGTCGTCGCGACAGATTCCACCAGCACCCTCAAGTTCGGTTTCTTCAATTCGCCCGCCTATTACTATCTCGACGATGTGGCCCTCAGCCAAAGGACCTCGAGCGCCGTGCCGGAACCGTCGACCTATGGTCTGATCGGGGCACTCGCGTTGGTCGGTTTGGTCGCGGTGCGCCGTTGGCGGAACCGCTGATCGGGCGACCTGCCGCAATCGCGGCCACACAGATCTCTCTTCTACACGGAAAGGCCGCGGGCTCCAAAGCCCGCGGCCTTTCTGTTTCTGAAAAACTATGGGCGCTGCGCACAGCGCCCAGTTCACTGCGTCGCTCAGAGCGCCTTGGCGGCGGCGACCACGGCGTCGGCGGTGATGCCGAGCTCCTTGAAGACCGTGCCACCGGGGGCGCTCATGCCGAAGCGATCGATGCCGATCACCTTGCCGTCGAGACCGACGTACTGATGCCAGAGGCCCGTCACGCCCGCCTCGATGGCCACGCGCTTGCGGCAGGCGGCCGGGAGGATCTCGGACTTGTACTCGGCCGACTGGCGGTTGAACCGCTCGAAGCTGGGCACGGACACCACGCGCACGCCGGCGCCGATCTGCTTGGCGGCGGCGATGGCGAGCTGCACCTCGGAACCGGCGGCGAGCAGGATGTGCGTGAGCTCGGCGGTCTCCTTCACGGCGATGTACGCACCGCGGAGCACGCCTTCGCGGCGGGTCTGCACCGGGATGTCGTTGAGCATCGGCACGGCCTGGCGGGTGAGCGCGAGCAGCGTCGGGCCGTCGGCGCGGGTGGCGGCGGCGGCGAACGCGCCGGCGGTCTCCTCCGGGTCGGCCGGGCGGATGACGTCGAGATTCGGGATCACGCGCAGGCCGGACACCGTCTCCACCGGCTGGTGGGTCGGGCCGTCCTCACCGACGCCGATCGAGTCGTGCGTGTAGATGTAGGTGACGGGCAGCTTCGCCAGCGCGGCGATGCGCATCGAGGGACGCGAGTAGTCGGCGAAGACGAGGAACGTCGCGCACGAGGTGCGGAAGATGCCGTCGTAGGCGATGCCGTTGTTGATCGCGGCCATCGCGTGTTCGCGGATGCCGAAACGGATGTTGCGGCCGGCGCGGTTGGCGGGCTCGAAATCCTTGTCGCTGGCGATGTAGTTGAGCGTCGAACCGTAGAGGTCGGCGCTGCCGGAGACGAAGAGCGGGAGCGCGGCGGCGACGGGCTGGAGCACGTCCTTGCCGGCGGCGCGGGTCGCCAGCTTGGCGTCGAGCGCGAAGGCCGGGATCTTGGCCATGAGCTCCTCGGCCGAGCCGGTCTGGCCGGCGCTGGCGAGCAGGGCGGCCTTCTCGGGATTGGCGGCCTGCCAGGCGGCGAAGGTCTTGTTCCACTTCTTGTAGGCGCGCACGAGGCGGGCCTTGTGGTCGGCGAAGTAGGCCTTCACCTCGTCGCTGACGAAGAAGTGCTGGTCGGCCGGGAGGCCGAGGCCGGCGCGGGCGGCGTCGGCGAACTTGGCGCCGCCTTCGCCGTGGCCCTTCGAGGTGCCCTGCACCTCGGCGATGCCCTTGCCGATGATGGTCTTGGCGACGATGAGCTGCGGCTTGCCGGTCTTGGTCTTCTTGGCCTTGGTGACGGCCTTGACGATGGCGACGAGGTCGTGGCCGTCGATGGTCTGCACATCCCAGCCGATGGCCTTGAAACGCGCGACGACGTTCTCGCTCTGCGACTTGTCGGCCGCGGCGTCGAGGGTGACGTCGTTGGAGTCGTAGATGAGGATCAGGTTGTCCAACTTCTGGTGACCGGCGATGGCGACGGCCTCCATGGCGACGCCTTCCTGCATGCAGCCGTCGCCGGCGAGCACGATCACGTGGCTGTCGAAGATCGGGTGCTCGGCGGTGTTGAAGCGGGCGGCGGCCATCTGGCCGGAGATCGCGAAGCCGACGGCGTTGGCGATGCCCTGGCCGAGCGGGCCGCTGGTGGTCTCGACGCCGGGCGTCTCATGGAACTCGGGATGGCCCGGGGTCTTGGAGTGGAGCTGGCGGAAGTTCTTCACCTCCTCGAGCGGGAGGTCGTAGCCGCTGAGGTGCAGCCACGAGTAGAGGAACATGGAGCCGTGACCGGCCGAGAGGATGAAACGGTCGCGGTTGAGCCAGCGCGGCTCGGCGGGATTATGCACCAGCGCATGGCCGTAGAGGGCGGCGCCGATCTCGGCGGCACCGAGCGGCAGGCCGAGATGGCCGGAGCTGCACTTGTGGATCGCATCGAGAGCGAGACCGCGGGCGATGTTGCTGGCTTTGGCGAGGACTTCGACGTTGAGAGGCATGGGAGTAAGAAAAGGCGGAGGTTAGGTGTTGGTATAGCGAGGGCGAAAGGAAAAACCGGGAAGCGCCGCGACGACGGTTGTGCTAACTGTCGGATTTGCCCGTCGGCCCCGGCACCGGATCGAGCCCCGGCGACCGCGCGCCCGGCCCGGGCATGAAAAAGGCGGGCCGATGAAGCCCGCCTCGGAAAAACGGTATCCGGATCCTTGCGGTTCGGAACTCAGGACTGGGCCGGCGTCTCCGCCGGGGTGGCCGCGGCCTCGGTGCCGCCCATCAGGCCGATCCAGCGCTTCTCCTTGACCTGGACGGCCTTCTTGCCGACGCGGTCGCGCAGGTAGTAGAGACGCGCACGCATGTTCTGCGACTCGCGCTCGATCTCGATCTTCTCGATCATCGGCGAGTTCACCGGGAACACGCGCTCGACGCCCTCGCCATAGGAAATACGGCGGACCGTGAAGGCCTCGTGGATGCCGTGCCCCTTGCGGGCGATAACGATACCGGAGAACACCTGGATGCGCTCCTTGTCACCTTCACGGACCTTGGTGTGGACACGGACACCGTCGCCGACCTTGAAGGCCGGGAGATCAGTCTTCAGCTGCGGGGCCGTGATTTCCTTGATGATGGGATTCATGACTTGTTCCTGAGTAAATCGGGTCTGACTTTGGTGGTTTTCGCGAGCCTCATCTCGTGTCGCCACCGCTCGATTGCCGCATGATTGCCGGAGAGAAGGACGTCCGGAACGACCATGCCGCGAAACTCCGCGGGACGTGTGAACTGAGGAAAATCGAGCAAGTTGTTGTTGAAGGATTCGTGCGTCAATGAGTTTTCATCCCCGAGCACACCCGGGATGTTGCGCACGATGGCATCGACCAGAACCGCCGCCGCGATCGTGCCGTTGGTGAGCACATAATCGCCGATGCTGATCTCCTGATCGATCACACCGTCGCGCGCCCGCTGGTCCACCCCTTCATAGTGACCGCTGAGCAGGATCAGGTGCGGCACCTGCGCCAGCTCGACGACGAGCTTCTGCGTGAGCGGCACCCCGTCGGGTGTAAGGTAAATTCGGCGACAACCGGGCGTGCCCAGCTCCTCCATCGCGGCGTAGATCGGCTCGGGTTTGAGCACCATCCCCGCCCCGCCGCCGAAGGGGCGGTCGTCGGTGGTCCGATGTTTGTCCGTCGTCCAGTCGCGCAGGTTGCGCACCTTGATCTCCGCCAGCTTCGCCTCGAGCGCGCGCCCGATGATGCTCTCCGACAGGAAGCCGTCGAGCATGGCGGGGAAGAGCGTGAGAATATCGATGCGCACAGAATGGGAGGGAAAAGTGCCGGGCGCCGGTCGCGGCGGCGAACGCGCGGGAGATGTCGCCCGGCAGAAACACGAAATCGCCGGCCCATCCGGGCGCGGCGATCTCGGAAAACTTCGACGGGGAACCGCGATCAGGCCGTGGCGGCCGCGGCGCGCTTCGCCCGCTTGTAGAGGCCGTTGACGGTGTCGGACGGCTTGGCGCCCTGCCCCAGCCAATACTCGTAGCGAGCGACATCCAGCGTGAGCTGGTTGCCCTTGGCGCGCGGGTTGTAGTTGCCGATCTGCTCGACGGCAGCGCCATCGCGGCGGGAACGCGCTTCGGCCACGGCCACGCGATAGATCGGGTTGTGCGTCGAGCCGACGCGGGTCATACGGATTTTCAGTGCCATGCTAGTGGAAAGGGGGCGGACGATACGAACGATGTTTCGGAAAAATGAAGGGCCGAGTTCGCAGTCGAAGAATCCTCTTGTCAAGCCACATCCCCGCCGGTGCAGTCCGCCCTCTTATGAAAGCCGGCATCGTCGGTCTGCCCAACGTGGGCAAGTCCACCCTCTTCAACGCCCTCACTCGTTCCCGCAAGGCCGAGGCGGCCAACTACCCCTTCTGCACGATCGACCCCAACGTCGGCGTCGTCCTCGTCCCCGACGAGCGCATGTACGTCCTCCAGAAGATCGCCAAGACCCAGGTCGTCATCCCGGCCGCCATCGAGTTCGTCGACATCGCCGGCCTCGTCGCCGGCGCCAGCAAGGGCGAGGGCCTCGGCAACCAGTTCCTCGCCAACATCCGCGAGGTCGACGCCATCGTCGAGGTCGTGCGCTGCTTCGAGGACCCCGATGTCGTCCACACCATGGGCAGCGTCGACCCCGTCCGCGACATCGAGGTCATCACCACCGAGCTCGTGCTCGCCGACCTCGACGCCGTCCAGAAGCGTATCGACAAATCGCAGAAGAAGGCGAAATCCGGCGACAAGGAGGCCCAGGCCGAGATCGCCCTTCTGGAGAAACTCCTCCCCCACCTCAACGCCGGCAAGACCGCCAACGTCCTCGAGGTGAACGACGACGAGCGCAAGCTGATGCGCCTCTTCCAGCTCCTCACCGCCAAGCCCGTGCTCTTCGCCTGCAACGTCGCCGAGGGCGACCTCGCCACCGCCGAGCAGAACCCCTTCGTGCGCAAGGTCGCCGACTACGTCGCCCATCACCACGACGCCGCCTACGTGCCGATCTCCGCCCGCATCGAGGCCGAGCTCATCGACCTCCAACCCGAGGAGGCCAAGGAGTTTCTCAAGGACCTCGGCGTCGACGACTCCGGCGTCTCCGCCCTCATCCGCGCCAGCTACAAGCTCCTCGGCCTCGAGACCTATTTCACCGCCGGCGAGAAGGAAGTCCGCGCCTGGACGATCCACGTCGGCACCAAGGCCCCGCAGGCCGCCGGCGTCATCCACACCGATTTCGAGAAGGGCTTCATCAAGGCCGAGGTCGTCTCCTACGAGGACCTCTCCAAGCTCGGCTCCATCGCCGCCGCCCGCGAGGCCGGCAAGTACCGCCTCGAAGGCAAGGAGTACGTCTTCCAGGACGGCGACGTCGCCCTCTTCCGCTTCGCCAACTGAGCCGCGCGCCCCGCGCATCCAGTTTCTCCGGCCGGAACGCCTCGCGCGCTCCGGCCTTTTTCTTGTCCCACGACAAGCCCCGGCCGCTTGCCGGTTGAAAAGCCGCCGCTCCCTCGCTTACTCGGGGCCCACTCATGACCCTACTGCGAGCCCCCCGGAGCATCGGCGCTACCATCGCCGCGCTCACCCTCCTGCTCACCGGCTGCCGCGAGGAACCGGTGCTCACCTACCGCACCGGCAAGGAGCCCACACCCGCCGCAGTCGCGGCCTCCGACCCGCATGCCGGCCACGACCACGCGGCGATCCCACCCGCCGGCGAACTCCCGCCCGGCCACCCGCCCATCGGTGGCGAGCCGGCCTCGACACCAGCATCCGGTGACGCCGCCCTGCCCGCCGGCCATCCGCCGATCGGCTCAGGCCCGCTGAGCATGCCGACCGCCACCGGTCCCGCCACCGACTCCATCACCTGGGCCGCGCCCGACCACTGGGCTGCGAAACCGCTCGGTGCGATGCGCCGCGGCAGTTTCACCGCCCGCAACGAGCACGGCACCGCCGACTGCTCGATCATCGTCCTGGCCGCCGCCCAGAATCCGCTGCTCGAGAACATCAACCGCTGGCGCGGCCAGATCGGCCTCGCCCCGCTCACCACGGCCCAACTACCGACCGAGTCCGCCACGCTCGACAACGCCGGGCTCACCTTCACCACCGTCGACCTCGTCGGCCCAGCGCCCGCCGGCGGCGCGGCCACGCGCATCCTCGGCGCGATTCTCTACCGCGGCGAGGAGGCCTGGTTCTTCAAGCTCACCGGGCCCGATGCCGCCGTCGCCGCCGAGCAGCCCGCCTTCCTCGATTTCCTGCGCACCGTCCGCCCCGCCACTCCCTAAACCATGCGCGCCCTGCTCCGCTCCCTCGTCGCGCGCCTCGCCTCGCTGCGACTGACCATCGTCCTGCTCGTCCTGGCCATCGTGCTCGTCGTCATCGCGACACTCGACCAGGTCCACCTCGGCATCTGGGCCGTGCAGGCGAAGTATTTCCGGTCCTTCGTCGTCGTCCAGCAACTCCCCGGCACCGGAGTTTCGATTCCGTTTTTCCCCGGCGGCTACCTCGTCGGCGGCCTGCTGCTCGCCAACCTCCTCTGTGCCCAGTTCCTCCGCTTCCGGCTCAGTTGGCGCAACGTCGGCCTCCACCTCACCCACTTCGGCATCGCCCTGCTGCTCGTCGGCGAGCTCGTCACCGGCCTGCTCTCCGTCGAGAGCCACCTCACGCTGGATACCGGCGAGACGCGCAACTACGCCGAGGCCGCCTTCCAGCGCGAACTGGCCATCACCGACATCACCGATCCGGCCTTCGACCAGGTGTGGTCCGTACCGCTCTCGCGCCTCGAACGCCGCGAGCCGATCGCGCTGCCCGGCTGCCCGCTCACGATTCTGCCGATCCAGTTCTTCCCGAACGCCAACTTCTTCATGCGCCGCGACGCGCCCAACGCCCCCGCCTCGCCCGCCTCGCTCGGCTTCGGTCAGCAGGTGGTCGTGCAACCCGCCGCGCCGACCTACCGCCCCAACGAGGAGAACGCACCCACCGCCTTCGTCGAATTCCGTGGCCCCGACGGGCCCGTCGGCACGATGCTCGCCACCCTCGCCATCGCGCAACCGCAGACCTTCACCGCCGCCGGCCGCACCTACAGCGTCACCCTGCGCCGCACGCGGATCTACTTCGACTTCTCGCTCACGCTCCTCGAATTCCGCCACGACAAGTACCCGGGCACCGAGATCCCGCGCAACTTCTCCAGCCGCGTCCGCCTCCGTTCCTCCGATACCAAGGAGGACCGCGAAGTCCGCATCTTCATGAACAACCCGCTGCGCCACGGCGGCTACACGTTCTACCAGTCCGGCTTCAAGAACGACGACCGCACCACGATCCTCCAGGTCGTGCGCAACCCCGGCTGGCTCATCCCGTACCTCGCCTGCGTCCTGTCCGGACTCGGCCTGCTCTACCATTTCGCGCTCTCGCTCTTCGCCTTCCTCCAACGCGACCGCGCCGCTGCCGCCGGGAGCGCCGCCCCCGGCAGTCCGGCCTCACCGCGGCCGGCCACAGGAGGTGCCCGATGAAACGTTCTCTCCCGATCCCCTTCCTCGCCGGCCTGCTCGCGCTCGCCGCTGTCGCGTTCACGCTGCGCCTGCCGAACAACCCCGACGCCTTCGACACCGAGGGCTTCGGCCGCCTGCCCGTCCTCGTCGGCGGCCGGCTCAAGCCGCTCGACACCGTCGCCCGCACCTCGCTGCTGCTCATCCAGAACCGCCAGCGCGTGAAGACGCCCGCCGGCCACTCGCTCACGCCGAACCAGTGGCTGCTCGACGCGCTCTTCCGGCCCGAGCGCGCCGACACCTACAAGGTCTTCCGGATCGACAACAACGAAGTCCTCGCCCTGCTCCGCCTGTCGCCGGACGACGGCGACGGCAGCGTGCGCTTCTCCTTCGCCCAGCTCGCCCCACGCCTCACCGATCTCGACCAGCAAGCCGCGCGCGCCGCCCAGCTCGAGTCCGCCGAACAGACGCCCTACGAACGCGAAGTCCTCAAGCTCCGCAACCGCCTCCAGACCTACCTCGGCCTGCGCTACAGCCTGCAACTCCCCGAGAGCCAGGACTTCGCCGCCGAACTCCTCCGCTTCGAGCAGATGCTGCCCGAAGCCCTCGCCGCCACCGAGGCTGCGATGGCCGGCAAACCCGCCGACGAAGCGCTGGTCAAGGAGCTCGCCGGCTACCTGAAGAAGTTCCAGCTGCTCCACAGCCAGGCCTCGATGCTCGCCATCCCGCCGCCGCCCGCGCTCGACGATCCCAACGCGTGGTCGAACCTCGGCGACGCCCTGCTCTCCGCTTTCGCCACCAGCCGCGTCGCCCAACCCGTGCGCGACTACGCCGCGCTCGGCAGCGCCTGGCGCACCGGCGATCCCGCGCTGTTCAACCGCGCCGTCGCCGCGCTCCGCACCGATCTCGTCGCCGCTAACGATCCGCGGCTCGGCCGCACCGCGCTCGAGTTCCTCTTCAACCACGCCCAGCCGTTCTACACCGCCGCCGCGCTCTACGTGCTCGTCGCCCTCCTCGGCTTCGTCTCGTGGCTCGTCTGGCCCGCGGTGCTCGCGCGCTGCGCGCTCTCGGTCGGGTTCGTCGCGTGGCTGCTGACCACCGCCGGCATCGCGGCGCGCATGTACATCGAGAGCCGCCCGCCCGTCACCAACCTCTACTCCTCCGCCCTCTTCGTCGGCTGGGTCGGCGCCGGCCTCGCGCTGCTGCTCGAGCGTCTCTTCCGCAACTCCATCGGCAATGTCGTCGCCGGCGCCATCGGTTTCCTCACACTCATCGTCGCGATCTATCTCCCGTTCACCGGCGACACCATGGAGATGATGCGCGCCGTGCTCGACTCCAACTTCTGGTTGGCGACGCACGTCGTCACCATCACCATGGGCTATGGTGCGTGCTTCGTCGCCGGAGTGCTCGGGCTGGTCTTCGTCCTGCGCGGCCTGCTCTCCCGTTCGCTGGATGCCCCCACCGCGCAGGCGCTCCTGCGCATGACGTACGGCGCCGTCTGCTTCGCCACGCTCTTCAGCCTCGTCGGCACCGTGCTCGGCGGCATCTGGGCCGACCAGTCGTGGGGCCGTTTCTGGGGCTGGGACCCGAAGGAGAACGGTGCGCTCGTGATCGTGCTCTGGAACGCCGTCATCCTCCACGCGCGCTGGGGCAAGCTCGTCGGCCCGCGCGGCTTCATGAACCTCGCGATCTTCGGCAACAACATCACCGCCGCCTCGTGGTTCGGCGTGAACATGCTCGGCGTCGGCCTGCACAGCTACGGCTTCATGGACTCGGCGCTCCTGGCTCTCTGCGCGTGGTGGGGATTCAACCTCGTCGCGATCGCCCTCGGCTGCCTCCCGCCTGCGCTCTGGCGCAGTCGCGCCGCCGTGGAGGGCTGAACGTGGCCCGGCGCTTCAGCCCGGGCCGGCGGATACAATTCGGGACCCGGATATCATCCTGAAAACCGCAACTGAACCGCAAAGAACCTAGCGCGGCTCCGCCGCAACCGAAGGGCAGAATGATGAACCACGGATTTCACGGATGGGCACGGATTCCGGGGTTCCCCATCCGTGGAATCCGTTCAACTTTCCCGACAGGGCGTAACAGAGGGAAATCGTGCCCAAAATGCAGCGTTTGCAGGGATAGCTGTGCAGACTGCCCTGCAGCCGCAAGCGGTCCCAGCCGCTGATTACGCCAGTGACTTTGTCGGCGTGGCGTTGCACAAACTCCGCCACGCCCCGGCCGTGGCCCGCACAGATGTCTTGAGTCTTCACACACCAGCTCTGGCACCGCGGCCGGCGGCCTGCCACTCTCTTTGCCAACCGCCGCGCCGCCTGCTCCCTTCGGTTGCGGCTCGGCCGCGCTAGGATCCTTGCGGATAAACCGAACTGCGGAATCCAGGATCATGCGACACACCGGGCACTGCGAACCGGCCCGCTTGGTTTAGCCGGGCCCCTCGGCGGGGGCGGAAGCGCCCCGCCACGCCAAGCATTGAGCAGTTCCTCGGCGGGCCCCCACCTGGCCCGGCGCCACCGCATCCAGCGCCCGATCGGAACACGGGCATGGACCGTTCGGTGAGTAGCTGGAGCTCGGCACCCGCCGGCCCCGGCGGGTGGTTCGCGGCCGGTCACGCGATGCCGATCAGGTCGAGCACAGGGCGCTCGACCTGCCGGTTCTTCCCCGTCTCCGGATAATCATGGATGTGCAGGGCCGGGTTGAAGTTCAGCTCGATGATCGCGTAGTCCGCCTCGTCGCGCTCATCGCCCGGGTCGGGCACGATCATGTCCACCCCGGAGATCTGCGCGCCCAGTGCGGCCGTGGCCCGTTCGGCGATCCGGTGGTAGACCGCGGGCATCGTGTCCGTCCAGTCGATGCTGTCGCCGCCGGTGGAGATATTGGAGTTCTTCCGGAGAAACACCGTTCGCCCCGCCGCGGGCACGACGTCGGGACCCATCCCGGCGGCGGCAAGAAACGCAACCTCGATCTCGCCGAGCATGATCCGCTCGAGCGGTTTCACATAGCCCTCGCCGCGGAACGGATGCCGGTTCTTCTCCGCCACCAGGTCCCGGATCGTACGCCGGCCATCGCCCACCACGTTCGCCGGCACGCGATGCAACACCGCCCGCGTGCGCCCGCCGATCACCAGGAACCGGAACTCGCGCCCGCCCACGAAGTCCTCGACCAGCACCGCCGCATCGAGAGCGAACGCCGCCCGCACCGCGGCGGCGAACTCCGCCTCGCCTGCCGACGCGCCGAGGATCGCCACGCCCTCGCCGAAGTTCGTGCTGCGCGGTTTCACGACGGTCGCCCGCCCGCGCACCCGCGGCCAGTCCGCCAGCGCCTCCGTCACCGAGTCGTGGAGCCGCCCCGCCGGCACGCGCAGCCCGGCGCGCTCCAGCTCGGCCTTGGTCACCTGCTTGTTCTCCATCGCCAGCGCCGCGATGTAGGAGTCGGCAGAGGTGCGCGTCGCCTGCTTGACGAGCTGCACGTTGGCGCCCTGCGCCAGCCGGAGGAAGTTGTCCGACCGGTCGAGCACCTCGACCGTCGCACCGCGGCGCAAAGCCTCCGCGATGAGCAGCCGAGTCGACAGCTCCATGCCGTCGTAGCGGGAATCGAGTTCAATCATGGTCAAGTGCCTCCTGGTGTTGCCGCGCCAGCCGCAGTCCGAACTCCCGAAGCGAAAGCCGAGCCTCCGCCGCACCGGCGAAGAACCGCTCGACCAACCGTGGCCTCCGTCCGGCGAAGATCTCGGCGAACTCCGCCACCGCCGCGACGTGCTCCGTCCCCAACAGCTCGGCCGCTTCGTGCAACACAGTCCACAACGGCTCCGCCTGCACCGCCAAACCGGCACGCACGCTCTCGGCGTCCGGGCACGAGCACATCGTCGCCCAGGTGTTGAGCCGAGATTCCGCCGCCAACGCCTCCGCCGTCAGCGGCCGGTCCGGCAGCAGCGTCGCCGCCGCCACGAAGGCTTCGAGGAAATGCAACGTCGTGAGCGCCACCCCCACGTCCGCGAACGGATCCAGGTCGAGCACGCGGATCTCGAGGTACTCCACGCCGCGGCGCTGCAACGCGCCGAGCGTACCACCCTCGCTCGTCTTCGGGCGCACCGGCGCGTAGAACTCGCGCTCGCCCGCCAAGGCGCCGCCCGTGATGGCACCGCGGATGCCCCCGGCATACGCCGGCAGCCCCGACCACACGCCCGCCAGATCCGCCGCCACGCGATCGGACAACTGGTAGCCGAGCGGACCGGAGCGCAGGCTCGACGAGTATCGTCCACACGCCGCGAACAACGAGCGGCCCGGCGCATCGAGCCGCTCCGCCAGCTCGGCCCCCCAGCGGGCGTCGACCAACGGGCTCGCCCCGAGCAGGTAGGTCAGGACAAAACGGTACCGCAGCAGATTCCGCATGATCGCGAAATACTGCGCCGAGCGGTCCGCCGGATCGTCGCCGCCGGACTCCAGCGCCGCCCAGAACGACTCGGGAAACGAGACGTTGAAATGCACGCCGCTGATCGCCTGCCGCGCCGCGCCGTATTTGTCCGCCAAGTAGTCGCGGTACTGCCGCGCCGGCTCTTGATCCACCGCGCCACCGAAGGTTGCGGGCTGCACGCGGCCGTTCCAGCAGCCCGGCGTGCTCAGCGGCCAAAGCAGTTCCCCCGGCACCGCGCGGTACAGCCGCGCGTGGAGCCGGCGCAGTTGCGCAAGCGCCCCGGCCGAGCCGGCCATCGGTGCCGTGATGAGCTCGGCCTGGTTCTCGGCGAAATCGACCGTGATCCGCCCCTCCGCGAACCCGTCGCGATCCGCGGCGAAGGGATGGAGCTGCGCCGAGGGACAACCATGCGCGTCGATCCGCCACGCCTCCCGTTCCAGCCCGATCCGCAACGGTTCGGTGCGCAGCGTGGCCAGCGCCGAGGCCAGCGTGTCCCGGTCTGATTGTTCGACAACCGTCGGACCTTGAGGGCAAAAAAGGGTCATTCGAGAAACCCTTTCAACAGCGCCACGGCCTTCTCGTTCACCCGGCAGCAGACACTCTGGCCGTGTTTGGTGCACTCGATCAGCCCGGCCTGCTCCAGTTCCTTGATATGGTGCGAAACCGTGGAGCGGGAGACGTCGAGTTCCTCGCAGGCGCAGGAGAACGCCCGCATCAGCCCGGCGCACTCCCCGTCCGCGGCCTGCCCGGCCCGGATGATCTCGAAAACCTTCAGCCGCTGTTCGCAGGACAGCGCCTTGAAGTATCGCGCCAGGTTAGATTGTTTCACGTCTGTAGAACTGTGCGGTCTGCGCGATCCGTCAAGCGTTCCGGCAGACATCCGAACGTTCCCTGCTAACACCGTTCCTTCCATCCCAGACTTTGCCTTCCCGTGGCGCACCCCTGGTCGCCTTCGGCGTCGCCGGAGGGGGGTAAACCGTTCCGTCTCGTGACGGCGCGGTGTCCGCGCCGTCACGAGAAGCCCAGTTTCGCAGAGCCGGTGGGATGAGCTCGCAAGTTCCAGATTCTCCGCCCTTCGGATCGGTGCCGCGCCTCCGTCCTTCGTTCTCTTCGTTCCCTCCTGTGGTCCGGAACGCTCCGTTCCTGATCTCCGCTCAAGCAACATGAACGAGGAACCACGGATTTCACGGATGTCCACGGATCGTTCTCTGGTCATCCGTGCCCATCCGTGTTCTGCCGTACGGCAGAATGGTCATTTTTCGGATGGATCGCGTCACAGCGTGGCTTTCCCGCAAGGCCGCGCCCCGTCGCGTGTCGAAGCTGAGTTCCAGATCTTCCGTCGCGCTCCCCCGCCTCAGCTCAGACTCATCGGATCCACGTCGAGCGTCTGGCTCACGCCCTCGGGCCAGGGGAAGTCGCGCTGCTCCTTGGCGAGCACGCCCACGGTCTTCACCACTGCGCCGGTGAAATACCAGAGCTGGAAACGGTATTCGTTCTGCACGCGCTCGATCGGCGAGGGCGACGGGCCGCGCAGCTCCGCCGCGCCGGCGAGCAGCGGCTCCACACGCTTCTTCCACTGCTCGGCCACCCAGAGCACCTTCTCGGCGTTGTCGCCGCGGAAGACGTGGTGCACCAGATGCCGGAACGGCGGATACCGAAACTGCTCGCGCGTCTTGATCTCGCCCTCGATGAACCCGTCGAAATCGCTCTGCTTGGCGAACTGGATGGCGTCGGACTGCGGCGTGAACGTCTGCACGACCACCTCCCCCGCCCGGTCGCCGCGGCCGGCGCGGCCCGCCACCTGCACGAGCAGCTGGAACGTGCGCTCGTTCGCGCGGAAATCCGGCACGTGCATCGAGATATCGGCGTCGACGAGACCGACGAGCGTCACGTTCGGGAAGTCGAGCCCCTTGGCGATCATCTGCGTGCCGACGAGGATATCGATCTTGCCGGTGCGGAACTCGCCGAGGATCTCCCGGAACCGGTTCTTCTTCCCCATCGTGTCGGTGTCGATGCGCACGACCTTCGCGCGCGGCAGGATGCGCGCCACGTGCTCCTCGACCTTCTGCGTGCCCAGCCCGCGCATGCGCACCTTCGGCGAGCGGCACTGCGGGCAGACCAGCGGCGCCGGCCGCACCTCGCCGCAGAGGTGGCACTTCAGCGTCTCGTCGGCCCGGTGGTACGTGAGCGACACGCTGCAATGCGGGCACTCCGCCACGTAACCGCACTCCTGGCACAGCAGGCTGCTGGAGTAGCCGCGGCGGTTGATGAAGAGGATCGACTGCTCCTTCTTCCCGAAGCGGTCGTGCAGCTTGTCGATGAGCAGGCGCGAGAGCACGGAGGTCGCGCGCTTCGCGACGATCTCGTGGCGCATGTCCACGATGTGCACCAGCGGCATCTTCCGGTCGTCGATGCGCGTCGGCAGCACGTCGTGGAGGTAGCGCCCGCGGCGCATGTTGTTGACCGACTCGACCGACGGCGTCGCCGAGCCGAGCACGCACACCGCGCCCGCGAGCTTCGCGCGGTACACGGCCACGTCGCGCCCGTGGTAGCGAGGCGTCTCGTCCTGCTTGTAGGCGGGCTCGTGCTCCTCGTCGACGATCACCAGCCGCAGGTCGCGCACCGGCGCGAACACCGCCGAGCGCGCGCCAACGACGATCCGCGCCTCGCCCGAGGCGAGCGCCAGCCAGCCGTCGAGCCGCTCGCCCTCGCTCAGCGAACTGTGCCACACAACCACGCGCTGGCCGAGTTGCTGTTCGAGCCGTCCACGCAGCCGCGCCACGGTCTGCGGCGTGAGCGCGACTTCAGGGACCAGATACACCGCGCCGCCGCCGCCCTGGAGCATGTCTGCGATCGCGTGGAGATAGACCTCCGTCTTGCCCGAGCCGGTCACGCCCTGGAGCAGGTGCACCGCGAAGCCGCCCTTCGCGCCGCTGGCGCGGATCGACTCGACGGCGGCCTTCTGCGCGAGGTTGAGCTCGGGCGGGATCACCGCCACCGGCTCCACGCCGCCGAGGTCGTCGCCATACCCCACGCGTTCGATACGGTGGTCGATCTCGCGCAACACGCCGTGTTGCACCAGCGCCGCCGCGCTCGACGGCCCGACCTTGAGCCGCTCCAGCACGAGCGACTTCGCCACCGGGTGGAGCTGAAGCTTGAGGAAGGCGTAGAGCTTCGCCTGCTGCGGCGCGCGGCGGTTCAGCGTTTCGAGTTCGTCGACCGAAAGCTCGCGCGCCACGGCGAGGCGTTTCTCGATCTTGAGCGCGAGGCCCTTGCGCACCGAGACCGGGATCATCGCCTCGATCACCGTGTCCAGCGGCGCGGCGTAGTAGGCGGCGATCCAGCGCGCGAGCGAGAGCAGCTCCGGCGTGAGTGCGGGAAACGGGTACACCAGCTCGGCGACATTCTTGAGCTTCTCGGGTGCGCAGTCCGGCGTCGGATCGAGCTGCGAGACGACCGCCAGCGTGAAGCGGTTCACCACCGGCACGCGCACGAGCGAGCCCACCGCGATGCCCGCGCAGAGTTTCTCCGGTGCGCGGTAGTGCAGCACCTTGTCGAAACCGGCGAGCGGATGGACGGCGACGATCATCGTGTGACGGCCCCGACTAACCCCCATGCGGCCGACCGGTGCGAGACTGTTTTCCGCGCGCTCCGGCCGCGCCCGAACTTCTCCGCACCTCGCCCGGTTTCGCCTCGACTCCGCCCCGCGGCCTGCGTGCATTTCTGTCGTGTCTCGCCCCACCGAGCTATCCGCCCCCACCCCCAGCGACGAGGCGCGTTTTCGGGCCCTCGCCGACCTCTCGCCGGACATCCTCAGCATCCTCGATCGCGAGGGTCGTCTCGTTTTCAACTCGGCCGCCGCGTGGAAGACCCACGGCTACCGCGCCGAAGACCTCCAAGACCGGTCCACCTTCGAGTTCATCCACCCCGAGGACCGCGCCGGCGTCGAGGCCGCCTTCGTCCGGCTCCTCCAAACCCCGGACGGGCAGGACCGGATGCGCTACCGTTACCGCAACGCCGACGGCACCTACTGCTGGATGGAGGCCACCGGGCGCAACGAGCTCGCCAATCCCACCCTCGGCGGCGTCATCACCATCTCCCGCGACATCTCCGCGCGGGTCGCCGCCGAGACGGCCTTACGCGACAGCGAGCAGCGTTTCCGCATGCTCTTCGCGACCAATCCCCAGCCGATGACGATCTTCGACCTCGAGACTCTCCAGTTTCTGGAGGCCAACGAGGCCGCGCTCGTACTCTACGGCCACCCACGGGAGGAGTTTCTGCAATTGCGGAGCCGCGAGATCCGGCCCGACGAGGACCTCGCGCGGTTCGATCGCGTCGTCGAGTTGCTGCGCGACGGCCGCACGAGCGGGAAGCTGGAGCATCGCGCCCGCCACCGGGCCAGTGATGGACGGCTCATCGACGTGGTCGCCTTCGTCCAACGCATCGACTGGCTCGGGCGCGCCGCCGCTCTCGTGTTGATCCAGGACGTCACCGAGCAACTGAAACTTCAGACCAAGCTCCAGCAGACGCAGAAACTGGAAAGCCTCGGTCTGTTGGCGGGCGGCATCGCCCATGATTTCAACAACATGCTCACCGCCATCCTCGGGCACGCGTCGATCGCGGCCGACGAGGTGCCGGGCGGTTCGCCGGTCCACGAGAGCCTGCGGCTCATCCAGGAGTCGTCGCTGCGCGCCGCCGAGCTGTGCCGGCAGATGTTGGCCTACTCCGGCCAGGGCCGCTTCCAAGTGGGCACGATCGAGCTCGGCGATTTCCTCAAGACCGCCATCGACCTCGTCCGCGTCACCATCCGGCCCACCGTCGCGCTCAATGTCGAACTCGCAGCCGGGCTCCCGCTCATCGAGGGCGATCGCGCCCAGTTGCAGCAGGTCGTGATGAACCTCGTGCTCAATGCCGCCGACGCCATCGGCGAGCGCGGCGGAGTCATCCGCCTCGCCGCCCACCGTGAGTCCATCGGCCGCGCCCGCTTCGAGACCATGCACCTCGCGCCCCAGCTCCCGGAGGGCGACTACCTCGTGCTCGAAGTCTCGGACAACGGCTGCGGCATGGCGCCCGACACCATCGCCCGGATCTTCGATCCCTTCTTCACCACGAAGTTCACCGGCCGCGGGCTCGGTCTGGCGGCGGTGCTCGGGATCGTGCGCGGCCACCGCGGCGCCATCAAGGTCGAGAGCCGGCCCGGCCACGGCACGGTGTTCACGATCCTGCTCCCCGCCGCCTCCGCCGAGCAGCCCCCGGCCCCGTGCCCTTCATCCACCACCACCAACGTCGCCGCCGCGTCGCACCGCCGCGGTCGGACCATTCTCGTGGTGGACGACGAAGAAAGCGTGCGCAAAACCGTCCACGCGATGCTCACGCGCGAGGGCCTCGCCCTCCGCTTCGCCGAGGACGGACTTGCCGGCGTCGACGCGTACCGGGAACACCACCACACCATCGACGCCGTCCTGCTCGACCTGACGATGCCGCGCTTGGGCGGAACCGAGGCGCTGGAACGAATGCTCGCCATCAATCCGCACGCCCGGGTCCTCCTCATGAGCGGCTTCGACGAACACGTGGAGAGCGCCCGCCACGCCCGGCGCGGGCAGATCGGCTTTGTCCAGAAACCCTTCACCAGCCAGGCGCTGCTGGAGAAGGTCGATCTCGCCCTCGCGGCCCGGGGCTGAGCGGTGTTGATGCAGCCGGCCGGGCTCAGCGCCGAGAACGCAGGATCTTCAGTGTAGGGCGCGACCTTGGTCCCGCCGCGTGCCCCCGGGCAGGGGGTACGGCCCCGCGGCCTCAACGCCAATAGCGTGGATGGCCTGAGTCCGGCCCGCCGCCGCACCGGCACCCGGCGCCAACCCCGCATTTGACAGCGTTTGCCCCCGCCCGAAGAGTCCCCGCCGTGACCGTCTCCGAGGCCAACCGCGACAAATTCCGTTCCTTCCTCGCCGCCCGAGGGCTGCGCCTGACCAACCAGCGCGTCGCCATCCTCGACGCCGCTGCGGCCCAGCCCGAGCACTTCACCGCCGAGCAATTGCTCGCCGCCGCGCGCTCCATCGACGACTCCGTCTCCCGCGCCACCGTGTACCGTTCGCTGCCGATTCTCACCGAGTGCGGCATCCTGCGCGAGGTCGACGTCGGCACCGGCAACAAGTTCTACGTATCCAACCGCGACAAGGCCCCCACCCAACACGCGCAGGTGCTCTGCCTCGACTGCGACAAGATCTTCGAGATCAACGCCCCCTTTCTGGAGTGGTACGGCACCTCCGCCGCCGCCAAGCTCGGCCTCGAACCCGTCAGCCAACGCCTCCAAGTCCACGCCCGCTGCCCCGAGTTCCAGAAAACGGGCACATGCAAGCACCGCGCGGGGTGACTAGGACAAGAGCGGCCACGCATGCTGCGCACAGAGCAGAGCACATTACCTCTTCGAACCATCACGCTGTCGATGGCTGCATTCATTACTGCGCTTGGATCCGGATGCAGTGTTCAAACCACGACCCAATCCGCTCCGCAGTGGACTGCGGCTGTACCATACAGCCCATCTGCACCTGTTCTCAGGTCTACCACCGCCGTCCCGAGGCAAGTGATTCCCAACGGACTTGACCCAAGTCACCTGGCTCCCGGCAGTCCTAATGCCGGCGTCGAGTACTCCGACAGTACTATCACCTCCCCACCTGCAGATCTGACGGAAGCCGATCTTGTCGGCATTTTCCGCTTCAGCGACGGTTTCGCCCATTTCGAGATCCATCTTCAGGCAGATCATCAATTCACCGCCATGATGCTGCACGGACTCACACAGGGTGGAGAGTCACTGCAACGCGAATTGACGCCCCAATCGGCCGGAACCTGGGAATGGGCCAATGGGAACAGCGTGGTATTCACCGATAGCACCGACAAATCCCACAGTGAGTTCACCCTCGCCTCTGTCGCTGGGCATGTCGCGTTGCAAGAGCCTGCTGGCCGTCCGATCCTACGCCGGGTCTACGTCAAAGCAGACCGCTCTGCGGTCGACTTCTCGTTGGATCCCACGTCAAGAGCCAACAGCCGTTAATCATACCTGTTTCCCCTCCATGCCCGCCCTCAACTACGAACCCGTTGTCCTCAAGCCGCTGACCGGCCCGCTGCCGCCGCTCTCCGCCATCCAGGAGGAGATCCTCGCCCTCAAGCGCGAGCGCAACGCCGTCATCCTCGCCCACAACTACCAGGTCGAGGAGATCCAGCGCGTGGCCGACTACGTGGGCGACTCCCTCGGTCTCTCCTACCAGGCCGCGCAGTCGCAGGCCGACGTCATCGTCTTCTGCGGCGTCCATTTCATGGCCGAGACGGCGAAGATCCTCAACCCGTCCAAGCCCGTCATCCTGCCCGATCTCGACGCCGGTTGCTCGCTCTCCGATTCTTGCCCCGCCGAACAGCTCGCCGCGTATAAGAAAGCCAACCCCGGCCTCTACGTCGCCGCCTACATCAACTGCTCGGCCGCCGTGAAGGAGCTCAGCGACGTCATCTGCACCAGCGGCAACGCCGTGAAGATCGTCAGCCGCATCCCCGCCGACCGCGAAATCCTCTTCGTGCCCGACAAGAACCTCGGCGCCTGGGTCTCCCAGAAGACCGGCCGCAAGATGCGCCTCTGGGACGGCTGTTGCTACGCCCACGTGCTCTTCACCGTCGAGGCCCTCGAGAAGCTCAAGAATCAGTTCCCGGATGCGCCGATCGTCGCGCACCCCGAGTGCGTCGAGGCCGTGCGCGCCTACGCCGACGAGGTATGCAGCACCGAGCTCATGGTGAAGTTCGCCCGCGAGAATCCCGCCGAGCGCATCATCGTCGTGACCGAGTCCGGCATGCTCCATCGCCTCCGCCGCGAGGTGCCGACCAAGACCTTCATCGCCGGCCCGACCGACACCTGCGCCTGCAACGACTGCAAATTCATGAAGATGAATACGGTCGAGAAGCTCCGCGACGCTCTCAAGACGCTCTCGCCGCAGATTCACCTCTCCGCCGAGACGATCGAGCGCGCCCGCGCCCCCATCCAGCGCATGCTCGACTGGAGCAAGTAGGCGCCGGCCCGCCTCCCCCAGTAGATGCCATGAGGCCGACAGGCGGGACGAAGAGGTCCAACCTGTCGGCCGTA
>ENA-UPSM01002172-UPSM01002172.1-activated-sludge-metagenome-genome-assembly--contig:-NODE-2172-length-24267-cov-7.404841_pt1 | contig 24267 bp, 25 predicted proteins | sample MGYA00238181_ERZ773283 | MGnify/ENA primary metagenome ERZ773283 (study PRJEB29023, sample SAMN05720199) | activated sludge metagenome | isolation source: Anaerobic digester | place: Japan...
CGGGTTCGGCGCGGTCCACCACCCCTCGGTCGAGCTCGACCGAATCGACGTCGATGACGTCCTCGTCGATCGCCGCCAGCGCCCGTGCTGTGGCCGAGGTCGGCACGCCGGGCAGCGCTGTGTCGTCGAGGAGCGGTACCGCCGGCGCGTCGTCGCGCAGGTCGATCACAACGACGTCGGCCCCGCCGGTGGGCCCGTGCGGTTCGGTCAGCGCCATCTCGGTCAGGGCCAGCCACAGGCCGACCTCGGGAAGATCGAGCAGCGACCGGCCTTCCGAGGCGAACGCAACCTGGAGGACCTCACGGTCGAGTTCGTTGTCGGACGTCCCCGTCGAGATGGCCGCGAGCACGCGGGACACGGTCTCGGTGCGGTGGTTCGGCGGCGTCTCGACGTCGGTCATGGTTGCCACGGCTCGGCGACGCCGTCCGCTCCGATCCCGAACGCGCCGACCCCGGCCATCGGGCGATGGTCGGATCGTTGCGAGTGGGGAGGCGGAGTGGGAAGAGGCATCACGTCGGTGAGGAAGGTCGGGAAGGCCCGCGAGGACGACGCCGCGGCAGGCAGGCGTCATCTCCCGACGGGCTCGTCGGGTCGTCGGCGTTCGGTAACGAATGGCACTGCGGCAGTGGAAAGAGCCCATAGGCAAGCCACTGCGATTCATCACCTCCCCAGGCTTGGTGGGGAACCTAACAGGCACGATCCGGCCGGGTCCATGGGCGTTCTCGGCTCGCGGGGAGCGCCGGGGCGGGGGTGAGCAGCCCGTAGGCTCACGCCGTGATCGCAGTGCTCGACCTCGCCCACCACGCCGCGTCCGTCGCCGCCCGCGCCGACGACGAGCGCTTCCACGTGCCGGGCTGGTTGTGGGTCGCCTTCATCGCGGGTGTGGTCGTGATGCTCCTCGTCGACCTCCTCGTCCTGAATCGCGAGGCCCACGAGATCTCGGTTCGCGAGGCGGCGATCACGTCGGCCGTCTGGATCGCCATCGGACTCAGCTTCTCGCTGGTGCTGTGGGGTGTGCTCGACAACGGGGGAACGGCGGCCGCCCGTTACCTCACGGGCTACATCGTCGAGAAGTCACTGTCGGTCGACAACGTGTTCGTCTGGGCGGTGATCTTCGGGTACTTCTCGGTGCCCAGCAAGTACCAGCACCGGGTGCTCTTCTGGGGCATCTTCGGCGCCCTGGTCATGCGGGCGATCTTCATCTTCGCCGGGGCCGCGCTGCTCGACGCCCTCGACTGGATGATGTACGTGTTCGGCGCCGTTCTCCTCTACACCGCCGTCAAGGTGTTCCGTGACGACGAGGAGGAACTCGACCCCGAGGCCAACCCCGTCCTCAAACTGGTCCGTCGGTTCGTTCCGCTGAGCGAGCACTACGAGGGCCAGAAGCTGTTCACCCGACACGGGGCGAAGTTGTTGGCGACCCCGCTGTTCGTCGTGCTCGTGATGATCGAGATCACCGACGTGATCTTCGCCGTCGACTCGGTGCCGGCGATCCTGTCGATCAGCGGCGACCGGTTCATCCTCTTCTCGTCGAACGCGCTGGCGATCCTCGGGTTGCGGGCGCTGTACTTCCTGCTCGAAGCGGTTCGCGACCGCCTCGTGTACCTGCCGAAGGGGCTCGGGATCATCCTCTTCTACGTCGGAGTCAAGATGATCGTCTCGGAGTGGGTCCACATCGACCCGTTCATCTCGCTCGCCGTGATCCTCGGGCTGCTCACGATCACCGTGGTCGCGTCGCTCCGGGCGACCCGCACCACCGCCGACGTCAGCCCCTGAGCAGCCGACCCGCGAGCGCGCCCGTGTGTTCGCCGTGGTCGAGGAAGTGGCGTCCGTTGACCACGGTGTGGTCGATGCCCTCGGCACGCTGGACGAATCGCGGCGACCCGCCGGGGAAGTCGTGGGCGATCTCGGGCAGCGGGAGGCGCAGACCGTCGAGGTCGACCACGTTGAGATCGGCGAACGCCCCCACACGGACGACTCCGCGGTCGGTCAGCCCGATGAGTGACGCCGTGTCCGACGTGACCCGCCGGATTCCCTCCTCGATGCCGAACAGGCCGCGGTCGCGCACCCAGTGCGACAGGAAGAATGTCGGCTGACTGGCATCCATGATCTGGGTGGCGTGCGCGCCGGCGTCGGCGAGGCCCATCACCGTGACCGGTGATGTCATCAGTTCCTCGATCGCGTCGAAGTCCTGATTGAGCACCGGCCAGTTCGCGACGGCCGCGCCGTCGGTGCGGTCCAGCACGTCGAGGTACCAGGCGATCGGTGACATCCCGTGCGCCGCGGCCTGCGCCGCGATCGAGTCGTCCGGTCCGTAGCGGTAGACCGCGCCGGCGTCGGGTTCCATCAGGAACATGCGGCCGTAGGCGTCGCCGGGTTGGGTGGCGGCCTCGGCGACGAGGCGCTCGCGCACCTCGGGGTCGCGGATGGCGGCGAGCCGTCCCGCGGCGTCGAGCTGCTTCAGCGGGGCGAACGACGGCAGGTTGTCGACGAGGGTGTTGGCGGCGAGGCTGAACAGGATGCCGATGGAACGCGGGGTCGTCTGGGGACGGAGCTGTGCTCCCGTCTCGTTGGCCTGTGTCGACAGGTCGACGACTCGCCGGTAGTGGTCACCGAGCGACTGCATCTGCGCCAGGTTGAACGTGAACGGCCGGCCCGTACGACGGCTGAGCTCCGCGATCCACGCCATCTCCTCGTCGACGCGGCTGGTGGAACCGTCGGTCTCGTTGTACCGGGGCGCGCAGTCGAGCACGCCCTTGCCCAGTCGGCCGAGCGGCTCGGCGATCGTGAAGAACTCCTCGGGGTCGGACCAGGTGCCGGGCACCCAACGGCCGTCGGGCACGCGGTGGGTGAGGCTGCGCGAGATCGAGTAGCCGACCGCGCCGGCCCGGAGGCCCTCCTCGACGAGGCGCGCCATCTCGGCGAGCTGCTCGGGCGATGCGACGAAGTCCTCGTCGCACGCGGCCTCGCCGCAGACGTAGGTCCGGACGGCCACGTCGCCGACGTAGCCGGCGCTGTTGATGCCCTTGGGCATGGCGTCGACGGCATCGAGGTACTGGCCGTAGGTCTCCCAGTTCCAGTCGAGCCCCTGCAGGATCGCGGAGGCCGGGATGTCCTCGACCGACTCCATCATGTTGGCGAGCGTCTCGGCCTGGCCCGGACGGAGCGGCGCGAACGTCATGCCGCAGTTGCCCATGACCACCGACGTGACGCCGTGCCAGCACGACGAGCTCATGAGCGGGTCCCAGCCGATCTGGGCGTCGAGATGGGAGTGGAGGTCGACGAACCCCGGCGTGACCAGCCGCCCGTCCGCCTCGATGACCTCGGCGGCTCCCGACGCGTCGACGTCGCCCACGGCGACGATGCGGTCGCCGTCGATCGCGACGTCCGCCCGTACGGACGGCGCGCCCGTGCCGTCGACCACTGTGCCACCCCTGATCACCAGATCGTGTCCCATCGGGCCACCCTACGCCCGTGGCGGCTCGATCGCTGGTGGTGAAAATGGGTCCAACGGCCCAGTTCGGTTCGTCACCGAATTCGTTTCAATGGATCGATCCATCGAGGAGTGGGGGATCCATGGCAGATGCAACGCCGAACTCGGAACACGAGTGTCGTCACTGCTCGGGGCTGTGTGCTGGGCGGGCGGCGAAGTGCCCGTACTGCAAGCGCTGGCTGCGTCGCGAGGCCGCTGAGTTGACGAACAGCCGCCGGAGCGACGATGCCCGGTTCGCGACACGCTGATCAGTTCACCTGACCAGCACACCTGACCGACCGCTGATCACCAGCGGGTGAGTTGGACGGGTCGGTCCTCGACCACCCAGTCGCTTCGTTTGCGCGACTGCACGGTGCCGTAGGCGGCGACGCCGTCGACGATGTCGACGATGTGCTCGAGCACACCGGGAGGCGCGGCCGCGGAGCCGTTCGACGAGGGCGCGTGACCGGGGAACGCCCACATGATGGACGAGACGACGTCGCGAAGACGGTGCGCGAGATCGCAACGGGCGCCATCGGTGACGGTCGCGAGCCGTCCGCCGAGCGCTTCGAGGTCGCGACGATCGCCGGTGCCGGCCACGATCCGGGCGAGGTACGCGGTCACCTCGCCGCCACCGAACTTGCAGGCCGGGCAGAGGCCGCAGGACTCCACGTAGAGGAACGACGCAACCCGGTGGGCGACCGCGTACATGTCGGTGGGTTCGCCGAACACCGTGAACGCCGCCCTCCCGAGGTTCGCACCGACGGCGTTCAGGCCCTCCCAGCAGAGCGGCGCCGCGAGGCGCGAGCGGGTCAGGACCGGTGAACTGACGCCGCTGAGCACGGCCTTCGGCGGGGACGTCGGGAGGAACCCGTTGCCGCCTTCCTCGAGCACGTCGTAGAGACGTCGGCCGAGCTCGGCCTCGATGACGCCGTGCCGGCCGACGTCGCCGGTGATCGTGCAGAGGATGTTGCCCGGCGACACCGGGGTGCCCATGGAGCGGAACCACGAGGCGCCGTTCACGGCGATGGCCGCCACGTTGACCAGCGTCTCCAGCGACTCGACCGCGGTCGGGTTGTACGGCGCCGACAGGCGGCCGGTGACCGAGGATCGGGTGGGAGCGGCGTGATCGGTCCGGTCTCCGTCGCCGACGAACAAGCCGTCGATCCCGGGGTCACGGCGGACGGGGAGGGGAGCGCGACCCTCGACGCATTCGAGCAGGGCCCGCTCGTCGCCGACGAGGTACTCCTCGGGGGTTCGGACGCATTTGATGCTGACCCGGTCGAGCCACCCGGCGACCTCGGCCTCGGCGAGCGCCGTGGTGAGGATCTCGTACTCGGTCTCGAACGAGTGGCGGATGGCGATGAAGGCGTCGCGGGCGCCGATGGCGATGGCCGCGACGGCGACCCCTTCGATCACGCCGAGGGGATTCGAGCGGAGCAGCGCACGGTCGGTGAAGCTGCCCGGTTCGGCGTCGGTCCCGTTCGCGACGAGGTAGCGGGGGCCGGCGTCGGGCCCGGCACCGGTGAGCACCGCCCACTTCGCCCCGACCGAGACCGCTCCGTGGTCGCGAGCGCGGAGACCGCTGGACTCGAGCAGCTCGACCAGTGAGGCGGCACCCAACGCCCGGGCCGCCGCTACGGCGTCGCCTTGGCCCGCCGCCCGGTACTCGCCGACGGTGCGGCAGGGCTGATCGGGGAGGAGATAGGAGGCCGGCACTGCGGCAACACTACGAGAGCGAGCCGCCGCGGGGAATCGCCGATCGACCGGGGGGCCTGTCCCTGTTCCCGGCGGTGACCTACCCTGGCGCGATGGCCGACCCGGCAACCTTCTCACGTGACGCCATGGTGCACATGGACGCGCTGTACAGCGCGGCCCTGCGCATGACGCGCAACGCCGCCGACGCCGAGGACCTCGTGCAGGAGACGTACTTACGTGCCTACCGGGGGTACGAGCGCTTCGAGGCCGGCACCAATCTGCGGGCCTGGCTCTACCGGATCCTCACCAACACGTTCATCAACTCGTACCGGGCCAAGCAACGTCGCCCCCAGGAGTCCGACCTCGCCGATGTCGAGGACCTCTACCTCTACCGCCGTCTGGGTGGCGTCGAGACGAGCACGCTCGGGCGGAGTGCCGAGGACCAGCTGATGGACCTGCTCAGCGAGAGCGAGGTGAAGGACGCGATCGAAGCCCTTCCCGACAAGTTCCGGTTGCCGGTCCTGCTCGCCGACATCGAGGGTTTTTCGTACAAGGAGATCGCAGAGATCGTCGACGTGCCGATCGGTACGGTGATGAGTCGTCTCCATCGGGGAAGAAAAGCGCTGCAGAAGTCGTTGTGGGAGTTCGCATCGGCACGTCGATTGCTCCCCGATGTCGAAGCCACCGACGTCGGTGGCTCGCCGTCGAGCCGTACCGAAGTTCCCGAAACCTCGCCCACAGGTAGCTGACCATGTCCGACAATTGCGATGTCGCCCTCGCCGAGCTCTACGAGTACCTCGACGGAGAACTCACCGAAGCGGCCCGCCAGCGCATCGAGCAGCATCTGCGGGAGTGCTCACCGTGCCTCGAGGCCTTCGACTTCGAGGCCGAGGTGCGCCGCATCGTCGCCGATCGGTGCCGCGATCAGTGTCCCGAGGCGTTGCGGGCGCGCATCCAGTCGGCCATCGACGGGTCCGGGGCAACGGCATGACGACGGACAGGTCGCCAGGTTGCACGATGCGACTCGTCGCGTCCTAAGCTGACACCAATGTTTGCGCTCGCCTCACTCCTCGCGGCCACCGAGAGCCATGTCTGGCACTTCTGGTTGGCAGCGCTGCTCGCCCCGGTGACGATCCTGGCGGTGCTCGGTACGGTCGCCAGCTACTTCTTCAAGGTGACCCGCACCCGGTACCCCCGGAAGTAGCAGTCGAATCCGTGGCCACCGCTGTCGATTGGGCCACGGCTGAACGGGTAGCGAGCCGCATCGCTCGGCGCGGCGCACCCGACCTCCCCTCGGGCTACGCATCGGTCCACCGTGACTTCGAGGAACTGACAGCTCAGGCGCAGACGCTGGTCGAGGCCCACACGGGTTGGACGTCGGAGGCGGGTCTCGCCCGAGCCCGCGTCGTGGATCGCGACGATTGGATCCGCGCCAACATCGCGTCCTTCCAGCGGATGCTCCGGCCCCTCACCGATCGGCTCGAGGAGAAGCTGCTGCCCGGCCCGGCCAACTTCATCGCGTCGCGAGTGGCGGGCGCCGAGATGGGTGCCGTGCTCGGCTGGATGTCCACACGTGTGCTGGGCCAGTACGACCTGTTGGTCCTCGAGGACGAGGACGTCGACGACCAGGACATCGTGTACTACGTCGGGCCGAACATCGCGGCACTCGAACAGCGCTTCGACTTCCCGGAGCGGGAGTTCCGGCTCTGGGTCGCGTTGCACGAGGTGACCCACCGGACCCAGTTCACCGGCAAGCCGTGGTTGCGCTCCTATTTCCTCGAGCAGGTCAACGGTCTGATGACGATGGCCGACCCCGACCCCGCGCGGTTCTTCGCGGCGATCGGCCGGGTCGCCGAGGCCGTCCGGACCAGGCGCAACCCCCTCGACGACGGCGGCATCGTCACGCTGTTCGCCACGGCCGAGCAGCGTCACACGATGGATCGTGTCGGTGGCCTGATGAGCCTGCTCGAAGGCCACGGTGACGTGACCATGGACCGTGCCGGCGGCAATCGGATCCCGTCTGCGGGCCGGTTCGGCGACGTGCTGCGCACCCGGCGTTCCAACGCCTCGGCTCCGGCGCGGTTGCTGCAGAAGCTGATGGGCATCGAGGCCAAGCTCGCCCAGTACGAGCAGGGCGAGAAGTTCATCGAGGCGGTCGAGCGGGTCGGCGGCGCGCCGATGCTCGAGCGGGCGTTCGCCGGTCCCGCATCGTTGCCGACACTCGCCGAGATCCGCGAGCCGGCCCGTTGGGTCGACCGGGTGGGGTCGGGTCCGTTGGCGGTCGCCGGGCGGTGACGGGTGACGCGGCGGAGTCGCCGTCGTCGCTGACCGATCGACTCCTCCGCCGGTGCACGTTCCCTCCTGCGGGGTCGCCGGTCCACGTCGCGGTGTCGGGTGGGCGCGATTCGCTTGCGCTCTTGGTCCTCGCGTCGGCCGCGCGGCTCGACGTCACCGCTGTCCACGTCGACCATGGTGTTCGTCCCGACTCCGCCGACGAGGCGGCGCTGGTCGAGGGGGTCGCCCGGAGGTTCGGCGCGGCGTTCGAGGCCGTCCGGGTCGTGGTGGACGATGGTCCCAACCTCGAGGCGCGAGCGCGAGACGCCCGTTACCGGGCGCTCCCGCCCGACGTGCTGACCGGTCACACGCTCGACGACCAGGCCGAGACGATCCTGCTGTTCCTGATGCGGGGCACCGGTCCGGAGGGTCTTGCCGGGATCGACCGGGCTCGCCGTCCGTTGTTGTCCCTGCGTCGGGCCGAGACCGGGCAGCTGTGTGCTGATCTCGGACTCACCGTGTTCGACGACCCGTCGAACGACGATCCACGATTCCGGCGGAATCGGGTCCGGGCCGAGCTCCTCCCGTTGCTCGATGACATCGCCGGACGTGACGTGGCACCGCTCCTGGCACGTACGGCCGACCTCCAGCGGTCGCTCCTCGAGGTCGTGGCCGCGGCGGCGGCCGACGTGGACCCGTCCGATGCCCGTGAGGTCGCGTCGGTGAGCGTCGGCGTGGCGTCGGAGGCGTTGCGAGCCTGGTGGCGCCGCGAAACCCGCGAGCACTACGCACCCGATGCGGACGCAGTCGAACGGATGCTCGGGGTGGCCCGCGGCGACGCGACTGCGGCCGACATCGGAAGTGGATGGCGCATCGCCCGCACCGGCCAGCGCCTCCGGCTGGAGCAGATCTTGGGGGAGGTCGGGCAACCTCGCTAGGGTTCGCCGCATGAGCTTCGCCGATCACGACCCCGATGTCGGTGAGGTGCTCCTCACCGCCGACGACATCCAGAAGCGGATCGTCGAGATCGGGGCAGAGCTCACGGCGGCCTACGAGGGCCGGATCCCGTTGCTGGTCTGTGTGCTCAAGGGATCGTACGTCTTCGTTGCCGACCTGGCCCGGGCCATCGACCTACCCGTCGAGCTCGACTTCATCGCCGTGTCCTCGTACGGCAGCTCGACGCGCACGTCGGGCGTCGTTCGGCTCGTCAAGGACCTCGACTCCGACATCGCGGGTCGCGACGTGATCCTCATCGAGGACATCGTCGACAGCGGCCTGACGCTGCGCTATCTGCGCCGCAACCTCGAGGCCCGCAACCCCGCGAGCCTGACGGTGTGCACCCTCATCGCGAGGGCCTCAGCCGACATCGAGTCGCTCGACGTCGGTTACGTCGGGTTCACGATCGCGGACGAGGACTGGCTCGTCGGATACGGGCTCGACGTCGGGCAGCGCTACCGCAACCTCGGCTATCTCGCGAAGTACGTGAAACCCGACTCCTGAGCGTCGAATGCGCCCGGGTCAGCCCCGTCGGCTGATCTGCTGGGCTCGCCAGCCCAACAGGATGACGCCGGCACCGAAGAGCACGAGCGCCACGCCGCCGAGTGGCTTCGAGTCACCGCCGGTGACCGCCAGCGCTCCGCCGGTCGGTGTGGTGGCGGGTGTGGTGACGACGGTGGTCTCGGCGAGGACCTCGGTGGGGATGCTCGTCGCACGGATCGGCGCCGTCGTCGGCGTTGCGCTCGTGGGCGGCGCCGTGGTGGGTGCTGCCGTCGAGGACGGGGCAGCGCTCGTGGACGGTGCTGCCGTCGTCGTCGGGGCGGCGGTGGTGGTGGGCGCCGTCGTCGTGGTGGGCGTGCCGTTCGGGCAGACCGTCGCAGCGACGGGCACGACGCTGTTGGCCGAGCCGTCGGCGATGGCGTCGGGGCGGTGGTGGGCGCGTACCGCGGTGGCAGCGGCGGGCAGGGTCACGGTGCCGAGCGAGCCTGACCAGGTCGCATCGGCGACCCGGTCGGGGAGGTCGCCGGTCAGTCCCGACGTGGCGATGACGGCGCCCGTCGCGTCGAGGAACTGCAGTTCCCAGATCTCCGACGTCTGCGTGACGCCGACGCGGGAGGGATAGCCGTCGCTCGAGGAGCCCGTCACGCCGTAGCTGCCGGCAGCGAGCGCGACCGACACGGTGGGGCTGTACTCGACTTTGGCGTTGTAGCCGTCCCAGTCGATGAGCCGGGTCGCCGGAAAGGTCACGTTCATGCACTCGTCGGCGGCGCCGGCAGGGGCAGCGCCGATCACGGCCGTGCCGGCCACGGCAGCGGAGAGCGCCGTGAGTGCTGCGGCCAACCGGATGTAGCGGTGCTGTCGCATCGTGAGACCCCCTCGTCTGAGGCAAGGCTAACGCCCGGTCGGGGCGAATACCAAGCATGTAACTTGGAGTTCACTCGAATGGGGTGCCGGACGCTCCCGCTACAGTCCGGCCATGTCTCCGGCCCTCTCCGAGCTACCACCCCCGACCATCTCGTTCGCGAGCGACAACGCGGCGGCCGTGCATCCAGCGGTCATGGACGCGATGGTTGCCGCCAACGACGGCAGCGCGTTGGCCTATGGCGCCGACGCGTGGACCGATCGGGTCGAGCGCCGGTTCGCCGAACTGTTCGGCACCGACGTCACCGTCGCCCTCTGCTGGGGAGGCACGGGTGCGAACGTCGTCGCGCTCCAGTCGCTGCTCCGCCCCTGGCAGGCCGTGATCTGCACCGACTCGGCGCACATCGCGGTCGACGAGTGCGGGGCGCCGGAACGATTCACCGGCGCGAAACTGATCGACGTCGCGGCGCCGCACGCCAAGCTGCTGCCGGAGCAGATCACCGAACACCTCCACCTGCTCGGTGACGAGCACCACGTACAGCCGGCCGTGGTCTCGATCACCCAGTCCACCGAGGCGGGCACGCTCTACACCGCCGACGAGGTCGCGGCGATCTGCGACACGGCCCACGCTGCCGGCCTGCGCGTCCACATGGACGGGGCGCGGATCGCCAACGCGACGGCAGCGCTCGGCGGGACCGTCGAGGCGTTGCGCGCCACGACGGTCGACGCCGGGGTCGACGTCATCAGCTTCGGGGGCACGAAGGCCGGCATGATGTACGGCGAAGCGGTCGTCTTCCTCGACCCCTCGCTGGGGCGCGACGTGAAGTTCGTGCGGAAGCAGGCCGGACAGCTGCCGTCGAAGATGCGCTACGTGGCGGCGCAGTTCGAGGCGCTCCTCGCCGATGACCTGTGGATCTCACTGGCCCGTTCGGCGAACACCCGCGCCGTCGAGCTGGCCGATGCACTCGCCGGCATCGACGGGGTGCGGCTCTCGCGTCGCCCGGAGGTGAACTCGGTGTTCGCGTCGTTGCCCCGCCCCGCCATCGATCAGCTGCAGGCGTGGTCGTTCTTCTGGGACTGGGACGTGCACATCGACGAGGTGCGCTGGATGACCTCGTGGGCGACCGACGCCGACGACATCGCCGCGTTCGTCGCCGGGGTTCGCGCCGTCTGCCCCGGGTGATTCCGCCCCCTGTGCCGGGTGAGCACACCTCGTCGGTAGCCTGACCGCCGTGGCACCGAGGTCTCGTTCCGACAAGTTGCAGGCGTTCGTGAGCCACCCCGTCACGGTTGCCGTGGCGGCGTTCCTCGTGATGGGGGCGATCCTCCTCGTGTCCCGACTCGGTACCGATCCCGAGGAGCTGACCCTCCGGAAGTACCGCGAGCAGGTCCTCGACGGCCGCGTGCGGACCGCGAAGCTCGGCGAGGAGTCGAACTCCGTCACGGGCAAACTCCGCAACGGCGACGAGTACCGCACCGTGATCCCCCACGAGTACAGCGATGAGCTCACCTCGCTGCTGATCGAGAACGACGTCGACGTCAGCGCCGACAACGAGACGCCGTCACTCGCCGGATCGCTCCTGTCGGACTACCTGCCGCTCGTCATCGTGCTCCTGGTGTTCGGCGGGTTCATCCTCAACCTCCAGGCCGGCGGCAAGTCCGCCAAGTTCGGGCAGATGCGGTCGAAGCGCAACAAGGAGGCGCCCGACGTCTCGTTCGCCGACGTGGCCGGCGCCGACGAGGCCGTCGAAGAACTGGGTGAGATCAAGGAGTTCCTCGAGAACCCCGACCGCTTCGCTGAACTCGGCGCGAAGATCCCGCGGGGTGTGCTCCTCGTCGGGCCGCCCGGCACCGGCAAGACGTTGCTGGCCAAGGCTGTCGCCGGTGAGGCCGGCGTTCCCTTCTTCACGATCGCAGGCTCCGACTTCGTCGAGATGTTCGTCGGCGTGGGCGCCGCTCGGGTGCGCGACCTCTTCAAGCAGGCGAAGGCGTCGGCCCCCGCCATCATCTTCGTGGACGAGATCGATGCCGTCGGTCGCCACCGCGGCGCAGGCGTCGGCGGCGGTCACGACGAACGCGAGCAGACCCTCAACCAGCTGCTCGTCGAGATGGACGGCTTTGCGACCGAGGCCGGTGTCATCCTCATGGCGGCCACCAACCGGCCCGACATCCTCGACCCCGCGCTGTTGCGTCCCGGCCGCTTCGACCGCCAGATCGTCGTCGACGCCCCCGACCTGCAGGGCCGCAAGGCGATCCTCGACGTGCATGCCCGCAACAAGCCGCTCGGCGCCGGGGTCGACCTGTTCGTGTTGGCCCGTCGCACCCCGGGCTTCACCGGTGCCGACCTGGCCAACGTCATCAACGAGGCGGCGCTCATGTGCGGCCGGCGGCACGGCAACACGATCGAGATGTCGGACGTGAACGAAGCCGTCGACCGGGTCATGGCCGGCCCCGAACGCAAGAGCCGGATCATGAGCGACCGCGAGAAGTCGATCACGGCGTATCACGAGGGCGGTCACGCACTCGTCGGCCATCTCACCCCCGACGCCGATCCGATCCACAAGGTGTCGATCGTGGCCCGCGGTCGCGCCCTCGGCTGGACCCTCGCGCTGCCCGTCGAGGACCGGCAGAGCCACTCCCGCAACGAGCTGCTCGGCCGCATCGCGATGTTGATGGGCGGGCGCACGGCGGAAGAGCTCGTCTTCGGCGAGATCACCACCGGTGCCTATGACGACATCGAACAGGCCACCCGACTGGCCCGCAAGATGGTCACCGAGTTCGGCATGAGCGACGCGATCGGCCCACAGCGGCTGACCGCTGCGACCGACGAGCCGTACCTGGGGCGCGACGGCACCCGTGCCGAGATGTCGAACCAGGTCGCTGCGGTCGTCGACGCCGAGATCAAGCGGATCCTCGACGAAGCCCACGAACGGGCCCGCGTCATTCTGACCGAGCACCGCTCGACGCTCGACCTGCTGGCGGCCCGTCTCATCGAGCGGGAGACGCTCGACGAGGATCAGCTGGGCGATGTGTTCGCCCAGGTGGCAGGCTCCTCCGATGAGTGAATCAGGGCAGGGTGCGCACGACCTCAACCGGATCGATCCGTCCACGGCCGAGGCGGCACCGCCGGTCGACGTGGAGCGAATTGCCGCTGCGGTCCGGGAAATCCTCGCTGCGATCGGCGAAGATCCCGAACGTGACGGTCTCAAGGACACGCCGGCGCGGGTCGCCCGCATGTACGCGGAGACGTGTGCCGGGCTGCACGAGGATCCGGCCCGGCACCTGAAGGTCACCTTCGATGCCGACCACGACGAGATGATCCTCGTCCGTGAGATCCCCTTCTATTCGATGTGCGAGCACCACCTCGTTCCGTTCTTCGGCCACGCCCACGTCGCCTACATCCCCTCGGCGAACGGCCGTATCACCGGACTGTCGAAGCTCGCTCGCCTCGTCGATGGGTACGCCAAGCGACCGCAGGTGCAGGAGCGACTCACCACGCAGGTGGCCCAGGCCATGGAGTCGGCGCTCGAACCGCGTGGCATCGTCGTGGTCATCGAGGCCGAGCACCTCTGCATGGGTATGCGTGGAGTCCGCAAGCCCGGCTCGACCACCGTGACCAGCGCGGTGCGCGGGATCTTCCGCACCGATCCGTCGGCCCGCGCCGAGGCGATGCGCTTCATTCAGGGGTAGCCCCTCGATTCGGGGCGGCCGCCCTCGTTCCGCGCGACAGAACCGGTGTGGCGCGTGGAAGGATGCCCGCCATGACCCAAGAGCGCATCGAGGTGCAGCGCACCATCCCCGCCCCGCCCGCGGCCATCTTCGCGGTGCTGTGTGACCCGCAGGGCCATGTGGCGATCGACAGCTCGGGCATGTTGATGTCGGCCGACGGTGATCCCGTATCGGCCGTCGGGGACACGTTCGTCGTCCACATGGACCGTGAGGCGCTCAACGACTTCCCACTCGGTCACTACGACGTGACCGTCGAGATCCACACGTTCGAACCGGACCGCGAGATCGCCTGGCAGATCCGCGGCCAGATCAAGCCGCCGATCGATCACATCTACGGGTACCGCCTCGAACCGGCCGAGGACGGTGCGACCCTCGTGACCAGCTACTACGACTGGTCCGAGATCGACCAGGTGTGGCGCGACGCCGGCATCTTCCCGGTCATCTCCGAAGGGGCGCTGCGTGCGACCCTCGGCATCCTCGGTCGGACCGTGGTCCGAGGGTACGTCTCGCCCTGAGCGCGTACGAGGCTGCCGTTGCCCGGCTCCGGCGCGCCGGTTGTGTTTCGGCCGAGGACGAGGCCGCCGAGCTGATCAAGGTCGCGCCCGACGATGCCACGCTCGACGGATGGCTTGCCCGCCGCGAGACGGGCGAGCCATTGCAGTGGATCACGGGCCGGTTCTGGTTCTGCGACCGGTGGTTCACCATCGATCCGGGCGTCTATGTGCCCCGACCTCAGACCGAGGAGTTGGCACGCCGAGCGGCAGCACTCCTCCCCGAGGGTGGCGCGGCGCTCGACGTCTGTACCGGTGCAGGCGCGATCGCGGCGCATCTCGCGGCCGAGGTTCCGTCGGCGACCGTGATCGGCGTCGACATCGACCCACGCGCGGTGGGGTGCGCTCGGCGGAACGGGGTGCTCGCCGTCGTCGGTGACCTCGTCGCCCCGATCCGCGACGCCCCGAGGTTCGACCTGATCACGGCCGTCGCCCCCTATGTCCCGACAGATGAGATCGCGTTCCTGCCGGCGGACGTCCAGCGCTACGAGCCCCGACTCGCCCTCGACGGTGGCGCCGACGGAACCGAGTTGGTCGGCCGGATCGTGTCGGCAGCCGGACGACTGCTCCACCCGGGCGGGCACCTCCTCGTTGAGATCGGTGGCGTGCAGCACGCGTCGCTCGTCGGCCCACTCGCTGCGGCTGGCTTCGGCGAGGCCGCGCCCTGGGTCGACGAGGACGGAGATCTACGCGGCCTGGTCGCCCTGCGCTGAGCATTCCCGGAGCCGCCGTGAGCGACGGCGGCGGCGGCCGACGACGCTGGCCGGACACCGGAACGATCCGTTCCGAGAGGTCCAGGATGGTGCTCCAGCGCGCCCCACTGGGACCGCAAGCGCACCATCCTCGTTCGTGACCCGCTGACGGGGCCGAGCGGCGCTCGCCCAAATCCCAATTTGACACCCTGATCTACCATTGGCGGCGGTGATCCCCCAGATCATGGGCATCCTGAACGTCACGCCCGACTCGTTCAGCGACGGCGGCCGCTATGTCGATCTCGACGCCGCGGTGACCCAGGCGCGCCGCCTTGTGGACGAGGGAGCGTCCTTCGTCGACGTGGGGGGCGAGTCGACCCGACCGGGCGCTGCCCCGGTGTCGATCGACGAGGAGCTGGCCCGTGTGGTCCCCGTGATCGAGGCGATCACCGCCCTCGACGGCTTTGGCGCCCGCATCTCCGTCGACACCCGTCGCGCCGAGGTCGCCCGGGCCGCGGTCGCGGCCGGTGCCTCCGTCATCAACGATGTGAGCGCCTCGCTGTGGCCGGTCGCCGCCGATCTGGGTGTGGGATGGGTCGCAATGCACATGCAGGGCGAGCCGTGCTCCATGCAGGACGACCCCACCTACGTCGACGCTCGAACGGAGGTGTACGACTTCCTCACCGAGCGCGCCGCCACGGCCCATTCGGCCGGCGTGGCCGAGGTGTGGGTCGACCCCGGCTTCGGGTTCGGCAAGTCGCTCGACCACAACCTCGAACTCGTGGCCGGCATCGGCGACCTGGTCGATCGTGGCACCCCGGTCCTGCTGGGCGTCAGCCGCAAGAAGTCGCTCGGAGTCCTCACGGCTCGGGCCGACGGACTCGGCGCCGACGTCGTTTCACCACCTTCGGACCGACTGGAGATGGGCGTCGCCCTCGCCACGTGGGCGATGATGGCAGGAGCACAGATCATCCGGGCGCACGACGTGCGACCCCATGTCGAGGCCGCGCTCGCCGTCGCCGCGGCCCGTTCGAACACCCCCACCCCCGCCGTCGCGGGCAACTGACGAGGACAACATGGCAGCAAAAGGCAAGTGGGCCCAGGGCATCAAGCCCCGGCATTTCAGCTGGGTGATGCAGGACAAGCTCGCCATCTGCGAGCGCCCCGGCGGCTACGGCACCAACCACCGCAAGGTGCGCCGTCAGGAGGAGATCATCTGGATCCGCGAGCAGGGCTTCGCTCCGGTCATCAGCCTGATCCCCGCCAACCACAACCTGCACAACTACGACGAGCTCTCGGTCACCTGGCGCCACCGCCCGCTGCCGGCGACGGAGGACTACCCGCGCTACCTCGGCGACATCTACCCCGAGCTGCAGGGCCTGCTCGACTCGGGCGCCAAGGTGCTCTACCACCACGAAGAGCTCAACGACCGGCTCGTCGGCATCATGGCCGGCTACCTCGTGTGGGCGGGCATCGTCGTCGAGCAACCCCGGGCGATCTTCCTGCTCGAGCACATCACGTCGCGTCAGCTCGGTCCGGCGGGTCGCGACATCGTGGCGGTTGCGGCCAAGATTCGCGCCAACGCTGCGGCAGCCGAGTAGCCCGTGGCCGACGTGATCCAGCTCCGGGGCCTCCGGGCGCTCGGGTTCTGCGGTGCCCTTCCCGAAGAGCAGGAGCGCCGCCAGCCGTTCGAGGTCGACCTCGACGTCGAGACCGATCTGTCGGCGGCCGGAGCCTCCGACGCCCTCGACGACACCGTCGACTACGGCGCGCTGTGTGCGCAGGTCGAAGCGGTGATCGTCGACGAGCGCTTCGCTCTGATGGAACGCATGGCGGCACGGCTCGCCGAGGTCGTGTTGGGAGATTCCCGGATCACCGCGGTCACGGTGACGGTGCGGAAGTTGCGCCCGCCGGTGCCCCAACAGCTCGAGACCTCGGGCGTGACCATCCGTCGGACCAACGACTGATGCGGACGTTCATCAGCGTCGGGTCGAACCTCGGCGACCGTCGAGCGTTCCTCCGCGACGCCGTCGATTCGCTGCCCGACGTGGTCGCGGTGTCGAGTGTGTTCGAGACCGACCCGATGGGTGGCCCCGGCAATCAGGGTGCGTTCCTGAACATCGTCGTCGAACTCGACACCGAGCTGACGCCGAGCGCGTTGCTGAGCGTCTGCCACCGGATCGAGTCGGCGGCCCATCGGGTGCGTGACGAGCGCTGGGGCCCGCGGACCCTCGATCTCGACATCATCTGGATGGACGGCGTCACGATGGACGAGCCTCGGCTCACCATCCCGCACCCGCGCTGGAAGGAACGGAAGTTCGTGCTGGCGCCGCTGCGCGAGCTCGCGCCCGACCTGGTGACGGCCCAGGAGGTCGAGATCGCCGACGGGCGGGTGTGGACGGTCGAGAACCTGTCGTGACGCGACGGGTCCGGATCATCGGCGCCGGGCGCGCCGGCGGCTCGTTCGCCTCGGCCCTGGCCGCCGTCGGCTGGCAGGTGGACGGCCCGATCGGCCGGGACACCGCAGCGATCGCGGCCGCGGCGAGCGACGTCGATCTCGTGTTGATCTGCGTCGGGGACGGCGCGGTGCCCGACGTGGCCGCTTCGATCGAACCCGAGCCGACGTGCGTCGTGGCCCACTGTGCCGGGTCCCTCGGGCTCGACGTTCTCGCTCCCCACGAGCGGCGGGCCGCGGTGCATCCGCTCGTGTCGCTGCCGAACCCCACGACCGGCACCCAACGACTTCGCGACGACGCCTGGTTCGCCACGGCCGGTGATGGGATCGCGGACGAAGTCGTCGAAGCGCTCGGCGGGCGTTCCTTCGTCATTGCCGACGAGCACCGTGTCGAGTACCACGCCGCCGCCTGCATCGCCGCCAACCACCTGGTCGCTCTGCTCGGTCAGGTCGAACGGATCGGGGCGGCCGCCGGCGCGCCGTTCGAGGCCTACCTGTCGCTCGTGCGCGGGGCCGTCGATAACGTCGCCGAGCTCGGCCCGGCCGCGGCGCTCACCGGGCCGGCGGCGCGCGGCGACGAACTGACGATCGCCCGCCACCTCGCGGCGATCGACCCGTCCGAGCGCGACGCCTACCGGGCCATGGCCGACCAGGCCCGCCGTCTCGTCACCACCAACGGGAGCAACTGACATGCAGACCGTCACGACCATTGCCGAGCTGCGCCGCCACCTCGACGCCGCCCGCGCTGTCGGTCGCACCGTCGGACTCGTCCCGACCATGGGGTACCTGCACGCCGGTCACGAGTCGCTGATGGTCCGGGCGAGCGCCGAGTGCGACGACGTTGTCGCGACGGTCTTCGTCAACCCGCTGCAGTTCGCCCCCGACGAGGATCTCGACGCCTACCCCCGCGACCTCGAGGGCGACACCGCGCTGGCGACCCGAGCCGGTGTCGACTGGCTGTTCGTGCCGTCGGTCGAGGAGATGTACCCCCGTCCGGTCGCGACGACCGTGTCGGTCGCCGGGGTGTCAGCGGCCATGGAGGGTGCGTCGAGGCCGACGCACTTCGACGGCGTCGCGACCGTGGTCGCCAAGCTGTTCAACATCGTCGGCCCGTGTCACGCGTATTTCGGGGAGAAGGACTTCCAACAACTGGCCGTCATCCGTCGCATGGTGTCGGACCTCTCGGTGCCCGTCGTCGTCGTCGGGTGTCCCACGCTCCGCGAGGACGACGGACTCGCGAAGTCGAGCCGCAACGTCTACCTCTCCGCCGACGAACGTGTCGCGGCGCCGGTCCTCAACCGTGCGCTCCGGCTCGGTGCCGAGATGATCGCCGCCGGCGAGACCGACGCCGACGTGGTGCGCGCCGCCATGGCGGCGGAGATCGCGACCCAGTCGTACGGGGCCCTCGACTACGTCGAGGTCGCGGACGCCGATACCCTCGAACTCCAGCAGGTCTGCGGCCCGAACAGCCGACTCGTGGGTGCCGTCCGCTTCGGGAGAGCGCGACTCATCGACAACATCGGAGTGGGTAACGTCGCGCAGCCTGTTCCGGCCACCGGTACGGCGCGAGGAGCCCACGATGTCTGAACTCGATCTGCTGGTGCTCGGCAGCGGCGTGGCCGGGTTGTCGGCCGCGGTGCGAGCGGCGGAACTGAAGGGTCTCAGCGTCGGTGTCATGACCAAGGCCGAGCTCGAACTGGCCACCACCCGCTGGGCCCAGGGCGGGGTGGCCGCCACCCTGTCGGGCGACCGTGAGGAGACCGACCTCCACCTGGCCGACACGCTCGCGGCCGGTGTCGGGTTGTGCGACATCGAGGCGGTGCGCGTGCTCGTCGACGAAGGGCCGGGCCGGGTCCACGACCTCATCGCGTTGGGAGCCCTCTTCGATCGTGATGCCGAGGGTGAGTTGGAGCTCGCCCGCGAGGGCGGGCATTCGGTGGCCCGCATCGTGCACGCCGGTGGCGCCGCAACCGGCGCCGAGATCGAGCGGGCACTCGTCGCAGCCGTCCGCGAACGGGTCGCCGAGATCTACGAGGAGACCTTCGCGCTCGACCTGATGATCCAGGACGGCCGCTGTCGCGGCGTCCGGGCGGTGGGTGCCGACGGAGAGGTGTTCGAGGTTCGGGCGCGCCACGTGCTCCTCGCCACCGGCGGTGCCGGCCAGTTGTTCGCCGTCACCACCAACCCGCCGGTCGCCACCGGCGACGGCGTCGCGATGGCGCTCCGCGCCGGCGTTGCCATCGCCGACATGGAGTTCTTCCAGTTCCACCCGACGGCGCTCGACCATCCTTCGATGCCGCGCCCGCTCTTGTCCGAGGCCCTTCGCGGCCACGGCGCCCTGCTGCGCGACGCCAACGGTGAGCGCTTCGTCGACGAGTTGTTGCCCCGCGACGTCGTGTCCCGCGCCATCACGGCGCGCATGCTCGATCAGGACATCGACCACGTCTGGCTCGATGCCACGCAGCTCGACCACTTCCACATCCGGTTCCCCACCATCGCCGCTGATCTCGAGGCGGCCGGTCTCGACCCGTCGGTCGACTACCTGCCGGTGGCCCCGGCCGCCCATCACCAGTGCGGCGGCATCGTCACCGACATCAACGGGGCGACCACCCTCCCGGGCCTGTGGGCGGCCGGCGAGACGAGCTGCTCGGGGGTGCACGGGGCGAACCGGCTCGCGTCGAACTCGTTGCTCGAGGGCATGGTGTTCGGGGCCCGGGTCGTCGAGTCGATCGCGGAGGGCATCGACGGTCCCGAGGACACCGGCGCGATGCGTTCGGCCCGAGGCGTCCCGTCGACCGACATCCTCATCGGCGGAGTGCTGATCGACAGCCCGGTTCTCGCCAAGTCCGACGCCACCGCAATCACGTCCGAACGCGTCGCCGAGCTGCGCCGCACCGTCCAGCGGGCGATGACCATTCATGCGGGAGTGCTGCGCACCGCCCAATCGATCGCCGCCGCCCACGAGGTGCTCGACACGGTGTGGGCCGAGCTCCCACCGGATCCGACCGAGCCCGACGTCAGCGAGTTGAGCAACCTGGTGCAGGTGGGCGCGGTGCTCCTGCAGGCAGCCGCCGCCCGCGAGGAGAGCCGCGGGGCGCACACCCGCACCGACTTCCCCGGAGCGCGGGAGGATCAGCGTCACCGGCTGGTGATCGGCTCGTGAGCGGCTACTTCGATCCGCCGATCCACGCCGTCCGCGCCGCCGTGCAGCGGGCCTTCGAGGAAGACCTCACGCCGTTGGGCGACATCACTGCTGCGCTCCTCGACCAGGACGTCACCACGGTGGCGCGCCTCGACGCCCGCGAGGCCGGTCGACTCGCCGGCTCGATGTGCGTGACCGAAGCGTTCGCCCAGATCGATCCGTCGATCGAGATCGAGTGGCGGTTCCGCGACGGCGATGCGCTGGCCCCCGGCGACGACATCGCGTACGTCCGCGGCCGGCTCGCTCCGATCCTCACCGCGGAACGGACCGCCCTCAACTTCTTGTGCCACCTCTCCGGTGTGGCAACGCTCACCAATCGGTACGTCACCGAAGCGGCCCGCGGCGGTGGGGCCAAGGTGTGGGACACCCGCAAGACGACCCCCGGCCTCCGCGCGCTCCAGAAGGCGGCGGTCCGCGCCGGTGGCGGCCGCAACCACCGTGGCAATCTCAGCGACTGGATGCTGCTGAAGGACAACCACATCACCGGCATCGGCATCACCGAAGCGGTGCAGCGCTGCCGCGACCTCTGGCCGGCCCGCACCGTCCACGTCGAGTGCGATCGCATCGAGCAGATGGTCGAAGCCATCGAGGCCGGAGCCGCCGCGGTGCTCCTCGACAACATGACCCCCGACCAGGTGCGCGAGTGCGTCGGGATCGCCCGGCAGCTCGCCGAGCGGGGCCACCCGGCGTTGATCGAGGCGTCGGGGGGCATCTCGCTCGACACGATCGCCGAGTACTCGGCGACCGGTGTCGACCAGATCTCGGTGTCACGCATCACCCAATCGGCCCCGGCCCTCGACATCGGGCTCGACTGTTCCTGATGGCCTCGGCCACCTCCGCTCAGGCTCGCTCCCTCGTCCCTCGGGAGCTTCTTACGCTTCGGTACCTCGGCGATCCCCGCAACTAGTCTGATCCCGCCCCCTATCGAAGGAATCCCCGTGCTGCTGGCGATCGACGTCGGAAACACCCAGACCGTCATCGGGCTCTACAAGAGCGGCGACGAGAGCCACGAGCTCCTCGACCACTGGCGCATCGCCACCAACGCCGTGCGCACCTCTGACGAGTTGGCCTTGATGTTCAGTGAGTTCCTGCTGACCGCCGGCCACGATTGGAAGGTCGACGTGAGCGGCGTCGCCGTGAGCTCCGGCGTCCCGAGTGTCACCTTCGAGCTCCGTCGTATGTGCGAGCGCTACCTCGGGATCGACCCGGTTGTGCTCGGCACGGGCGTCAAGACGGGCATGCCGGTGCTCTACGACAATCCCAAGGAGGTCGGCGCCGACCGCATCGCCAATGCTGTGGGCGCGTTCGACCTGTACGGCGGCCCCACCATCTGCGTCGACTTCGGCACCGCGACGACGTTCGACGTCATCTCCGCGGCGGGCGAGTACCTCGGTGGGGCGATCATCCCCGGCATCGAGATCAGCCTCGACGCGCTCTTCGGGCGGGCCGCCGCGTTGCGCCGCGTCGAGCTCATCGAGCCGCGCAGCGTGATCGGCAAGACCACCGTCGAGTCCATCCAGTCGGGCGTGATCTACGGCTACTCGGCGATGATCGACGGCATGTGCGACCGCATCGAGGATGTGATCGGCGAGCCGACCGTCATCGCGACCGGAGGCCTGGCCGATCTCATCGCTCCCTACGCCGATGCCATCGAGCACGTCGAGCCGTGGCTCACACTGCACGGACTGCGACTGATCTGGGAGAAGAACCGATGAGCACCGACCTGCCGTACGCGGCCGAGGTGACCGACACCGCTGCTGAGCTCACCTCCCGATTCGGCGAGTTGGAGCCGGGCATCGAGACCGGCCAGACCGCGGCGATTGCCGGGCGACTCATGCTCCGTCGTGTGCAGGGCAAGCTCGCGTTCGGAACGATCGCCGATCACACCGGTCGCATCCAACTGTTCGCCCCGTCGCAGTCGACGCCCGAGTTCGAGGCGTTCTGCGCGTTGAGCCTCGGCGACTGGATCAGCGTGTCGGGCGAGATCATGACGACCAAGCGCGGCGAGCTGTCCGTGCGGGTCGACTCGTGGACCCTGCTCGCAGCGACCCGCCGGTCGTTCCCCGACAAGTGGCACGGCATCACCGACCCCGACACGCGGTACCGGCAGCGCTACGTCGACCTCTGGGTGACCGAGGAATCCCGCGAGGCCTTCCGCCTGCGCTCGCGCATTGTGTCGCTGACGAGGCGCTGGATGGAGGACCGTGGATACATGGAGGTGGAGACGCCGGTGCTCCACCCCATCCCCGGCGGCGCGCTGGCCAAGCCGTTCGTCACCCACCACAACGCGCTCGACGAAGACCTCTACCTCCGCATCGCGCCCGAGCTGTACCTCAAGCGCCTGGTCGTCGGCGGGTTCCCGCGGGTGTTCGAGATCGCTCGGGTGTTCCGCAACGAGGGCATGTCGCCGCGTCACAACCCCGAGTTCACGATGCTCGAGTGCTACGAGGCGTACGGCGACTACACGGTGCACATGGATCTCACCGAGCAACTCGTTGCCCACCTGGCAACCGAACTGCTCGGCACGACCGAGTTGACCTACGGCGACCGGCCCATCAGTTTGGCGGCACCGTGGCGGCGCGCTCCGATGGCCGAGCTCCTCAGCGAGCAGATCGGCGTCGAGGTCGACGTGCGCACACCCGTCGACGAGCTGCGCAAGCTCTGCGACCAGTACGACACGCCGTGGAAGGACTACTACGGCTCGGGCAAGCTCCTCTTGGAGCTGTACGAGAAGACGGTCGAGGCCACGCTCTGGGAGCCGACGTTCGTCACCGACTACCCCAAGGAAGTGTCGCCGTTGTCCCGGGTGCACCGCGACGATCCGCTCCTCACCGAGCGGTTCGAGGGGATCGTCGCCGGCCGCGAGCTCTGCAACGGGTTCAGCGAGTTGTGCGACCCCGACGACCAGCGGGCGCGATTCGAGGACCAGGCGCGCCAGAACGCCGGCGGTGACGACGAGGCGATGGTGGTCGACGACGACTACCTGCGGGCGCTCGAGTACGGCCTGCCGCCCACGGTCGGTCTTGGCATCGGCGTCGACCGTCTCGTGATGCTGCTGACCGACAGCTCGAACATCCGTGACGTTGTGCTGTTCCCGACGCTGCGTCCCGAACAGGTCACGAACACCGTCGAGAACGCGACCGAGTAGGTCGACGTGGCCGACTCGCCGGCGGCCGTCGTCCTCGCGGGCATCACCAAGTCGTTCGACGGGGTCTCGGTACTGCGGGGTCTCGACCTCTCGATCGCCCCGGGTTCGGTCACCGCGCTGCTCGGGCCGTCGGGCTGCGGCAAGACGACGGCCCTGCGCATCGTCGCCGGACTCGAGGACGCCGATGCCGGCACCGTCGAGATCGGCGGTGTGGTGGCGTCGGGTCAGGGTGTCAACGTGCCGACCGAGCAGCGACGGGTGGGCATGATCTTCCAGAACGGGGCGCTGTTCCCGCACCTGAGCGTCGCCCACAACGTGGGCTATGGCCTGGCGCGGGCCGATCGGAAGGACGGTCCCCGCATCTCCGAGATGCTCGAACTCGTTGGGCTCGCCGGATTCGGCGACCGCCGTCCCGACTCGCTGTCGGGTGGGCAGGCGCAACGAGTCGCGTTGGCACGCGCCCTGGCGCCGGCTCCGGCGGTGGTGCTCATGGACGAGCCGTTCTCGAACCTCGACGCCGTGCTCCGCGCTCGGCTGCGGCGAGAGGTCGGCGAGGTGGTGCGAGCCGCCGGGGTGACCGTGCTGTTGGTCACCCACGATCGTGACGAGGCGTTCGCCGTCGCCGATCGTGTCGCCGTCATGCGTGACGGCGTGATCGTCCAGGAGGGTTCGCCCCGCGACGTGTACG
>ENA-UPSM01002179-UPSM01002179.1-activated-sludge-metagenome-genome-assembly--contig:-NODE-2179-length-24221-cov-7.362451_pt1 | contig 24221 bp, 21 predicted proteins | sample MGYA00238181_ERZ773283 | MGnify/ENA primary metagenome ERZ773283 (study PRJEB29023, sample SAMN05720199) | activated sludge metagenome | isolation source: Anaerobic digester | place: Japan...
CGCCGTTCTCGACGAGCCGCGCCATCGTGCCGCCGCAGCCGAACTCGCCGTCGTCCGTGTGGGGGGCGAGGACGAGGACGTTGTCGAAGCGTTCGATGCTCACGGGGGACTCGCTCCTGCCGTTCGCTTTCAGAGACCGCCGGCGCAGCCGTCGGTCGCAAGCCGTGCCGGACAGGCGCCGGCGTAGCCCGGCACGGAAGTCTATCAGGTATGCCCGTCTCGCCATGTCGTAGACTACCCGCGGACGCGGATCGACGACGATCGTCGCCGGGCTCCCGCGGGCAGTGCTCCCGCGGCGCGCTGAAGGGCCTGGTCGACGAAGGACGCGACGCGCGCGACGAGCAGGCCCGAACAGGACAGGCAGCCCCCTTTGCATACCGTCAGCAGAGCCTATCAACCCGGCGACGAGGTCCAGATCAACCGGCTCTACCGGCTCATCACCGGCAGGGATCGCAGCGCAGCCGAGTTCGCCTGGGAGTGGCTCGACACCTGGGCGGGGCAGGGGAGCATCAACCTGGTCTTCGACCTCGACCGCGAGGAGGGCGACCAGCTCATCGCCCAGTACAGCCTCATCCCCACCCCCCTCAGTCTGTGGGGCCGTCCCATGGTCGCCGGCAAGACGGAGAACTGCATGAGCCACCCCGACTACCGGGGCACCGGGCTGTACTCCGAGCACGAGCGGCGGTGCTTCGCGGACGAGAAGAAGAAGTACAGTTTCTTCTTCACCACCGCGGGCCAGGTCACGGGCGGCGCCGTGGGCAAGATCCGCACGAAGCTCGGCTACGTGCCCTTCGACGACTGGGCCGACTACACGCTGTGGTTGCGGACCGCCACGCTCCGCGACGACATCCGCGGGTTCCTCGCCGCCAAGGGCGGTGCCTGGGAGACGGCGGCCCCCGTCGTGAGCGGCGTGGTCGCCGCGGCTCTGCAGGCGTACAGCCACCTGCGGCGCCGCCATGTCTGCCGGTACCGGGTCGCCGTCCACGGCACGGCGGACGCCCCGCTCGAGGAGATCGCCGCCCTGTGGGAGCGGAATCGCCTGCGCTACGGCATCAGCGTCGACCGCAGCGTGCGCTATCTGCAGTGGCGCGTCAACGACGACCCGCACGTCGAGCACGAGTACTTGACGATCTCCGGTCCCGGCGGCCTTCTCGGCTACGCCATCTCCTTCGTCCAGGGCGACACCTTGCACATCGTCGACCTCCTCGTCGACGACGCCCGTCCGGACCTGTTCCGGGACCTCCTCGCCGCCGTGGCGCGTCGGGGACGGGAGCTCGGGGTCGTTCGCGTGAGATGCCGGGTCCTGCGCCGCTCCTCACTGCTGCCCCGTCGCCTGAGGAGCGGCGGCTTCATCGACGCCGGCATCCGCTCGCCGCTCTCCATCGTGCGAGGCTCCCGTCCTCGCCAGTTCTTCATCTACGTCCCCGAGGAGCTGCGGGACGACCCCAGGATCCTCGACCACGCCAACTGGTACGTCACGGGGCTCGTCCTCGAGGGGCTCCAGCGAACGGGTTCGCGGGTATGAGACACGAAAGGATGCGACCATGGACATAGTGGACTTCCGCGTACGGCTCCGCACCGAGCACATGCTCGGGCCCTGGGACCCGGACCACCCGGCGCCGTGGTTCTCGCAGTACATCGAGCTGTACAAGATGCGGCCCCGGCTCACGCCGATGGGCGTGCCGGACTTCGTGGCGATGATGAAGGGCGCCGGCGTGACGCGGGCCGTCGTCTGCGGCGGCTCGATCGAGGACAACGACCATCTCATGGAGGTCCACCGCTCCCTGGACGAGGACCCCTTCTACTACATCGCCGGGGTGCATCCGAAGTACGGCGTGCGGCGCAATCTCGAGGAGCTCGAACGGTGCCATGAGGCGGGGTTCCTCGGGGTCAACGTCAGCCCGTACCTTTGGGGGGTCGCCGCCAACGCCGCCGTCCTGTACCCCATCTACGCGTACTGCGAGAGCCACAACCTGGTCGCCATAGTCCACGGCAGCCTGCACTACAACCGCTTCCAGAGCATGTGGCTCGGCGACCCGAAGTACATGGACGAGATCGCCATGGACTTCCCGAGCCTCAAGCTGGTCATCTCGCATGCGGCCAACGGGTTCGGCGTGCTCGGCTTGGCCGTCGCGCAGAAGCACCCCAACATCTTCCTCGAGTTCAGCGCCCTGTGGCCGAAGTACCTGCCCGAGGCGACGCTCACCGCGGTCAATTCGTACCTCAAGGACCGCTGCCTGTTCGGCACCGACTACCCGCTCGTCGACTTCGGTCCCGCGGTCGAGGCCTGGACGGCGGCCGTCAAGCCGGAGGTGAGGGAACTGTTCTTCGCAAGGAACGCGGAGAGGTGCCTGTTCGGCGAGCCGCGGTGAGACGCGCCCCGGGTCAGTGCAGGCCGGCGGTGAGCGCGGCGTAGAAGTCCACGAGGTCGCCCTCGACGGCCTCCCACGAGTACGACCGCTCGACGGCCGCGCGGCCGCGCCGGCCCATCGCCGCCAGCTCGCCGCGGTCGGCGAGCAGGCGGCGCACACCGGCGAGGTGGCCATCCACATCCGGAGGCACGGCGAGCCCGCACTGCTCCTTGCGGACCAACTCGCCGCGACCGGGCAGGTCGCTCACCAGCGCGGCGAGCCCGCTCGCCATGCCCTCGAAGAGCTTCGTCGCCGTCGCGGGATGCCGGTATTGGCGGCTGGGCGCCGACGGGACCCAGACGACATCGGCCGCGGCCAGCACCGAGGGCAGTTCGGGCGGCGGCACGCGGCCGAGGAGGCGCACACGGTCGCTGAGGCCCGCCGTCAGGCGGGCCTCGACCACGGTGCGCACATCCTCGGCCGCGAACACGCCGCCCAAATACAGGACGGCCTCGGATGGATCCAGGCGCTCCATGACGTCGAGCATGAGGAGGCAGCCCCGGTCGCGACTGAGGCTGCCCACGTAGACGAGCTTCAGCCGCGGGTCGGCCGTCAGCTCTGCGGCGGCTTTCGCACCGCTGAAGCGCTCGAGCCGAGGGTAGTTGGGCAGTACGAGGCGCCGCTCGGGCCGGCGCCCGAGGGCTTCCATCTGGTCGGGTACGACGACGACGACGCCGTCAGCGAGGGCGGCCAGGCCGCGTTGGGCGACGGCCGACAGGCGTGAGGCGAAGGGCCGCACGCGGGCGGGGATGTAGGGCTTCGCGGCGACCTGTTCGGGCAGGTACTCGTGCATGTCGTAGACGAGCCGCGGCACAAGGGGCCTGATCGCGGGAAAGAGCGTCAGCAGCTCGGGGTCGTGCACGTGCAGCACGTGCGGACGCAGGGTGCTGAGCTCGCGGGCGATGTCGATCGTGTCCAGGGACCTCGTGGCGCGGCGGCGTCGCGGGAGCGGGGCGAGGATCACGCCATGCTCGTCGCGCGTCCGGGTCGCTCCCGGGGCGAGGTAGGCCACGCGGTAGCCCGCCTGTGCCAGACTGCGACACTCGCGCTCGTAGATGCGTGGGTCGTCGGGCTCGTGGACGACCGAGAGATGGACGACACGGGCCGTCACGCGGGCGCTCCGATGCGCTCGTTCCAGCGCCTCACGAGGCCGGCGGCCGTGCCCACGAACGCGCCCTCGTCGTGCGCCCAGTCGATGAGGCGCCAGTAGACGTCGTCGTACCCCTTCGTCGAGCGGTGGTCGAAGCGCTGGTTGTGCCAGAGGACGGCGACACCGCCGCCGGTGCGCGCCACCGTCGACAACACCTTTCGGGTGGCGCGCTCGCCCTCGGCTGCCGGGAGACTGCGGTACTGCGGCTCGACGAGGGTGGTGTCCATCACTGCGAGCGGCAGCTCGAGCAGACCGAGCGGGCGCTCCTCGGCGATGCAGTACGGGCGGAAGGGGAACGACGCGCCGCAGCGGAAGCCCTCGTGCTCGGCGAAGGCGAGGCTGCTGTCGTAGGTGAAGCCGGCTCTCTCCACAAGGGGCAGGGTCTCGTGGTACAGACACCGGAGGTAGTGGTAGCGCACACCCTCGACGGGGGAGCCGGACCGCTCCTGCAGGAGCGTCCGGTCGGCGGCCAGGGGGTCGACGCCGAGCCGGTCGGCGTCGTTGCCGTGCAGGCCGACCTCGCGGCGGCCGCGGCGGAGCATCTCCAGGGCCACGGGGATGCGGCGCTGGTACTCGACCGGCTGATTGCCGTCCCGGCGGTGGGTGTGGCGGGCGATCACGAAGAAGGTCGACGAGACCCGGCGCTCGTCCTCGCCGCGCAGAAGCTGCGGGAAGGTCCACGAGGGGTCGGTACGCCGCGGGACGTGGACGGTGAGCCACTCGCCCAGATCGCCGAGCTCCTTGCCCAGCGCGTCCCAGCGGCCGTGCCGCACGGCACGGGCGCTGCGGTAGGCCGTCGCGGCGAAGCCGCGCGGGGTCCAGCGCCACACGTTGTCGACGTCGTGGGTGAGGGCGACGGCGAAGCCCGCGGGAATCGCTGACCCGGTGTCCGGGGCCGGGGCGGCCCACATCCAGCCGGGCGGTGGCAGGGGCGCGAGGCCAAGGGCGCGCAAGCGTGGCTCGACGACCGTTCGCAGAAGGTCCACATAGTGGTCGACGGCGGGGTCCTCGATATGCAGGTCCGGGTTCTGGGCGAAGACGCTCGCCTGGAAGGGGAGTCTGCCGAACCGGTCGCGTTGTGGGCAGGTGCGCTCATCCCAGCAGGCGAGCAGGACGAAGGCCGAGGCGACGAGGTCGAACGGCGCGATGTGGCCGGCATCGCCGGCCGGGAACGCGCCTACGACCTGCCCTGCCTCGCCCTCGATCCTCGCGAACGAGCCGGGCGGCAGAGGGCGGCCCGCGAGGAGGACGTCCATCGCCTCGTCGGCGCAGGGCAGCGTGGGCACGCCCGGCACGGGCTCCCGTGCCCAGGCGAGGGCGCAGTCGCCGGCGGCCGTGCGTTCGCGCACCATCAGCGGCGCTCGCCCGAGCGGCGCCAGGAGGGTGTCGAACACCCAGCGCGCGCGCGGCGCGAACGCCTCGGGGCCGCCGTCGTAGATCTCGATGGGCTGCAGGGCCACGGGTCAGATCTCGGTGGGGGTGCTGACCCGCCGGGCGACGATCCGTCTCGCCACCCGACCGACGTTGCGGAGGCCCGGCACTGGGTCCTCCAGAGAGAGCACGCCGTCGACCTTCACCCCGCGGAGCGAGTCCAGCCACTCGGAGACCGGCCGTTCGCGGCGCAGGACCTCACGGATACTGAGGGGCGTGTCCCTGGTCGCGATCAGCCACTTCGGTCCGTCGATCTGCCGTGGCGCCAAGAAGGGCTGGCCGATCGCGTCCATGTATGCGGCGAGCGAGAGGTTCACGCCGCAGGCGGCGGCGAGCGAGTGCCACATCCAGTGTCGCGCGTTGACCTCCATGAGCCGGTAGCGTCCGTCGCGCGGGTCGCGCTTGAACTCGACCTGGCTGACGCCGTGGTAGGACAGCTCGCGGAGCAGGCGGAGTCCCGCCTCGGCGAGGTCGGCGTCCCATTCGCTCACGGCGAGCCGCGCGGTCCCCGCTCCAGCGGGGTGCTGACGGATCTTGTGTCCCGTGAACACCGCCAGCGGCCGCGACTCCGCGTCGAGATACGAGCCCACCGTGAACAGCTCGTCGTCGCCGCCCGGGATGCGTTCCTGGAGCATGAGCGTGCCGAGGTCGCGTACGTCGGGCCAGACGTCGGTCAGGCGTGCCGGGTCCTCGATGTCGATGAGGTGCTTCTGGAAACGGTCCTTGAAGGCGAGTGAGTCGACAGGTTTGAGCACGGCGGGGTACGTGACCGTCGCTGCGGCCGTGTCGAGGTCGTCGGCGCCGTCGATGAACGCCGTGCGGGGCGTGTCCACCCCGGCGCGCCAGGCGGCTTCGAGCTGCGCGCGCTTGTTGTAGAGGCGCTGCATGACGGGCCAGCGCGAGAACGGGATGCGGTACCAGCGTTCCAGATCGTCGGCGTGGCGCGAGATGGGCCAGATGAACTCGTCGTGCGTCGGAAAGACGACGGCAGGTCGCGGGAGGCGCTCCCCCAGTTCCTCGAGGAAGGCGATGAAGCCGGTCTCGTCGTGGCGCGGGTCCGGGCAGACCATCCCGGCGGCGTAGCGCGAGGAGAAACCGAGCGCGTCGTCCTCGGTGTCGAGGCCAAGGATCGGGATGCCGTGGCGCCCGAGGTCGCGGATGACGCCGAGACCGTTGGCGTATGCGACGTCGACGACCACGGCGGGGGGCCGGGCGGCGGCGAGACGGAAGAAGCGTCTCAAGTTCACGAGGTCTCCCCTCGATGGCGCAGCGCATCACCGTGACGCGCCACAGCGTCCGCGTTCATCGGCGTCCACCTGCCTTGTGGTTCGCCAGTGCCTGCTCGTAGACGGCCGACGTGAGTCGCGCGTTGCGCTCCCAGGTGAGGGCGGCGGCGGCGGCGCGGCCGGCTTCGCCGACGGCCGCCGCCGCCGCCGGGTCGTCGAGCACGGCGCAGATCACGCCCGCCAGCGCCTCGTGGTCGCGAGCTGGCACCAGGTAGCCGCTGGCCCCATCTTCGACGAAGTCCTCCGGGCCGCCGCCGCGGCAGGCGACGATCGGCGTGCCCTGCGTCATCGCCTCGGTATAGACGAGTCCGAAGGCCTCGTCCCAGCTCGGAAGCGCGAAGAGGTCGGCGCGGGCCATGAGCTCGAGCACACGCTGGTGTGACTGGCGGCCCAGGAAGTGAACGGTGGCGGAGAGACCGAGGTCCGCTGCGCGGCGCTCCAGAGCGCCGCCCAAGGGGCCATCGCCGACGACGGCCCAATGGGGCCGCCGGCCCTGCGCGGCGAGCAGGGCGAGGGCGTCGAGCATGACGGCGTGCCCCTTGCGTGCGATGAACTTGCCCACCGTGAGGAGGAGGGGCTCGCCGGGGAAGAGGTCGTCGGCGGGCATCACCTTCGTTCCCGCGCCTGTCGTGCCGTTGAGGACCACGTGGAGGCGTTCATCGCCGACCACGCCCTTGAGAAGTCGGGCGACCGCGCTCGAGTTGGCCATCACCCCGGCCGCGCCGCCGAGGACCGCCGCGGCACGTCGCGCCGCGGCGTCGTCACGGCGCAGGTGCTGGTAGACGTCGGCGCCGTGGACTGTGACCACATAGGGGACGCCGAGGTCGTCCGCCAGGCGCTGGGCGATGGCGCCGTCGGGCAGCGCCTGATGGGCGTGCACGAGGTCGACGCCCCGGCGTACCGCCGCCGCGCGACGCACGAAAGGATAGGCGAGGTCGCCCGAGCGGTCGAGGAGCAGACGGCGTGGAGGCTGCGGGACACGCGGATACTCGGCGACGATGCCGTCGAGAACGGCGCGCCGCGGCTTCTGGCCGCGGCGGCGCTGGCGTTCGTCGCGCCAGAGTAGCCGCGGCGCGTACGGCGTCGGCGACACGACGCTGATGTCGACGCCGAGGTCGCGCAGGGCCTTGTTCTGTTCATGCACGAACAGGTGCCGCTCGACCCCGGGCGACGGATAGAGATGCGAGACGACGAGGACCTTCATGAGACCGCCCGCGAGGTCGCGCGCACGTCCGTCGGCCGGGTCTGCGGACCCTCCGTCAGACGGGCAGGCGCGCGCCGCCGGCGCACGCCCACGACGACGGCGACTCCGAGCCCGTATACGACCCACATCGGGGCGAAGCTCATCGAGCTGCTCGGGCCGAGAGCGCCGACCGTGAAGCCGATCAGGGCGAGCACCACGCCGCACGCCAGGTACCGCAGCAGGGGGTCAGGGCCGGCACGGGCGACGGGCCACAGCGTCACGAGCAGGCCAAGGTAGAAGACGAGCTGCAGTCCGACAGCGGGGAGTCCTCCGTTGACGTATGTCTCCAGCCACCAGTTGTGGAGATTGACGATGCCTGGCGCATCGCCGCTTGCGCGTACCATGCCCTCCGCCTGTCCCGGTCCGGCGCCGAGCAGCAGGGAGCCGCCGGCGACGGAGAGACCCCGGTTGGTGAGGCTCGTGCGGATCTCGCCTGACCCGCGGCTTGCGGCCACGTCGCTCATCAGGCCTTGGAGGCGGAACTGACGGAGCATCTCGTTGGTCGATTCGTTGAACAGGAGGTAGCCGGCGCCCACCACCAGTGCTGCAGTTATGGCCGCCCCGGCGACCTTGGCGCCGCGCCCCGACCAGCGGGCGCTCGGTCGCGCCAGCAAGGCGACCGCCGCGAGCGACTCAAGGCCGACGGCGAGGAGGCTGGAGCGCGAGCCGGTGCGCACGAAGGCGAAGGCACTCAGCAGGGCGATGCCGGCAGCGACGAGAAGGTAGAGCGGCCGTCGCGTGAAGAAGAAGGCGCAGAGGACGAAGGGCCAGCACAACGCCAGGTAGGTAGCAAGGTCGTTCTGGTTGTGGAAGACGCTGGTCACGGCATACGTCTGTGTGGTCGCGTCCAGCAGGCGAGACGTGGGCAGCCGGTATCCCGTGGTGGACTCGAGGACGGTGACGCCAAGGATGAGCACGCAGGCGACGACGAGGCTGATGCCGAGCCATGTGAGGCGACGGCGACTGCCTCCGGCAAGGGCCGTCGCCCATGTCAGGGCCATCATCGTCGCAAGCACGGTCAGGTAGCGCAGGCCCGCTGCCTTGTCGGGCGCCCACAGGAGCGCGAGGCAAAGCCAGCCGAACCATAGGGCCAGCGGGAGGCCGAAGTCCCAAGCGGCGAAGCGACCGCGGAGGCCGCACAGCAGGAGCAGCCCGCCGCCGACGGCGACCACGAGCGCGAGCCCGACGCGGAAGGCGAAGGCTTGGGGGAGGGTCGGGAGGCTGAGGGACGGTCCGAGTAAGGCGAGCGCCGGCAGCAGGAGGGCGAGGCCGGTGACGAGCTTCGCCACCCTCCAGCGGGCGATCGTCTGACGGGCGAGGACGGCGGCGGCGACGAGCGCGACGAGCGTGAGGGTGGCCATACCGGTACGCACGTCACGCGTGATGAGCAACAGGAGGACGACCGTGACGGCGGCGGCGCCGGCCAGCAGGGCGGCATCGGCGCTGCGGGTCGGAGCCGCCCGGGGGCGTCCGGCGGCCGCCGTGACGGCGGGGGTCGCACCGTGTGACGTGTCGTCCACGGTCACGCTCGGTCGCGGATGTGCTGTGGGACCCGCATGTCCTCGAGGATACCCGCCAGGCGCTCGGTGAGCGAGCGCAGCTCGTAGCACGCGAGCGCGCCGGCGTCGGCCCGTGGGCCCTCGCCGGCGCGCACTCTGTCGACGAATGCCGCGAGTGGTCCCGCCATAGGCTCGTCGGGCGTGACGCAGACGGCGCCGCCGGTATCGGCGAGGAGCTCGCGGGCCGCCGATCCCCGGGGCGAGATGGCGAAGATCGGCTTTCCGGCCTGGAGATACTCGAAGACCTTGCTGGACATGGCCTCGGGGCGGCGCCCGTTCACGAGCAGCAGGGCGCTAGCGGCACGCTGCAGGCCGAGCGAGCGGGCGTGGGGGACCAGCGGCTCGACGCGCACTCGGTCTCCGAGCCCGAGGCGGTCGGCCTCGGGACGGACACGGCTGTCGTCGACGCCCACGAAGACGGCCTTGACGTCGGCGGGCAGGCGGGCGAGCGCGGCGAGGAAGGCGGCAGTCTGTTCTTCGCGACCGTAGAGGCGTCCGGTGTGGACGAACCACAGGCCGGGGCCGAGGTCGACCTCCTCGACCGCTTCGCCCGGGTCGAACCCGTTGGTGAGCACGTGCGTGCGTCCGCGGAGGAACGTGTGGCGCGCGAGCAGGTCGTCGAGGATCGGCCGGTTCACCGCCGTGACCGCAGCCGCCCTCCGCAGACACCATGCTTCGAGGCGACGGTGGGCCTCGCGGTGGGCCGGGGTCGGGTAGCGGCGGAACTGGTACGTCGTCCAGGGGTCGCGGTAGTCCGCCAGCCAAGGGACAGCGCTCTGCCGGGCGAGCACGGCCGCGACCACATGCACGCTCGCTCGCGGCGAGCTCGAGAAGAGGGCGTCGAACCTCTCGGTCGCGAGGAGGCGGCTGCCGAGCAGGATCGCGCCGGGTACCCAGGGCGCGTAGACGTCGGGGACGAAGAGCCACTGGTTGACCCGCGTGCTGCGACGGCCGCTGCGCAGGAGCGGCGCGGGGACCGGGGCCGGCGCCCGGGCGATCCGCAGGCCGGAAGGCACGGGCGCCGGCCCCTCCGCCCGCGCCGTGAGCACCGTCGGCTCCCAGCCGCGTTCGGGCAGGTGGCGGAGGAAGCGGACGACGCGCGTCGTGCCGGCGCTGGCCATCGGCGGGAACGGGTTGGCGACGACGAGGAGGCGTTTCATGGGGCGCGCGTCGCTCACGCCAAGGTCTCGCCTCCCTCCGTCACGTCGAGTCGCGCACTCGCCTCGAGGACGGTCTCCTCGTCCTCGGCGGCGATGTCGTTCGCCGTGAGACGTTCGTCGCCGGCGGCGGCCGTCGCGACGGCCGCCGCCGCGACGGCCGCCGCCGGCGCGAGCCGGCCGAGGCCGGGCAGGCGCGCGGCGGCCTCACGCAGGCCGCGCGCCTCGCCCGGTGTCCAGAAGCGCCACAGGCGGAGCAACAGGGGGAAGATCGCGAGGACGGGGACGGCGGCCAGTTGGCGGACGACCAGGTCGCCGAGAGGCATGTCGGTGCTCTGTCCGACGGCTCGCGCCAGGCCCCACTCGGCGCCCAGTGTGGCGGCGCCGGCCACGACGAGCGTGGCCAGGCGCCGCCACTCGTACGGGATCGGGTACCACTTCTGCGAGTAGAAGTAGACGGTCACGGCGAGGATGGCGTAGCCGAGCACCGTCGTCCAGGCGGCGCCCCACATGCCGTAGCGCGGGACGATGACGAAGTTGAGGGCGATGTTGACGCCGGAGGCGATCAGGAAGAAGACCGGGATCATGCGGTTCTTCTTGGCCACGTTCGAGCCGACCCAGAAGATGTAGTACACGGCGTACAAGGCCACCGAGACCGCGAGCACGAAGGTCGTCGGACCAACGGTCCAGTACCGCTTGTTCAGGAACACGTGTACGAGCAGCGGCATGAAGGTCCCCATGAGCACGAGGACACCCACGTTCAGACCGAGGAAGTAGGTCGAGCTGCGGGCCACCATGTGCTTGTGCTTCTCGGGCTCGTGCAAGCGCGCGTAGTGCCACTGCGGCCACGCCATGCGGAACGCCATGAGGGTGAGGTACAGCGGCTGGCTGAGCGAGTAGGCGACCGTGTAGAGGCCGACCTCGGCCTTGCCCTGGAAGTGCAGCAGGAACCAGCGGTCCGACAGCTTGAGCCAGTAGTACGAGACGCCCGTGAACAGGGCCGGGATGGCGAACGCCAGCATCGGGCGCATGAGCTCCCAGTGCCACCCCCAGTCGATCTTGCCGATGTACGTCGGGAGGAGCATGGCCTGCATGCCGGCCGCGGTGACGAAGTTGGCCGCGAGCACGCCCATAGGCCCCCAGTGGAAGACGGCGACGAAGAGGATGCTGAGCGGGACCTGGACGAACACCCGGCCGATGGTGTAGGCGCTGAAGATCCAGGGCCGGTGCTCGAGACGGAAGAGCGTGAACGGGAGGTCGTTGAGGTTGCTGAAGAACAGCGTCGCGAGGCCGACGGCGAAGTACTTCCAGTCTCCGGCCTGGTACTGCCCGCCCATGAGGAAGGGCGCGATCTTCGGCAGAAGGAGCATGGTGGCCCCGAGGAGGACGGCCGGATACACGGTCGAGACGTAGAACGTGTTGGTGATGACGCGCCGGCGGGCGGTCTCGGACTTGTCGTCGAAGTAGAAGCGCGAGAAGGCGACGTCGAAGCCCAGGGTGACGAAGACGTCGACGAAGGTCGTGACCGAGACGACCATCCCGAGGACGCCGTAGTCGTCCGGTGAAAGGAACGCCGTGTACAGCGGGAGGAGAAGGGCGACGAGGAACTTCTGCAGGGCGCGTCCGGCGCCGTAGATCACCGAGTCCTTGAGCAGGAGCGAGTAGCCGCCCTTGCCGCGCCCCTGCCTGTGGCGCTGCGCTCCGTCGCGGGCCGCGTCGGCCGTCCCTGCCCCTTCGTCAGTGGCCACCATCGCTCTCGGCCTAGCGGATCTTGTGCGCCGGGTTCCCCGACCAGACCTGCCCGGCGGGCACGTCGTGGCGCACCGCGGCGCTCATGCCGACGACGGCGCGCGCGCCGACCCAGACGCCGTTGGCGATCGCGGCGCTCTGCCAGATGACGGCGCCGGCGCAGATGTGCGCACCGCCGCCGATCTGGACGTGTCCGGCGACGAGCACGTCCTCGCCGATGTCGACGTTGTGGCCGATGTTGGCGTGCGGTCCGATCCGGGCGCCGCGGCGGATGACGGTCTCGCCCAAGGCGCCGCGCTGGACCGTCGCGTGCGCCCCGATGTGCACGTCGTCCTCGACCACCACGCTGCCGAGCTGCGGGAAGCGCACCCAGTGACCCTCGGGATCACGCTCGTAGCCCATGCCGAAGCAGCCGATCGTGCAGTGCGGCCCGAGCACCACGCCGCGGCCGATGCGGGCGTTCATGACCCAGGCGTCGAGACGGGCGACCGCATTCGCCGTGGCGGGATCCGCGTACTGGGGCGCGCGATCGCCGGCAAGGTCGGCGAAGTAGCGCTGCGCGACCTGGGCCATGGCGAGACGGGGGTTGTCGCAGACGACGAGAGCGCGGTGGGCGCGGGCCGGATAGGTGTCGCCCACGCTCGTCTCGGGCTCGGGGGCGAGCAGCAGTGTGCCGCGGAAGGCAGCCCAGGACGAGGGCGTCCGCGTCCAGGCGACGTCGCCGGCTCCTGCGCCGGTATCGGTGGCGACGCCGGAGACGGCGGCGTCCGCCGCCGTCTCCGGCGTCGCCACGATCACCCGGCGCGCACGCCCGGCGTCCTCGAGAAAGGCGCAGATATCGGCGACAGTAGGTGTGGTCATGTCGGTCTGTCCAGCTTCGCCGCCAGGACGCCGGGACCTCGGCCGAGGATGCGTCGGCGTTCCGACGCGACGCCCTGAGGCGGGGCGGCAAAGCCGCCCCGCCTCAGGGCGTCGCGTACGGCAAGTATTTCGCCAGCAGCTCGGGGTCGAACCGCCGGGGCTCGTAGTCCGTCGGGATCTCGATGTAGTAGGGACTGTCCGGTCCGAGCACCCGCTGGAGCGTCGCGTACGGGTGCGGGTCGTTGAAGTAGACGCCGTTCGGGGTGTCGAGGTCGACCACGACGTGGGAGCCGTAGCCGACGATCGCTCCCGGGGCGACGGTGATACCGGCGCTGGTGTTCGTCCGGCTGCCGATCACACAGCCGTAGCCGAAGCGGGTGATGAGCTGCCGCTTCGGGGCCCGGGGGCGGCCATGGTAGATGTTCTTCGTATGTGACGACATGATGCCGGCGGCGACGAAGGCCCAGTCATCGACGATCACGGACTTGGAGATGCAGGAACCGGTGCGCACCCGTACGTGGTCGCCGAGCAGGCAGACACCGGTCGTGACGCAGTCGTCGGCGAACTCGATGTCGTCGCCGAACCGCGTCCCTGGGGCGAGATGCACGCGGTGGCCCAGTCTGACGCCGTCGCCGACGACCACGTCCGGGTCGATGATGCACTCGAGGCCGTGCTCGAAGTCCGCGCCGTGCGCGAAGTCCTTGGCGATCCATGAACCGCTCGGGGCGTGATACTCGTAGGCGTCCCAATCCACCGTGCGTGCCTCCTCGGTGACGCAGTCTGAGACCGCGGGCGCGCCCGCGGACGTCGGTCAGTCTACCACCGGGCTCGCCGCCGCTCAGCGGTGCGCCACGAGGTCCTTGGGGAGGAGTTCGGCGTCGGCTTCCGCCGCCGCAAGCTCCTCAGCGGCCGGTGGAGACGATCCGCGCCGGCGGGCGCGCGCCATCACTTCACCGACGCGCAGGCCGGCGGCGTGCAGCTCGATCACCGCCTGCGGAAGCAGGTCGAGAGGCGCGACAGGGCCGTCCCCCGGCGAGACCGAAAGGCCGGCGGCGGCGAGGCTGCGCCGGTCCACGTCGCCCTCGAGGCAGACGACGGCGACCTGCGGAGCCAGGCCGGCGAGGCCGGCGGCGTCGATCTCCCCTCCCGGGCCGATGACGCGCCGCTGAGGCGCCGACCGACAGACGAGGAGCGCCTCGGCTTCGGAGAGACGGCTGCGCGTCAGCTCCTCGCCGAGGTCGGCGCCGATCCTCTCGCCGCCGTAGAGGGTCACGCGGCCGGCGTTGTCCGGCGTGGCCACGAGGACGCGCGCCCCGAGCTGCGCGAGGGCGCGCACCACGTGGCCGTACGCCGGGCCGTCTCCGGCGACGGCCAGTACCGACCCCGAGATGCCGACGCCGGCCCCCAGCAGCTCGTGGACGGCGGCGAGCGCGGTCCAGCGGTAGAGACCGACGGCGTCCTCGTCGACGCCGGCGACCGGGACGCCCCGGCGACGGCAAGAAGCGACGTCGACGTCGGGGCGGCGCCAGGCGCTCGTGCCGCGCATGAGCGTCACGGCGGCGCCCGGAGAGAGGTTGCGGACGATCGCCTCGTCGATTGGGCGGACGCCGGGCAGGTCGGTGACGACATCGACCGTGTGAAGGCGCGCCTGCAGCCGTGTGGGGAAGAAGCGGACGCGGTCCCTGACGCCGGCGACGTCGGCCAGCCAGCCGGTCTGCGCTTCGGCGTCGCGGCGCGAGGCGCCGGCGCTGTCGCGTCCGACTGCGTAGACCTCGGCGGCGCCGGCCAGCGCCGCGAGGACCGGCGTCAGGCGCCGATATCCCACCGCCGCCTCGGTGAGGACGCGCAGGCCGCCCAGGTCGAGGTGGCGGTCGGCGATCTCTCGCTCGGCGAGGCGCAAGACGCGTCGCCAGGGGAAGCGGTCGTCACAGGCGAAGCGGGCGTCCACTGTAGCCTCGTCGCGTCTCACGTCTGCTCACCGAGGGACCGGCTCATACCATCGCCACCCATGCGGTCTGGTCACCGAGGATCGCGCCGCTCATGTCGTCTGGCCGCCGAGGACGTCGGCGAGGAGCCGGACGACACGCGCCGCGCACCTGCGCCCGGGGTCTTTGCCCGGGTCGTAGCCGGCGACGTCGAGGCCGAGCAGCGCGCCGTTCCGGACGACGGGTCGGAGCAGGGCGGTGAGCTCGTCCCAGTCGAGGCCGCCGGGGAGCGTGTCGTACACCGCCGGCATGGCCGACGAAGAGAGCACGTCGAGGGCGACGTGCAGCCAGAACCGTCCCGGTCGGTCGGCGAGCGCCGTGCTCACGGCCCGTCCGACTTCGACCGGGCCGTGGTGTCGCACGTCGGCATCGTCGGCGAAGTGTGCCTCGGGGAGCTCCCTGAGGGCGTCGGGGGCGCGCCGCGCGCGCATCACCCAGTGGTCGCGGAAGCCGAGGACCCAAGCGTCGTCGGGGTGGACCAGCGGCAGTCCGCCGACGATCGTCGTGAGGGAGCTCGGGCCGCCTCGCGTCAGGACGGCGAAGGTCATGTCGGCGAGGGCGCCGTCCGGGGCGCTCTCGGCGTCGTAGAAGTCGAGGTGCCCGTCGACGAACGCGAGACCGACGTGACGGTAGCGCTCGCGCAGCGCCGCGACGATGCCGACGAGGATGCCGCAGCAGCCGCCGATGACGAGGGGGGTGTCCGGCGAGTCGAGGAGCTGGGGGACGCCTTCGCGGATCTTCTCCGTCGCCGCGCAGACCTCGCGGTACGCGAGGACGCCCGTCGCCGCGTCACGGGTGTGGTCGCCGACGTGGATCTCGAGGTCGCCGAGGTCGGCGACCGCGACGCCGGCCCGGCGCAGGGCGTCGTCGAGACCAGCGTCACGCAGCGCCGCCGGCATGAGACGGGCGCCCCGGAACCGCGGTCCCGACTCCAGCGGCGCGCCGAGCACGACGACGCCCCGCTGCGCCGGCTCTGCTCGCGGGCGGTGGAACCATGGCGTCATGGGGGTCATCGCGTTCTCGCCTCTACCGCCTGAGCATTCCCCAGGAGGTAGCGCTCGATGCGTTCGGCCAGGCCGTCGTCGGCGACCTCGAGGAGCATGCCGTTGCGCGCCTCGCCTTCGTGGAAGGCGGCGATGCCGGCCCCGGCAGTGAAGCAGCGCACCAGGCGCATGCTCCCCCCGTGCGTCACGAGCAGGGCGTGGCGCCCGTCGAGAGCGACGTCGCGCAGGCAGCCGAGGACGCGACGCTGCTGCTCGACGAGCGTCTCTCCGCCGGGAAAGCGGAACGCCTCCGGATGCTCGCGGTAGCGTCGCCACGTCTCCGGCTTCGAAGCGGCGATCTCGGCGAACGTGCGCGCCTCCCAGCGTCCGCGGTCGCTCTCGGCGAGACGTGGGTCGACGATCAGCGCCGGTCTGCGGGCGCCGGTCGCGAGCTCCGCACGCACGATGTCCGCCGTCTCGCGGGCGCGCGTGAGGTGACTCGTGACGACGAGGTCGAGGCCGCGCCCGCGCAGCGCGCGACCCCGGTCGCGCGCCTGGGCGCGGCCCGTCTCGTTCAGTGGCACGTCGGCCCACCCCTGACAGCGGGTGGGCTCGAGGTTCCAGTCGGTCTGTCCGTGGCGGAGGAGAAGGATCATCGGATCAGCCCGTCCGCCTCGCGGGGCTGGGGGCGCCGGCGATGCGGCGGGCAGGATGCGCCGCGTCCAGGCGCAGGGCGCGAGGCCGACGCGGCCCCTCAGTGGAACGTGAGCAGCGTGTCGCTGCGCACCCCCAGGCGCAGGGTCTCGACGGAGACGACCTCTTCCGGCGGGATGTTCCCGAGATTGACGTTGGCCCCGAAGCGCTTGATGAACCAGACCTGCTGGCTCTTGACCGGAGCCTCGAACAGGAGGTCCGTGACGTCGACCGCATCGGCGATCTCGTGCACGAGACCCTCCTTGACCTCGCCGCCCGGTTGGTAGATGCCGACACTGCCCGACTCGCGTCCCTCGGTGATGACCTTCCAGGCGCCGGCGTCGAGCTCGCGTTTGATGCTCTCGACCCATTTGTACGGGGCGATCACGACGCCGGCGTGCTTGCTGCCGACTTCGCTGAGGACCTTGAACTCCCTGCTCAGGCGGCGCACGAGGGCGATCTTCTCGTCCTCGGCCATGGGGACAGTGCCGTCCGAGACCTCGATGTACTCCATCCCCATCGTGCGCACTGTCTGCAGGTACTGCTCCAACTTGCGCTGGCGCAGGCAGACCTCGAAGAGCGTGCCGCCGAAGCAGACGGGTATGCCGCTGCTCTGGTAGAGCTCGATCTTCTCCTTGAGGTGCGGTGTCACCACCGCCGTGCCCCAGCCGAGCTTGACGATGTCGGTACACTCCCCTGCGCTCTCGAGGAAGTCACGCACCTGGTCAAGAGACAACCCCTTGTCGAGGACGTGCGTGATCCCGCGCTCGCGCGGCTTGGTCGTCCGCTCGGGCAGTCTGAGGAAGTCGAGCATGCCGGTCCTCCCGCAAGACAGGCGGTCGCCGCCGATTCCATCGTCATCGTAGCAGACGTCCCGCAGGGGCAAGGCGTCGCTCCCACCCTTGTGCGGCTGGCAGACGTCTCGCAGGGGCAAGGCGTCGCTCCCACCCTTGTCGGGCAGGGCGGTCGACGCGCGGGCGACGGCAGTCGTGGCCGACGAGCAGGTCCAAGGCCTCCCGTGGCGGGCTCAGAGGCGCGCGACAAGCTCGGCGAGCTTGTCGCGCGCCTTCGCCGTCACCGCTTCGTACAGGCTCGTGCCGTGGCTGTCCATGGCGACGACCAGGGGTCCGAAGTCACGCACGCGGAACTTCCACAGGCATTCGGGCATCAGTTCCTCGAACTCGACCTCCTCGATGGCCTCGATCTGGGTCGTCTCGAGGGCCGCGGCCCCGCCCGTGACGGCGAGGTACACGCCGCCGAACTCCTGCAGGACCGGCAACGAGTCGGCGAGCAGGCCGCCCTTGCCGATGATCGCGCGTACCCCGTACTGCTCCATGAGCCCGCGCGTGAAACGGTCCATGCGGGCGCTGGTCGTGGTCCCGATGCAGAGCTTCTCGTAGCGCCCTTCGCCGAGGGCGCGCACGTTCGGGGCGGTGTGGAGCACGGCGGCGCCGGTGAGGTCCATGCGCGGCATCTCGCCGCGATCGAAGATGGCGATCTGCGTCGCGTCGCGGATGCCGATCACGTGTCCCTCGAGGCGCAACCGGTCGCCGGCGTGCAAGGTGCGCAGGGCGTCGAGGTCGGTGACGGGGAAGGTGAGGCGCCGCTCGTTCGCGCCGGTCTCGTGCGCCGTCGTCTCGTCGTAGCGCTCAGAAGCCATAGGTGACCTCCCCGGCAGGCGTGACGACGGCGCTCGCCCGGCGCGCCGCCCAGCACTGGAGGTTCACCGAGACGGGGTTCTGGGTGATGTGCGTGTGCGCCCATTCGATGTTGACGGCCAGGGCGGTGGTGCGGCCGCCGAGGCCCATGGGGCCGATCCCGAGTTCGTTCGCCGCCGCGAGAAGCTCGTCCTCGAGGGCGGCGACGGCCGGGTCGTCGCTGCGAGTGCCGAGCGGCCGCAGGACCGCCTTCTTGGCGAGGGCGGCGCACAGGTCGGCGGTGCCGCCGAGGCCGACGCCGACGACTGTCGGCGGGCAGGGCTTGGGTCCTGCCTCGACGATGCACTCGAGGACGAAGCGCTTGACCGCCCTTACGCCGTCGGCGGGGACGAACATCCTGAGGAAGCTCATGTTCTCGCTTCCCGAGCCCTTGGGCAGGCAGTGCAGCTTGAGGGCGTCGGCGGGCAGGCCGGTGTGGCCGGCGACGGACTCGTAGTGCATCGCCGGCAGGTACCGGCCCGTGTTCGTCCCCGTGTTCTTGCGTGTGACCGGGTGGACGGCGTTGGGGCGCAGCGGGTGTTCGAGGGTGGCACGCTCGACGCCCTTCTTCACCGCGGCGCTCACGCGCGCGAGGTTCAGCGGACAGTCCTCGCCGACCTCGAGCCAGAAGACGACCGTGCCGGTGTCCTGACAGACGAGGTTGTCGTCGCGTTCGGCGACGGCGACGTTCTCCAGCATGATGTCGAGGAAGCTCCGGGCGCCGGGATCGGTCTCGTTCGCGCGCGCCCGGACCAGCGCCTCCTTGAGGTCCGGCGGCAGCACCTTCAGGGCGCGCAGGTAGGTCTGCTTGGCGGCCTCTTCCACGGCCACGTAGGCGGCGGTGCAGGCGACGTCGCGGGCCGAGGGCGGGCGTGTGTCGGACGACGGTGGCATGGGGACTCCGGGTCGCATGATGGGCAGCGCCTTCAGTGTACGGAGCGAAAGCCGGCGCGTCACTCGCCCGCAGCAGTCCCGCTACCCCCTGAAGAGCATCATCAGCCCGCTCAGCAGGAGGACGGCGGCGAGGAGGCCGCGCACGCCCGGGTCGGCGCGCGGACGGTCAGATGTGAGCCGACGCTGACGCCCGGCACAGAGCCGATCAGCAGGGAGTCGACCATCCGGAGGTCGACGTTCCCGTAGCCGAGCTGGGCGAGGCCGGTGACGCCGAGCAGGATCGTGGCATGGAAGACGTCTGTGCCGACGACGCGGCTGGCGGCGGAGGGACCCGCGTGCGGGTGTGAGGTAGGTGACGACCACAACCACGGCCCACAGGGCGAGTGTCGGCCACCAGATGCCGCGCCGCGCCGCGAGCGCCCGGCTCCGTCAGTGGGGCGTCGACGACCGTCCCGTCCGGGTCGACCTCCTCCGCTGCGACGTACTCAGCCGCGGCGTCCATGGCCGCGCGCCGGCGCCGCCCTGCCCCCGTCAACGACGGAGCCCTCGGTCACTCCAGGGCGCTCGGGTCGCGATGCTGGGCAGGTCAGGCGTTCGCCCCGACCTTCAGCGGGCGCGTGTGGATGCCGCACTCGCCGCCACACTTGCTGGTCCCGATCCAGCGGCCGTCGCGCTCGTTCGCGCCCGTCGTGATGCGCGTACAAGGTTCGCAACCGAGGGAGCGGTACCCCTCGGCGTAGAGGGGGTTCACCGGGATGCCGTTGACGGCGATGTACTGCCACACCTCGCGTTCGTGCCAGGGCAGGATCGGGTTCAGCTTCAACAAGCCCTCGTCACGCTCTTCGACCTCGAGGTAGTCGGTACGGGTCCGACCCTCGGTGCAGCGCAGGCCGGTGACCCAGCAGGTCACGCCCATCTCCTCGATCGCCCAGCGCACGGGCTGGACCTTGAGCAGGTCGCAGCACCTGTCCGGATCGGTCTTGTAGAGGCCGTCGGGGATGTCGGCCGTGTTCTCGAAGACGCGCGTCTCGGGATATCGGGCGACCAGCTCGCGCATGAACTTCTTGGTCGCGGCCGGCTTGTAGCGCGTGGTGACGACGAAACCGCGGATCTTCGGGCTCACGCGCTTGGCGAGATCCCAGACCACGACGGAGTCCTTGCCCAGGCTGTTGGCGACGACGAGACCGTCGCCGTGCTGCGCGTAGTAGTGGTCGATGAGCTCGAGCGAACGGTCGACCTTTTGTTTGAAGTTCAGGTTGTCGACCAGCTCATGGATCTCGGCGGGTGTCGTCGCGTGCTGCATGTCTCCTCCTTGCGGGCCGCGGAAGCAGCATGGCATAAGATGCAGAACTCTTATGGTAGCTATCTATCCTGATAATCAGAGCACCGTATCCCGGAGTGCGGAGTGCGTCAAGCCCGGGTGACGGGTCTTGCAGCGGCTCAGGAAGAGGCGCCGTACTGCTCGCGGAAGAAGGCGAGCAGGGCCTCGGCCGCCCGCGACAGGACACGGGTCCGCGAGCGCACCGTGTGGAAGTCGCGGCGGATCTCGAAGTCCCTCACGGGGACGACGACGAGCAGCCCGTGCTCGAGTTCGGGGCCGACGGCCCAACGGCTGACGAAGGTGACGCCCCCGCCGGCGATCGCCGCCTGCTTGGCCGATTCCATGAGGCCCATCTCGGCGGCGATGTTGAGCTGCTCGGGACGCACGCCGGCGGCCTTGAGGTGGTCCTCGACGACGGCGCGGATGCCGGCGCCCTGTTGCTGCACGATCTGTGGTTCGGCGACGAGCTCGGCGAGGGTGACGTCGTCGCGCGACGCCCAGGGGTGCGTAGGGCTGCAGACGAGGACGACCTCGTCGCGCACAAGCGGCTCGACGGTCAGATCGGGACGGTGGGTAGGTGCGCCGACGGCGCCGATCTCGAACTCGCGCGCGACGACACGCTCGATCACCTCGTGGGTGTCGTCGACGTGGAGCGAGACGCGCACGCCCGGGTAGAGCTTGCGGAAGCGCGTCAGCAGGCCGGGCAGGACATGTTCGCCCGGCCCCGTCGACGCGCCCATCACGACGTGCCCGGCGACGAGCTCGCCGAGGTCGAGGATCTCGGTGCAGGCGCGCTCGTGGAGGGCGAGGATCTCGCGTGCGTAGCGGTAGAGCACCTGGCCGGCGTCCGTCGGGGTGATGCGCCGGTTCGAGCGGTCGAGAAGGGTGGTCTTGAGCTCGCGCTCAAGGGTGTGGACCTGCTGGCTTGCGGCCGGCTGCGTGATGCCCACGTCCTCAGCGGCGAGCGAGAAGCTGTGCCGTTCGACGATACGGCAGAAGAGCCGCAGTTGACGGATGTCCATGCGTCAAGCTTATCGCAGCCATGCCAACGACGGGCGGGCGGCAGAGGCGTCGATCTCGTGCGGCGGGCGGTCTCGGGCACAGCTCGCTCGTGACAGGAGGTCGGAGATGGCGGGTTCGACGGGAGAAGGCGGGGCGACTGCCGGCCGGGCGGCTGTGCCCGCCGCCATCCTGACGCTGGGGCAGGCGTGCGGGTGACTCGCTCCCGGGCTCGCGGGACCCCTCGCGGGCAAGGCGCTCGCGGAGATGATGATGGTCGACGGTGGGGACCAGTGCACCGCCGCGTCGATCGTCGGCCGCGTCATGACGCAGGCGGCGATCGCCCTCGACAGCGCGGGTCCCCCACGACCGTCTCGGACGATGACGGTGTGCCGCGTGCCGTGGGCGGACCGTCTCAATCACGGCGAAGGCTCACGGTGCAGGATACGTCCGAGGCGCGTCGGTCTCGGTTGCCGGTGCGCGAGAGCGAGGATCTCGTCGACGAACACCTGTGGGTCGCGACGTTCGACGGCGAGGACGCGCGGGTCCTTCTTGTGCGGGGCGATGTCGGCGACGTTTCGAACGCGCTTCAGACGGCCGTCGGCGAGCAGTGTCGCGTCGACGGCGGTCGGCGTCCGTCGCGACAGCGTGTAGGCGGGCGTCCCCAGGGCGACGGCCTCACGTTCCATCACGCCGCCGGAGCCGAGGACGAAGTCCGCGGCAGCGACCAGGCTGACGCCGTCGACGGGGCCGTCGGGCAAGACCAGACCGGGCGATCCAAGGGCGGCGAAGCGGCGGCGCTGGTCGTCTGAGCGGGCCAGGACGACAAGGGTGAGGTCGGGTCGCGCCGCGAGCTTGGCGACGAGGGTCTCGAACTCTGCCGCCGTCGCATCTCCGCCAGACACAGGGTGCGAGGCAGCGGCGTCTGCCGCGGCTGTTGCGAGGGGCTCGGTGCCCGTTTGGGCCTTGTGGTCGTCCCCGGGCGGCAGGGCGGGCGGAGTCCCGGGATACGCACCGTGGTCGGGGTCGTGCGCGTCGCGAGGCGGGCGCACGACCCCGACCACGGTGCGTTCGTCGACGCCGAGCTTGCCGAGGACGTCCGCATCGGGGCGAAAGTCGTGCAGGTAGTACTCCTCCCTGAAGCCGGGAAAGCGAAACAGCTTGTCGCGCGCGGCGCCGAGGGCGTGAAGCTTGTGCAACGGCACAGCGTCCGGCACGGCGACCCGGTCTACCAGGCGGACGTTGACGGCGTCGGTGCCTCGAGGGCGCTCGTCGTCGAGCACGGTGAGTCGTGGCACGCCGAGCGCCCAGGCGGTCAAGACGAAGTCGCCTGCATGGCTGCCCACGGCGACGTCGAAGCGTCCGCTCGAGGCCGACGCGAGCAATTGCGCCGTGCGGTTGACGAACCCGACCGCGCGCGTCCCGGCGCCGCCGCCGTGATGCTGCCCCGTCAGCACGGCGACGGGGCCCAGACGGCGCATCATGAGGTCGGCGCTGGCGAAGCGCCGTGCCGTCAGCGTGACGACGTGCCCCTGCTCTTCGAGACGCCGGACAAGCGGCGCGAAGAAGAGGACGTGGGACGAGTCGGTGATGTCGACCCAGACTCTCACGTGGTCTTCATTAGCCGGGGCCGGAGGGGCCTGCCGCGCGGGGCGCGGCAGGCCCCTCCGGCCCCGGCCCCTGTCTCAGCCCAGCCCCGCGGCCACAGCGGCTGCGACCTCCCCGACCTGCCTCTCGGTGAGGTTCGGGTGCATCGGCAGGGCGAGGTTCTGGGCGGCGGCGGCGTCGGTGACGGGGAAGTCGCCCACCTTGTGACCCATATCGGCGAACACGGGCTGCAGATGGCAGGGCGTCACATAGTACGCGGCGCAGTCGACCTGACGCTCCTTGCACGCGGCCGCGATCGCGTCGCGCCGCGGGTGGCGGATGACGTAGAGATGGTAGACGTGCGTCGAGCCTTCGGGAACGCAGGGGCGCAGCACCTCGCGCGGCAGGTACGCGTCGTACCAGGCGGCGACCTGGGCGCGACGCGCGTTCCAGGCGTCGACGACCTCGAGTTCGACGCGCAGGATCGCCGCCTGCACCTCGTCGAGCCGCGAATTGAAGCCGATGGCCGTGAACGTCTTCTTGTCTCTGCTCCCGTGGAAGCGCAACTCGCGCACGGTCTGCAGCAGCTCGGGCTCGTGTCCGGTCACGAGGCCTCCGTCGCCGAAGGCGCCGAGATTCTTGGTCGGGAAGAAGCTGAACACCCCGAGGTCGCCGAGGCTGCCGGTGCGGCGCCCCCCGTACGTCGCGCCCCACGCCTGGCAGGCGTCTTCGACGACGGCGATGCCGTGCCGGTCGGCGACGGCGTTGACGGCGTCGGCGTCGGCCGGCAGGCCGAAGAGGTCGACCGGCATGACGGCCTTCGTCCTCGCCGTGATCGCCGCCTCGAGCTGTTCCGGATCCATGGTAAGCGTGTCGGGGCGGATGTCGACGAACACAGGCGTCGCGCCGGTCTGGGCGATCGCCTCGACGCTGGCATAGAAGGTGAACGGCACGGTGACGACCTCATCCCCCGGTCCGACCCCAAGGGCGCGGAGGGCGATCGTCAGGCCGTCGGTGCCGTTGCCGACGCCGACGGCCCCGGCCGTGCCGAGGTACGCCGCCGCCTCCTCTTCGAACGCCTTCACGTTCGGTCCCAGGATCGCCCTGCCGCTGCGCAGGACCGCGAGCACGGCGCTCTCGATGCGCTCTTGCAGCTCGGCGTACTGTCCCTTGATGTCCATCAGGCCGACGGCCATGGGCGTGCCTCCTTGGTCC
>ENA-UPSM01002184-UPSM01002184.1-activated-sludge-metagenome-genome-assembly--contig:-NODE-2184-length-24151-cov-5.056233_pt1 | contig 24151 bp, 18 predicted proteins | sample MGYA00238181_ERZ773283 | MGnify/ENA primary metagenome ERZ773283 (study PRJEB29023, sample SAMN05720199) | activated sludge metagenome | isolation source: Anaerobic digester | place: Japan...
GGTTTGGCTATCTACGCCGTAGCCTTGTGTTTTGGCGCCGGATGCGCCTTGGCGGGAGCGATTATCAATGCCTCCAGGCATATGCAAGACCCCACGATGATCGATTTTGGGACGCTCTTCTCGGCCATGTAGCCGCCTCGGGGCGTCTCGCGGCTGTCCAGTATGATGGCGGACAAATCATGGCGAAAAGGAATTCCACAGAGGACAAATTGACGGCGCTCCGGGCGCTGGAATCGGCGCCGCTGTCCGGTGAGGGCGAGAAGCTCCTGCGGGAAGCGCTCGCGAGCCGTAACCGGGAACTGGTTGCCAGAGGTGCAAGTGTCGCGCGCGAGCTTGAACTGAATCGGTTCTGCGGCGAAATGGCCGAGGCCTTCGCATACCTCATCGAGAATCCGGCCAAGGACAAAGGTTGTCTGGCCAAATGCGCGCTGGTCGAGACCCTGGACGCCCTCGAGTACGATGACGATGGCCTCTATGCCAGCGGTCTGCGGCACGTCCAGATGGAACCGGTGTGGGGCGGCCGGGAAGACACCGCCGCCGCGTTGCGCGTCAAATGCGCCATCGCGCTCGTGCGGCGAAACGTCCCGGGCATCCTGTTTCACGTGGCGGACCTATTGAACGACCCGCAACCTGAAGCGCGAAGAGGGGCCATTCGCGCCATCGCCTACGCCGGTGGGCAGGAAGCGGAGCTGATGCTTCGCGTATTCGCAGGGCGCATGACGGATGCCGCGGACCTCTCCGAGTGCCTCGCGGGCCTGATGGGGTGCCATGCGGAAAGGTCCCTGCCGTTTGTCGCGCGGTTTCTCGAACACGAAAACCCCGCCGTCGCGGAGAACGCTGCCATCGCCATGGGCTCTTCGCGCCAACACGAAGCGTTCGAAATACTGAAACGGCATTGGGAGCAGACGGTTATGCCCGAGCGGCGCGATATGCTGCTGCTCCCGATCGCCCTCGTTCGAAGCGAGGATGCGCTGCGTTTTCTCCTCCGTATCGTGCGCGAAGCCAACGCGGCCGCCGCTGAACGCGCCCTCGAGGCGCTGGCAATTCTCCGGGACGACGAAGCCGCGCGAAACGCCGTTCAAGCAGCGGTACGGGAACGGGATGAATCCCGGGTCCGCAAGGCCTACGCGCGCCTGTTCGAGGACAATTAGCCGGAAAGGACGGCCATCGACCGGGCGGCAACGCGCAACTTACCCGATCCCTCGACCCGCGGGGCTTCTTCGGCTGAGTACAGGTCGCCAGGCGGCGCCGCGGCAGTGTTTACGCGCATCCACCAATCGCCGTTGGGAAGATCGAACACCACGTCCTCGGGCGAGGGATTGAACATGAGATAGAGCGGTGTGCCCTCATTCTCCGTAGCATTGATCCACCACCCCAATGCCGGCTCGGACGGATTCCAATCCTGGGCCTTGCCGTCCGGACGGAACCACCGTACGTCGGGGCCGGCGCCCTTCTTGGAGGGCTTTCCGGAATAGAACTCGGCGCGTTCGAACGCCACGTTCTCCTTCCGGAACTGGATGATGCCCTTGAAGAACCGGAAAAGGCCCGCGTTCTTCTCGAGCAGACGCCAGTCGTACCACGAGACCTCGTTGTCCTGGCAGTAGGCATTGTTGTTGCCCTTCTGAGTGCGGCCGAACTCGTCGCCGCCGAGTATCATGGGCACGCCCAGCGAAGTGAACAGCGTAGCGATAAGATTCCGCTGCATTTGCAGGCGCAACGCCAGAATGTCGGCCTCATCCGTTTCACCTTCGACGCCGCAATTCCAGCTGAAATTGTGGTCCGTGCCGTCCCGGTTCTTTTCCCCATTCAGCTCATTGTGTTTCTTGTTGTAGGAAAAGAGGTCGCAGAGGGTGAATCCATCGTGGGATGTCACGAAATTGACGCTGTGAATGGGCAGGCGGCCGTCGTCCTGGTAAAGGTCGGGACTGCCCGTGATGCGCAACGCGAACGCGCCCTTCGAATCCGGCTCGTTGATCCAGTACCGGCGCACATCGTCCCGGAACTTCCCGTTAAGTTCCGACCACCGCTCGTCATTCCCGAAAGATCCGACCTGGTACGCGCCTCCGACGTCCCACGCTTCCGCGGTGAGTTTCACGTCGCGCAGCACGGGATCCTCGGCGATACGCTCGATGATCGGGGCATTTTCAATGATGTTTCCGCCCTGGTCGCGTCCCAGCACCGAGGCCAGATCGAACCGGAATCCGTCCACGCGCACCACGGTCGTCCAGTAGCGCAGGCAATCCCGAATCAGGTCGCGCACGAACGGATGGTTGCAGTTCATCGTGTTGCCGCAGCCTGTAAAATTCAAGCACCTGCCTTCCTCGTCCAACAAGTAGTAGATGGAGTGGTCGATTCCGCGGAAGCATAGGGTCGGTCCGTCCTCGTCGCCTTCCGCGGTATGATTGAAGACCACATCCAGTATAACCTCGAACCCTGCTTCATGAAGGGCGGAAACCAACTCCCGGAATTCGCGCAGCTGTTCGCCTGTGCCGCCTTCGCTGCCAAAACGCCCGGCGGGCGCAAAAAACGCGATAGGCGCGTAGCCCCAGTAGTTTTTGAGCCGTTCGCTCGTTTTCGGATTCCTGCGTTTCAGATACTCTTCGCCGACTTCCTGCACGGGCATGAACTCGACCGCGGTGATGCCCAGCTCTTTCAAGTAGGGAATCTTCTCGATGAACCCGAGATACGTTCCCGGATGCTGCGCGCCCGAGGACTCGTGAACCGTAAACCCCCTGATATGCGTCTCGTAAATCACCGTATGGGTTTTGCGCGTGCGAGGCCGAAGATACGGTTCCCAGTCGCGTTCGACATCCACGACCACGCATTTGGCCTCGGAATTCTGGACGCTCCCCACCACCATCCGCGCATAGGGATCCAGGACATACCGCCCGGGGTCGAACCGGTGTCCTTCCTTGGGCGCGTACGGCCCGTCGAGCCGGAACAGGTAATACGCCCCCGCATGCAGATTCTCGATGAAGATGCTCCATACGTCGCCGATACGGTTGCGCTCGGCGTCCAGTTCAAATTCGATCGCGGGGCGCGCATCGTCTTTATCTCCGAAAATCGCCAGCCATACACGCGTGGCGTGGCGGCTGACGATCGCGAAGTGCACTCCCAACTCCCCCACGGACGCTCCCAAGGGAATAGCGCGCCCCGGACGCGCCTTCAGCGCTCCAACATCCAATACGTTTGCCATAGGACCTTCCTAATGAGTAACGCCGCCAAACGGCGGAAACGCGTCCCCCAAAACCAGATTCCGCGGCGCCATGGCGCCGCGCTTGCGGCCACAAGGCCTTGCGGCCCAAACTGGTCCATCCCCTGCTGCGAAATCCGCCCAAGGCTTTCCGAGGCGCTCGACGCCTTTTCCTGCGAATCCGCGCGACCTGCCCGTGAACGCGACGGCCTCGGCGTCGTCGGCTGCCCGCCATTTGGTGTGATGTTTACCGAACCCCCGTGCACCGACAACCGTAACGCGACAACCCTGCAGCGAGGTCATCCGTCTTCCCCCTCATCCCGTTCCCAGGGATATTCGCTGTCGCGCTCGAGCTCCCAGACCGTCATGAAGGGCTCTTCCGCTTCCTCCTCATCCTCCCATCTCCGCAACACCCTGCGGTTGCGCCGGCGTTTGCGGATATATGCCACAACCACCAGCAGCGCCATGAATTGGAATACGCTGAATCCTGACACAACGGCCGAGATCACGGCAACTTTCCACAGGGACCCGCACCACTCGTCCCACAGCTCGTCGGGGGTCACGCCCGCCACCTCTGCGAGCGCCGCAGGGAAATCCTTCTCGCGCAGGGCATAGACCAGTTTCCAGAACGCATCCTCCCCCATCTTGTCGTACAAGTACGCGGTCATCGAAAGACTCTGGGCGTACAGATCGCCGAAAGGCCGCTCCCCCTCCAGTGAACCGAAACCCAGCATCAGGTCGTCGTAGGAATAGAGCCTGTCCGCCATGTACATCCGGGCAACATGGAGACTGCTGTTCCACCGGAATTCGCCCGAGATGTGCATGGCTATGCCCTCGTTCAACCAGCGGGGCAGATGCCTGAGCTCGGTGTTGCGCGCCAGCAATACATGGATCAGTTCGTGGCGCACCATTCCCGCGTAATAGCCCGGGTCCGACAATTGGGCCGGCGAGCGCAGAACGATGAGACCATCTTCGGAATGGGCCACCCCTCCAACCTCGGGAGGGGGCGAGAAACCCGCGAGGGCCGCGAATTCGTCCCCCGAAGCGCAAATGCGCACCACGACGGGCGCTTCTCCGGGCGCCAGACGCCCGCCCCACACAGCCACAAAGTCCTGGAGGTTTTCCATCGCAGCCCAAGCGGCTCGTTCTTCGCCTTTGGGATACTCGACGCGAAACGGGCCCTCTTGCAGAACAGCCGAGTAACACGGGCGCGCCGGCGCTGCCATGATCGCGGCCATCAGCATAAGAACGGCCCATTTCACTGTGAATAGACTTCCATTTCGTTGGAAAGGGTTTCGCTGCGAACCGTTTCTATCGTCTTTGCGGCGTGCTCGAGCACCATCGCCACCCGCTCCCGGGATATGTCTGCTGGAGCCAATTCGCCGGTATCGACATAGAAAAGCCAGGCCCGCCGGGGAGCCGCACCCCTCAGACGGGACAACGCCTCGGCGTACAGACACAATTGCGCCTCGTACATGTGGCGCCGGCTCTCTCTCTGGAGACCCGTCTTATAGTCCAGAATCGTGTCTCCGTCGAGGATGGCGTCGATCACCCCCTCGACCAAGGCATCCCCCACGCGCAGAATGAATGGCGTCTCGCGCTGTATGTCAACCGCTTCCGTCACAAGTTTCCACGCATCGGATGCCATGAATCGGGCGGTGGCGCTCTCCAACGCCTCACACAACCGGTCCTCGAGACGGGCCGCCGGCATCTCACGCCTCAGAAACGATGCGACGTCCGGAGGTCCGGTCCGAAAATCCCATTTCTCGAAATACCGGTGCACCAGCGTTCCCCGAAGAAGCGGGTCCAATGCCCCGGGCTTCGGGACGCCCCCCGTTCCTGGTTCTTCATCGGAGGGATACATGCGATGCGCCAGCGTGGTGACGGCAAACGTGCGTTGAGTCGCGGGAATCACCGGCGCTTCATCCAGCCGCCGGGCCAGCACACTCCAATCCGGCGTCTCACGGGTACCTTCGTCCGCCGGGGCGACCGCCGCCGTTGCCGTCGTACGGCGAACTTCAGCGCTCCAGCCCGTGCCCGAGAGCTGCGTTCCGTCGCTCATACCTACAATACCCAATTCGCTCGCAAACGGTTCCATCAGGCTGTCGGCGGGCACCTTGCCGCGGCCGGCCGAGGTGACCGAACCGCCCAGCACGAGCCAATCGCGCGCCCGAGTCATCGCCACATAGAGAAGCCGCGCCCGCTCAGCCGCTTCCTTCGCTTTCTCGTCGCGCTTCATCACTTCGTAGATCTGAGGCTCGGCGGCGTTGCTCTTACTCGGCTCGTACGGCCGCGCAACCACGCCGTATTCACGGTTAAAGACGACTTTCGAAGCAGGCCCCGCGTTGACACCCCTCGACAGGTCCGGAAGTATCACTACCGGAAACTCCAGTCCCTTGGACTTGTGAATGCTCATGATAGTGACTTCGTCCGAACCTTCGGCCTGCAGCGCGGCCTCCCCCTCCTCGATCTCGGACGCCGCCACATCGTCAAGATACCGCACAAACGCGCTCAGCCGCGGACGCCGCGTCTTCGCGAACACTTCCGCAAGCTGCATCACTTTCCGGACATTGGACACCCGCTGGCCGCCCAGAAACAACCCCGCCAGCATGGCTTCGTACCCCGTGCGCTCCAACACATAGCGAACAAAATCCGGCAGCGGCCGCCCGCGTTCCGCCCGCAAGTCTTTGTAGAGGCGCCGGGCATGCTCGAGTTCTTCCGGTTGCGCAAAATCGGCAGGCGTTGCGCCCTCGACAAGCGCCGCCGTGACTCCGGAATCGCGGCAAATCACAAAAAGGGAGTCGTCGGCGAGGCCTACCATCGGACTGCGCAGAAACCCCGATACCGCAGGTTCGTGCCACGGGTCCACTATGGCTTCGAGAAGGTTGCGAACATCCAACACCTCCTGCCGCTCATAAAAGCCTCTACCCGCAATCACGTGAAAAGGTATATTGCGCTCGCTGAGCGCGCGCTCGTAGAGGTGTACGTCGCTCAGGGCACGGAGAAGCATCGCGATGTCGCCAAACGTCACGCGCCGTGTCGAGTCGCTGCCCTTAGGCTGTACCCGCGCGTCCGTCTTTCCCGAACAGGCAGCCGCAATCCAATCGCCAATCATCGCAGCTTCACGCGCGCGCCTTTCCGAGGAGGTCTCCTTGTCTTCCGCGCGTTCAGGAATCACAAAGTGCACGCGGCATTCATTCACGGGTGCCCGATGTGCCTCGGCGGGTACGTACTGGGACTCGACCGCCTCCAGGAGTCCGGTACGCGTAAACAAGTCATTTACAAATTCGACAATCTCCGGCACCGTGCGGAAATTCCGGTGCAGGCCAATAGTTTTCCGATGCTCCTTCGCCGTCTCGAAGACTTCCACCTCAGCGCCCCGGAACCGGTAAATGGATTGTTTCGCGTCGCCAACGATGAACAGCTCGGGAGGGCTTGCCGTGCCGCACAGCAGCCGGGCGATGTCGTACTGCTCCCGATCGGTGTCCTGAAACTCGTCGATAAGCAAATGGTCGATGCCGCGGGCGATACGCTCGCAGACGCCGGGCTGGCTGCGCAGCATATCGAGTGCCATGAGGATCATATCGGTGAAATCCAACGCGTTCCTGGAAGCCTTGGCCGCCCGGTACCGGTCGTGAACCGCCCGGAAACAGACCACGGCGTCTCGCGTCAGCTCCGCGCTTCGTTGCTCGACCTCCGGGTCGCGAGGAGGCGTCAGGCAGTCCAGCAACAGCTTCTTGAATTCATCCTGCGCTTCCTTCAATTCGTCAAAGGCCGCGTCCGTGGGCCAGTTCGCCTTTCGGGCACCGGGGACTTTCCATTCGAGGTACGCCCTGATTGCCTGCTCGATCCTGGCCGGTTCGCGCAGCGCGGCTATCTGCGCGATAAGACGGAGCGACTGTTCGCGAAGCTGTTCGCGCCCATCGCCTGGCTTGGTGCATAGCCCTCCGAATCCCTCGAATGTGCGCTGAAACCTCCGAACCGCGGCCGAGCGGCCCACCCCCAGCAGGCAATCCCGGCAGGCCTGTTCGACGTGTTTGCGCCAGTAGGCCAGGATCCGTTCCGGCGACGCGAAATCCTTCTCCGACAGGAGACGGCCTGCCGTTACAGGGTTACGCAGGAATGCCGCGAGCATCGCTTTGAGCTGGTAGATCCCATAGTGGGCGGCCAGGCGCAGGGTTTCCTCGTGAGGCTGTTCAAGGAGATCCTCGACGGCCGCCTCGATGACCTCCTCCCGCAGCAAATGACTCTCAGCCCCGTCGAGGACGGTGAAGTCCGGGTCCAGCGGCGGGTCCATGCGGTACTCGAGAGCATGTTGGCGGAGCAATCCGGCACAAAAGGCGTGGATGGTGCTCATGCGCGCTGTTTCAACCGAGCGCGCCAGTTCGCGCCAGCGCTTCATCTCTTCTCGCGGCCCGCTGTTCTCCCGTTCACGGCATTCGCTGCGCAGACGATCTTTCATCTCCGCCGCCGCCTTTTCCGTGAAGGTAATCGCCACGATTCGTTCAAGAGGCACGTTGCGTTCACGCACGAGGTGCAGCACGCGTTCAACCAACACGGCGGTTTTGCCCGACCCGGCCGAGGCCGTGACGCACAGGTCTTCGCCCGTCGTCTGAATCGCTTCCCGCTGGGCGTCCGTCCAGTTCATCCGGCATTCTCCAGCTTGCGCTCGATCCGCGAAGAATCAATGCGGCACATCCGCCGCGCGTCACAGTACGCGCATACGTCGGGTAGCGGCGTCGGCGGAAACCACCCGCCGCGAATCCCCCTGAGGGCAGCGGTCACCCCGCTGAGAAACCCCTCTTTCGCGTGCTCCCAGGTTGTCCGGCCATCTTCGCGAATACGCTGCTTATCCCGAGTGCCTACTTTGAGCAACAGGCCTTCTACGCACGTGGCGCCGGGCGCGATGACCTTTTCCAGGGCAAGCGCATAAACCACGAGCTGCAACGAGACGCCCTGTTTCACAAACTCCGCTTTCGGCAATGAACCCGTCTTGTAGTCGATCACGCGGAACCCTCCGTCCCCTGCGTCGATGCGGTCAATGCGTCCGCACATCCGCAAAAGACCGGCCTCCGTTTGAATGGGCAAAGGCTGATACGGGCAGTTCTCTTGACCAAAAACCGCTTCGAACTGCGACGGGCGCCACGCGGATTCTTCCTCGCGCTCGATTTCGAGATACTGCTGCAGGCGCTCGTGCAGGGACAGCCGCTCCGCTGCAGCAATGCCCTCGGGGACTGTGATCATGCGCCCTTTCCGCTCATCGAAAACCGACTCGACCAGCGCGCGCATCGTTTCCGCCGCCTCGCGCGGCGGAATCCCCCCCAGCGGCACGCCCTCGTAGCGTCTGTGAAACTCTTCCAGCACCCGGTGAACCACGATTCCCAGCTCGATCCGGTCGAAAGACGTGTCCGGCCGTTCGACCTGCATGAGACGCAACATCCGCAAAGCAAAAAACTTGAACGGGCACGTGCGGTAGATCTCCAGTTCCGTTGCGCTGAAAACATGGTCCTCGCCGTACGTCGCGGCAGCGATTTCCTTATTCCGGACTTCGGCAAGCACACCGTCAGAAGCATCGAACGGCGCGGAACTGTACCGGCGTTTCTCGATGTCCGCGCCGCGCGTCACGCAAACAAACCGGGCCGCAAGGAGCTCGGGCAGCTTCGATTTCGTCGCGAACACGTTGTTCAGCGCGTCGCGCGTGGAGGCGGCATCGGATAGGGGCGGATAATACTGGCCCGCGCGCAGGGGCGCCCGTTCGATGTTCTCCCCCGGGAACAGGCGCAGCACGTCATTGAGAAAAGGGCTCCGTAACAGGGGCTTGCCTTCCGGAGTCGCCGTCCGCCAGAGCAGCCATATTTTTTCGCGTGGCGCCTCTAATACGTGGTGGAACCAGGTGAGTTCCCGCTCAACGCGGAATTCCTGAAGTTCGAGGGGAATGTCCAGCGCCCGCAGGGCCTTGACATCGTCCTCAGAATACACCGCGTTCACACCCGGCGCGCTCGGGGTCACGCCTTCGTTTACCCCGCCGAAAAACACATACTGGAACCGCAACCCTCGAAGGCTCTGCATGTCGAGGCACCGTACCCCTTGCCTCTCCCGTGGCGTTGGGGTGACATGGAAGCCGTGCGAAGCGCAGGCCTGCCGCAGAAATCGTGCAAAGTCCGCGCGCGACAACTCTTCCTCGCCGCCAAACATGCCGCCGCTGAGGCGTCCCAGCATCTCTTGGAACGATTCGAGCGCGGCGGTTTCCCGCGCCCGCACCGATTCTGAAGCACACGCCCGCACCGCCGCACCGAGCTGCATCGCCCCGGCGAATTCGGCAGCCGCCCGGCTGAACTCCCGAATAGTGGACGTTACCGGAACCCCGGAGAGCGCGCCCGCGAAACGTCGAACGCGTGCAATGGCCGCGTCAACGGCCTCGACAGCGCGAGGGTTGCGCCGCTTGTATTGCGCGGTCTCGCGGTCGCGCTCGCCCGAATCCCGCACGAGATCCTCGCGCAGCCGCTGCAACCGTTGTTGCCAGTGCGCACTTCCGGCCACAATCCCCGCGAGCCGGCAAACCACCGGAATGGCCCCCGCAAGCGTCTGCTCAGCCCCGTCCGTGTCCATCCAGGGGGAGATGAGCAGTTCGACAATCTCGCCATGCCGCCAAGCGGCCGAGGCATCCAAAGCGTCCAGCACAAACGCGCATACCGAACTTGCCGCGAGCCGTTCTCCCCCGTAGAGGCGGAGCGGTATCTGAAACTCGCGCGCCATCGACCGCAGCGTATCCCAGACCTCGCCCATCTCCCGGTATACAATGGCTATCTCCGCTGGGGGCGTCCCATCGAGGATCAACGTCTTGATAGCCCGACCGACCGTTTCGACTTCTTCGGTCACGCCCGAGCAAGGCACAACCTCGAGGTTACGGGTCAAGCCATTTACCGGAGGCGTTTCGCCGCGCCACAGAAGATATGAGGACGCGTGTTCGCTGTATGTAACGGGGGGACGCGACGCCAGGCACTCTGGCCGCGTGCCCAAGAGCTTCTCAATCCGCGCCACCGTCCGCCGTTGAAGCTCGTACAGGTCGGCGGCCCCGGGAGACATGTCCGCGCGCATCGCAAACACCATACGGCCTACCCGCTTTCCGAGCGCCGTGATGAGCCGGAACTCGGATTCGGTGAAATCGTCGAACCCATCGAACGCTACGAGGTCCACGCCGTTCAGCAGCGGCACGGCCCGGCCCGCCTCGAGAACAAGATGGGCCTGCCAATAGACGCCGATGAGGTCGTAGGCACAGTGTTCGATGAGGGCGGCTTGATAGGCCTGGTACGCCAGAGCGACAACCGAATCCAGGGGGCTCGGGTGCGGCCTGCGTTGAATGCGCTCAATGAATTCCTCCGGCTCGATGGCGGCCTGTTTCAGATTCTCGATTACCCGCAGGAGATGATGAAGAAAACCCTCGGTCTGGCTGCCGGGGCCGGCCGCCTCGAGTTTCCCCGCTCTGCGAAGACTGCTCAAAGCCCCCTGCAACATCAGCCGCCGCTCGAGTTCGCTCAACCCCACCGATTGGGGCTCGGCGTCCTGCACGATAGTTTCGGCAAACGACTGGAGCGTGAGAACGGGTCTCCCCCACGCTCCAGGCACGTCCGCCGCGAGCAACAATTCTTCTTGACGCTTCCGGGCGGATTGGTGGGTGGGCGTCAGCAGGAGCGCGTGTCCAAGGTGCTGGCGAAGTATGCGATCCAGTTTCTCTGTGCGCGCTGAAGACTGTGTTCCTGCGAGCACTTCGACGATCGCCATGTTTACAGCTCCTCGTAGTCTTTGATCTCGTAATGGTAGCCCTGTTCCGTGAGAAACAGCTGGCGTTTCACGCTGAAATCCTGGTCGCAGGTATCCCGGGAAACCAGCGAATAGAAATGCGCGATCGAACCATCTTCTTTGGGCCGCAGGATCCGGCCCAGGCGCTGTGCTTCCTCCTGCCGCGAGCCGAACGTCCCCGACACCTGAACCGCCACGTTGGCGTCGGGCAGGTCAATGGCGAAGTTGGCCACTTTCGACACGACCAGGAGCTTCTGCTCGCCCTTCCTGAAGGCTTCATACAACGCTTCGCGCTTCTTGTTCGCCGTTTGCCCGGTGATGAGGGGCGCCTTCATGGTCTTCGCGAGCGCCCGCAACTGGTCCAAATACTGCCCGATGATAAGGATGTTGTCTCCCCGGTGCCGCTCCACGAGGGTCCGGCAGATGCTCGCCTTGATCGGGTTCGTCGAGGCTATCCGAAACTTGCCGCGTTTATCGGAGACCGCGTACCGGTACCGCTCGTCATCGGGAAGGGGGATGCGCACTTCGGTGCACGCCGCCGCGGCGATCCACCCTTGCTTCTCGAGAACTTTCCAGGGCACATCGTATTTCTTGGGCCCTATCAGGCTGAACACGTCGTCCTCGCGGGCGTCCTCGCGCACCAGCGTAGCAGTAAGCCCGAGCCGGCGCCGCGCCTGCAAGGTAGCCGTCGCCCGAAACACCGGCGCGGGCAGCAGGTGCACCTCATCGTATATCACCAGCCCCCAATTGCCTTGGTCAAACAGGCCGAAGTGCTCGAATTCCCCCTCCTTCGAGCGGCGATACGTCAGCACCTGGTACGTCGCCATGGTTACGGGACGGATTTGCTTCGCCTCGCCGCTGTACTCCCCGATCTGTTCTTTTTCGAGCGTGGTCTTGTCGAGCAGTTCGCCTATCCACTGGCGCAGCGCGACGGTATTGGTTGTCAAGACAAGCGTCTGGGTTTGCAGGCGGTGCATGGCCCCGATGCCCACGACCGTCTTCCCCGCGCCGCATGGCAGCACGATGGCGCCGCTCCCCCCGCGGTTCGACCCGCCCGCGTAGAACGCGTCCACGGCCTCGACCTGGTACTTCCGAAGCGAGAAGTCCTTGCCACCGAGGGTCCTGTCGCGCAACTCGAATTGCAGCGGCGCTCCTTCAACATAGCCCGCGAGATCTTCGACCGGGAATCCGAGTTTGATCAGTGCGCATTTCAGGTTGCCGCGTTCCAGCGGCTTCACAACCAAGCGGCGTCCGTTCTCGACGCCCTCGATGAATTGCTGTAACGATTTCTGCCGTTTCAACTGCAAGACCAGCAGCGCGTCGCTTGACTCGAGCACCAGCATGCCGTCTTCGCGTCTGCAGAGTCTCAGGCGGCCGTATCGTGACACCGTGTCGCGGATCTCGAACAGGATATTCTCGGGCACCTCGTACTTGCTGTATTCCTTGAGGTGGGCGATCATCTCGTCGGCGGACATGCCGGCGGCGGCGGCGTTCCAAAGGGAGAGCGGGGTTACGCGGTACGTATGGATATGCTCGGGAGACTTGATCAGTTCAGCAAACGGGGCGACCGCGTCCCGGGCGTCCTCGAAGCGGGGACCGTCCGTCTCAAGCAGAATGGAACGGTCGGATTGCACGATAAGTGGCTTAGCGCGTTGGGCTTCCATGTGCCTTTCCGGTCCCGGACACGCGGGTGCTACCTTTCACGAGTGCCGTCCCCCTCAAGGGAAACCTTCGAAAACCATCCGCGCAGCACGTTTGCGGCGCACGTATTCGGGTGATTGTACCAAAAGGAGAGGCAAGAAGGTACCCGAATCCGCGCATTCGTTCCCCGCAGTGCTTTACACCAGATTACTCGAACGCTTTGGGAGAGCCCAGGACCTGCGTCATCACGATCCCGCGGCGTACCTCGTCCAGATCCGAGAACAGTTCCATAGCGGGATGGGTGGTCCTCTTTCGCGAACGCGGCTCTTGCGCGGCGGCCCCGGGCGCCTGCCGGCGGAGCTGTTGCGCCCGCTGAATCATCGCCGCGCGCTGCGTCCGGGCTTCTTCCAACTGTTTCAGGCGTTGCGCCATTAGCTGCTCATGGCGCGCTTGCAGCGAAAGGGTCGCGGTTGCCGGCTCGACCCGGGGCTGTGGCTCGACTCGCCGCCGGCTGGGTGGCGGGGGCGGAGGCGGCGTTGCGGTCTGCTGAACCGGACGCTGAACCGGCGGCTGGACCGGACGCCGCACCGTCACCGGCTGTTGGCGCTGAACCGGAGGCGCCGTCCGGGGCTGAGCCGTGCGCACCTGGGGCGATTCGCGCCGGGCATCCGCCGCGGGCTTGTCAGGCGTCCCGTACAACAGACGCCGCGTTGCTTCCGGCAAATCTTCCGGACGAACAGGCGTGCGGCTCTTCTTGCGCTCCTGGGCCTTGCGTTGCTCCTGGATCTTCCCGATCACGCTGGCAACGATCACGATAACAATGACAATCAGACTTCCCAGTTCGTTCATCCGATGACCTCTCTCACGTTCGGCTCGAATCAGACCGCCTGGTCAGGAACGGAGGCCGTCGGCTCCCGGCCCCCGCCGCGGACGGTTCACTCAGGTCTGCTTGTCGTCCTTCTTGCCTTCCATACCGGAGATGGACTGGCGCATATCCGTATCCGCCATGATGTTCCTCATGCGATAGTAGTCCATGATGCCGAGGTTGCCCGTCCGGAACGCTTCCGCGATAGCCTTGGGCACTTCCGCCTCTGCCTGCACCACGCGGGCCCGCATCTCGACCACCTGCGCGCGCATTTCTTGTTCGCGCGCCTGGGCCATGGCCCGGCGTTCTTCGGCGCGGGCCTGGGCGATGTTCTTGTCGGCCTCAGCCTGCATCGTCTGCAGTTGGGCGCCGATGTTCTCGCCCACGTCCACGTCAGCAATATCGATCGACAGAATCTCGAAGGCCGTGCCCGCGTCCAGGCCGCGCGCCAACACCACTTTTGAGATCGAGTCGGGGTTCTCGAGAACCTTCTTGTGCGACTCGGCCGAACCGATGGTAGTCACGATGCCTTCGCCGACGCGCGCGATGATGGTCTCCTCGGTCGCGCCGCCGATCAAGGTGTTGATGTTCGTGCGCACCGTCACGCGCGCCTTGGCCTTCAACTGGATCCCGTCCATGGCGACGGCCGCGACGGTCGGGGGGCCTTTGGTGGGGTCAGGGCAATCGATCACCTTCGGCTTGACCGAGGTCTGCACCGCGTCGAGCACATCGCGTCCCGCCAAATCGATGGCCGTGGCCTTCTGAAAACTCAATTGAATGTTGGCCTTGTTCGCGGCAATAAGCGCTTGAACGACGCGCACGATGTTGCCGCCCGCGAGATAGTGCGTTTCGAGGTCGTTCGTCGAGATCCCGAGCCCCGCCTTGACCGCCATGATCCGGCTGTCAACGATAACCGACGCATTCACCTTGCGAAGCCACATTCCCAAGAGGCTTGGAACACTCACGTGCGCCCCCGACGCGAACGCCCGTATCCACAGCCCGATAAACTTGACGAAAATGGCGAAAAAGATCAGCGCGATGACCCCCAGGAATATCGCCGCACCCCACATTATTATCGATGTTGGCATGATACGCCCCCTCTTCTTAGACCAGAACCCGGCCCATACACAGCTCTCCAACCCCTTCTATCATGAAATCGCTCAAAAGTCACGCGCTCGCGGTCTCCTCCGCTTGCTCCACCGGCTCAACAACAATCCGGTTTCCGTGAACCTCGATGACCCGAACCACGGCGTCGCGGTCGATAAACGAGCCTTCCGAAACGGCCTGCAAACGCTCCGTGCCGAACTCGACCGTTCCGACAGGGCGCAGGGGCGTCACGACTTTGCCGACTTTGCCGATCAATCCGGTGTCGCTCTTCTCATTGACCCAGCCCTCCTCGGCCTTCTGCGTGTTGCCGAGAATCAGGAGCTTGCCAAAAGGCGACCGCGGCAACAGGTACATTCCGAGAATGACGCTGGCGATGGTGCCCAGAAACTCGAGCATCAGGATGGGAAGCCAGTAATCGGGATAGTGGTAACATCCGAGAACGGTACTCCCGATAATCATGAGGCCGCCGGCCGAACCGCAAATCCCCCCTGGAACGACAAACTCCACCGTGATGAGCGTCGCGCCCGCTACAAACAAAATCAGTACCCACCAGATCATTGGACGCCGCCCTCAGGGACCACCTCGAGCAACGCGATGAGTTGGTTGATTTCCACCCGGATGCCCTGGATGATCTTCATCTTGTCCGTCGGATCCTTGGGGTCGAATTCCGCAATATCCTCAAATGTGCCCATAAGACTATCCGAAGCCCCGGACAGCGTCCGCGACTCCGCCAGCAGTTTGTTGAACCGCCGCGCAAACGGAACGCAACTGTAGTACCCTGCGCCCACTTGCTGGATGCTTCGGCTTTGCTCGTCCAGTTGCCGTAACATATGAATGATCAGTTGCCGCTTATCCATGGACTCTTCTTCTCCTCGGGCGCATTATCCTCTTCCCGATCAAGCGGCTCAACCACGTACCGGTTGCCTTCCGCCTGGGTAATCACAATGGGGGTATCCGGCTTGATGAATTCCCCGCGGCTGACCACGTGCAGGTTCCTGTCGCCAAACCGCCCCCGGCCCGCCGGACGCAGCATGGTGAGCGCCACGCCCTCAAGTCCAATGGCCGCATCTTCTTCCTGGTCGGTCTGGGCCACGTAGCCCGCCTCGGCCAGCTGTTGATCCGCGAGCACCAAACGGCCGTAAATAGGCGTATACGGCAGAATCTTCCACGTCACGGCCACGAACACCAGAAACAGGGCCATAGACAGCGCGAGCGAATACGCTGCTTCCTCGAGGCGCTCATAATCCCAACTGTACTGGGGCAACTGCCAGTCATTGAGAACGAATGACAGCACGAACCCCGCCAGCACACAAAGGATGCCCGCCACCCCCGCGATGCCAAAGCCCGGGATAACGAAAATCTCGAGGAGAATGAGCCCCACCCCAATGACTACGAGACCGATGTCAATCCAGTCCGCCAGCCCGAGCACTGCCCTCGAGCCAAAGAACAAGACCAGGCACGTGATCCCGACGATACCCGGAACGCCGAATCCTGGCGTCTTCATTTCCACGTACAACCCGCCCACGCCAAGAAGAAGAAGGATGCTGCTGACCGTGGGGTTCGTTAACCACCGGAAGATGATTTCTGACCACGTCATCTCATACTCGAAACGCTGATACTCGTTCAGCTTGAAAAACGACAGCACGTGCTCGAGATCATTAAACGTGTCGGGTATGAGCCCGTACTCTTTGGCCTCCGACGCCTTCAATGTGAGGAGCTTGCCCCGCGCGACTACGAGCTTCCCCTCGGGAGGATAGTTTTCGAGAACATCTCCCGGCCCCCCGTACTTCTCGACGTCGTCCTGTGATGGGGTCGCGGCTGGAGCCTGTTGCCCGGCCGGCTCGGCATCTTTGTCTTCTTTGCCAGCATCGGTGCCGGCGCCTGTGGCCTTGCGCATGAATTCCCTGGCGGCATCTTTTACGCCTTCCGGCAAGGGCATCTGTTCGTCGATCGTGTCGATGAAATCATCGAGCGCGTCTTCCTTTTGACTTGTTCGCGAACGCGTGTCCTCGTCCACCGCTTTGACAATAACCTTGCCGTCAATCTTGAACGCCCGCAGCTCGATGTCCTTGTCCACCATCGCCATGGCAATGTCGGGATTATGCCCGTTTGCCTCGGCGAGAGCGCCGAACTTTGCCCGCAGAAAAGAAACCGTCTTCTCGTCGCCAGGCAGAGGCCCTTCCGGGGTGATGAGAATGGGCGAAGCGGCCCCGATCGTGCCGCCCGGCGTCATAACAATGTGTTTGCACGCGTACGCCACCAGCGCTCCCGCGGAAGTCGCGCTGAACCCGTCGGTTATATAGGCGATTGTCGGGCAGAATTTGCCTGCATGCCGGATGGATTTGGTTATCTCGAGGCCCGTATCGACGCGCCCCCCGGGAGTCTCGATGATGAATACCGCCCCCTCGGCGCCCTCGGCGTAGTCGACCACGCGCTCAACAAAGACGGCCATCGCTTCGTCCACCTCGCCGTCGAGTGTGCATATGACGACGTACCGGTTGTCACGCTCCCCTCCGGAAGGCGCTTCTTCTTGCGCAATGGCAAGAGGATAGAGTGCTCCGAGGGCGAGCACGATGGCGATCCGTCTAAACATTCTTGCCCCACCTCTTTCGGCCGCAGCCGTGCATCCCCCTCAGGGGACGTGCAAGCCGCCAAGGCGTCTATTCCCTACTACACTGGGCCTCCACCACTTATTCTAGGCGTATGCCCTGCGACGATCAATCCACCAGCGCCAACCCAATCTCGTTGTTCAGTTCAAAACCCCGCTCGGTGGGCTGAAGCCGGCCGCCGTGTTCTTGGAGAAGGCCTCGAGCCACCAACTCTTTCAAAACGAACCCAAAATCCTCTTCGAGGCTCCGCCCGAAACGCTCCGAATACTCTTGATACCCCAGGCCCTCCCGCAGCCGGAAATGTTGAATCAGGGTCTCTATGCGCACCTCGCGGTCAGATAACCGTACCACCTCTGCCTTTTGACCGGGCCTTTTCACATAGGCTCCGGGCGACACCTCGTTCATCGTACGGGTACCATCGATGAAAGAATAAGCGCCCGGACCAAACCCAGCATACTCCCCGTTGCGCCAATAGTAGAGATTGTGGCGGCATTCATACCCCGGACGCGCGAAATTGGACACTTCGTACCGCTCATAGTCCCTCAACAGTTCGCGGCTGCGACGGTAACATTCGAGGGCTAAGTCCTCGTCTATGGCTTCGTGAGCCCGCGCCCCGAACGGCGTCCCCGATTCGTAAGTCAGCCCGTAACAGGAAACGTGCGGCGGAGAAAAGCCCGCGCATTCGGCCAGGGTGGGTTCCCAGGAAGACACCGGCGGGACCCCGGAAATCAGGTCCATGCTCCAGTTGCCAAACCGCTCCGCGACAATCCTGCAGGCCGCGCGCGCCGCCTCCGCGTTGTGCCTTCGCCCGAGATACCGCAGTGACGCGTCGTCAAAACTCTGAACCCCGAGGCTCACACGGTTGACGCCCGCGGCCCGCCACGCATCAGCAAGGGACTCCGTGACATCGTCCGGGTTGGCCTCGACCGTAATCTCGGGGTCGGGAAGCTCGAAGCGGCGCCGAACTGCCTGCAGAATGCGCTCGAGCTGGCCCGGCAGCAGCAGGGATGGGGTTCCCCCGCCCAGGAACACCGTCTCAGCCCTGTCGCGCGCGTCAAACGCCTCGATCTCGACCACGAGAGCGTCAACAAACGCTTCCGGCGGTGTTCCGTCTATGCGCACACGGTTGAAATCGCAGTAGGGACACAACGTGCGGCAATAGGGCACGTGGATATATATGCCGATCACAAACAAACCGCTCCCCGGCACCCTCGCACTTGAGCAAGAAACCGCGGCGTCCGCCGCGGTTTACATCTCGGACATGAGTTTGTCGAAATGCTCCACAGTCATGGCCGGGCAACTCATGAAGGTGATTCCTGTTGCCTTCGAGAGTTTTACAGAAGCTTTCATGGCCTCCTGAGTCCCCGGCAGGTCAACGATGAACACCAAATCGTACGGCCCGAGAAGCGCGTACATATCCTTGACCTTCCCGCCGAAACTTTCAAAGAGAGCTACCGCTTCTTTTGTTCGTTCAGCGGTGACTTCGCGCACCGACTCGGCGCTGTACTCGCCAAACATGAAGAACGTCGTCATGTCCGCCTCCCTTCTGTATTTGCCTTCTCACGAGAACCGCAACCCGACTTCGACCATTATACTCTTATCCTCGATGAGAATGAGCTTCCGGAACCTCAGTAATCCCCAGTTTGGGCCGAACGGCATGTTCTGCCGAAAGACCGCATCGAACACCGCGGACGGCCGTGCGGCGATTGCGGTCCACGAGACGAATCGGCTTCAACGATACGCTTCTCCGGTCTGTCTAACTCTGGCCCGCCGAGCTGTTTTCAATGCTTTACGGCGCTTGTAACCGGAAGGAGGACGTACGAGGGACGTTCGGCATCGTGGAAAATCGTGTTTGTCGCCGATATCAAATGAGTATGGCGATAGAAAGGTTCCCCCGTGTTGGGATTGACATCAAAACGGTCGAAGTTGCTGCTCGAAACAGCAACTCGAATGCGATGCCCTGTGTTGAAAGCGATGCAGGTCTCCCAAAGGTCTATTGTGAACTCGTAGGCCGTGTTGGGAGTCAGAAACTCTTCTTTGCCCATGGTATTGCGGTGACGCGCCCGCACAATCCCGTCACATACAATCATGGACCGTCCGTCCGGGTAGACGTCACACAGCTTCGCGGTGAAATCCGTGTCGACCGCGGAACTGGATGCCCAAAGCTTCACGAGAATCGTGCCCGTGACCTCGATAGGCGCATCGAGTGCCGGCGTGGTGAACAGGATAACGTCCGGTCGGGACTCGACGGGGCGCTGGTCGTATGGGCCACGGGTCCCGGAAAGATTGGCGCCGCCGAGTGTAGGAACGGGATTTGCCGGGTCGAATACATACGTATTGGGTTTCTCGCCAGGACCCGGAGCAACGGTGTCGAGCGTGCCGCCCTCGTGGAAGTAGTACCGCACAGGCGTGCTGGGCACCGGCCAGTCGTCGGCAAAACGCCACGTGTTACCGGGCCCGTCCGGGGCATCCACGTCACCAAGAACGTAATAGCAGACGGCTGGCTCATTCGTGACGGCGTTCGGTGCATCCTTCAGCCAATGACTAAACCAAGCGCCTTCGCTGTTGGATGACATGTGAGCATGTGGATGCGTCCTGTTCTCCGGCCATACGAAACCGCCATCCCCTTTCCCGTGGCCATACGGTCCTATGATGAGTCTCTGCTTGCCTGCCGCGCCAGGTTTGCCGTTGTGCTGAATATTCACGAAATTGTTGATGGTCCCACGCAGGAAGATGTCATACCAACCGCCCCTGTTCAGGATAGGCCAATTGACCAGGTGGTGGCGCGTCTCGAAATTGACATAGGCCCAGAAGTCGTCGCTGTAGAGCGGCTGCTTCATGAGCTGCTCACGCAGATAATCGAACGCAGCCTCCCCACGGCCCGCCATCCAGCCCTCTGCCAACCGTTTACGGAACGCGCCCTGGTGGAAGAGGCCCTGACTGTACAGGTCGGAGGCCGCTACGACCACATATTGGCAGGTGAGACCCGGCGGCACACTTCCTGCCAACATGTTTTGGGTGATGCCCAGAGCCGAGCCGCCTGTTGTGGCAATTCTGCCATTGCACCACGGCTGCTGAAGAATCCACTGCACCGTCTCGTAGCCGTCCTTGTTTTCTCCCCACCCGTCGTCCATGAAACCGTGGAATACGCCCTCGGACCCATGGGTGCCGCGGCAATCCTGTACGACCGCGGCAAAGCCCGCATCCGTCAATTCGAGACCGCGATGATTCTCGTTCTTATCGTACGTGGTCCGTACGAGGACCACCGGCCATGGGCCCGGCCCCTGCGGCAGGTAGACGTCGGTTGCGAGGCGCGCGCCATCTTTCATGGCGAGCATATGGGTCGTCTTGGCCGAAATCGCGGCAGGTTCAAGCGCGAAATCAATACCTTGCACATCCGCGCGGGCGTCAATCTGTACGATACCCGGCTTCGCTGCGTCCCCGTTGAGAGGGGCCCTGCCGGTATATGTGACATCGTCGTAGAGTTCGTTGACATAGCCCACGGAGCGAGTGAAAACAAGGACCTTTTCGAGTCCGGCTGTCGCGCTGTCCACCTCGAATCGGTAACGGCCCGCGGAATCGGTGTGGACCGATGACTCCACAGGAACCGCCCGAGAAGCGTCGTCTGGTCGAAGGCTGACGCTCCGAACCGCCCCGACTTCCGCGTCAAAGATCGGTTGGCCCGTCTTCTCGTCAGTGACCGTCCCGGTCAGCGTAACGCGGGCAGCGTAGGCTGAGCAGGCAACAAGAGCGGATACAAACGCAGCCGCCGCGAGAAATCTCGTCAAGCTGTTGTTCACACCTGCGCTGCGTTGCGCGGCGGACATATGTGCAGATCGAACGCAGGGGCTGCCTGTTTCTCCCTCGTGAGTGACATTGATATGCATGGGTTTTGCGCGCTCCTTCGGCCGCGTGAGCGGCATCTTAGCACAGCTCCTCTCCATACGCTGATTTGCAGGGAGAAGACTCTACGTGGGTCCCTTGCGTTGAGGGGCCCGCCGCAGTTTGCTAAAATCACCCTTTGCTCTGAGACAAAGGGGCACAATGCTCAGCCAGGAACAACGCGAGAGGTACGAGCGGAATATTCTGGTCCCCGGTATCGGCGAGAGCGGCCAACGGCGTCTGCTGGACGCCGGCGTCTGCATCGTCGGGCTGGGCGGCCTTGGGAGCGCCGCGGCTCTGTATCTGGCTGCCGCAGGACTTGGACGCCTGGGACTTGTCGATCCGGACGTCCTGGAATTGTCTAACCTGCAGCGCCAGGTAGTGCACACAACCGCCCGGCTTGGCATGAACAAGGCCGAGTCAGCCGCAATGACGCTGCGCGCGCTCAATCCCGACTGTGGATTGCAGGTTATGCCGGTTCGTATCACGAAAGACAACGCGCCCGGACTCTTGACCGCGTACGATGTGGTTGTTGAGGCTACGGACAGTTTTTCGGCGAAGTTTCTTGTCAACGACGTGTGCCTCGAATATGGGAAGCCTTTCGCGACCGCAGGCATTCTCGCCTTGTCGGGGCAGATGATGTTCGTCGTGCCCGGGCGGACCCCGTGCTTGCGGTGCGCCGTGCCGGACGAGCCACTGGGCGTGCCCACCACCAATGAACAGGGCGTTTTGGGCGCTGTTCCGGGCGTGCTGGGCAGTCTCGAGGCCTTGGCTGTGGTGCGATACCTGGCAGGATTGTGGAAACCCCAATCCGACGGGGCCGGTGCCGTACATAGTATCGACGGCGAAAACCTCCGATGGCGGACCACCCGGCTTCCCCGAAACACGAAGTGCTGCTGCGCACCTTCATGGAGTTCTACATGACCGAAAACAAGCTAATCGTCGCGGGACGGACTATCCGTTCCCGTTTGTTCGTTGGCACCGGGAAATTCCCCTCGAGCACCGCATTGAAAGCGTGCCTCGATGCATGCGACGCTGAAATCGTGACCGTTGCTCTGCGGCGGGTCGACTTGAGTAAACCCGGCGATGACAGCATTTTGACCGTCATCGACCGCGAACGGCACCTGCTTCTGCCCAACACATCCGGAGCGAGGGACGCCGCCGAAGCGGTGCGGCTCGCAAAACTCGCCCGGGCAGCGGGCCTTGAACCTTGGGTGAAACTTGAGCTTACGCCCGAACCCCGGTATTTGCTGCCGGACCCCATCGAGACCCTCAAGGCCACTGAACTCCTTGTAAAAGAAGGTTTTACGGTGCTTCCATACATCCAGGCAGACCCCGTATTGGCAAAAAAACTCGAAGAGGCCGGAGCGGCTACGGTCATGCCTCTGGGGGCGCCGATCGGGAGTAACCGGGGTTTGCGCACGTACGACATGATCCGCATCATCATCGAACAGGCTACCGTGCCGGTGGTGGTTGACGCGGGCCTGGGGGCCCCGTCCCACGCGGCCGCCGCCATGGAGATGGGCGCCGACGCCGTGTTGGTCAACACCGCCCTGGCCGATGCCGCCGACCACGCGGCCATGGCCCGCGCATTTGCCATGGCTACGGAAGCAGGCCGAGCCGCCTACTTGGCAGGATTGGGGCCCGAACGCACCAGTGCGGAAGCAACCTCTCCGTTGACCGGCTTCCTGCGCACTGAAGGATGAGTTCTCCTGTGCGGCGGGGCGCTCGGCAAACGATGCTGGCCGGCGCGCCTTATCTAATCCCTTAACAATACGTTACAGGCCAAACGCGCTTTCTCAAGGAGCTTGCGGAAAAGACCACCTTTCCGCGCCCAGGACCGCAACCCCACGATCAGTTTGCGCTGGACGCGGTAGCGCGTCAGCTTCGAACCCTTGGGAGGGCGGACGTTTTCCCCCGCCTCTTCGAGAGGTTTCCAAAGCGACTCGATCGGGTAGCCGATGGCCGCGAGGTCATTCGGGTTAATGGATGCGATCACTTCGCGCATCAGGCTCATCTTATCAGGACTGTGCGCCAGCTCGGATACCCACTTCTTGATCGAGCCGGTCTGAGGCCGTGCGTGCTGCGCCACTCCGATAGGGTCGCCAAGTCCCTCGCGCTTGCCCCCGCTGTCATTCCCGCCGTAATCGATGGTCTCCCGCTCGAAGGGAACCCCGATATACTCATACATCTTGCCCATCCATGTCTCGGGATCCTTGACCAAGTCCTCATAGCGCACGTGGAAATGACCGACCGCATCCTGGCGCAGAAACTCCGCCATGGCAGGCACGTAGCGGTTCAAAATCGGGTTATAGTTCTGGGCTTGGGCGTAGTCGCCGTCGAAAAAGGAATTCGCGTAGGAGGAAAATGTGGCCAGGGGGTGCCGTGTCAAAACCACGTATTTCGCATCGGGAAACACCTTCATCAGAAAGGGCAGAATCAACGCATAGGCCGGAGTCTTGTCAAGACAGATTTCTTTCCCGCTGGATGCCAGCAACCGGCCGTAAAGCACATCGCAATAGGCCCGGCACGCGTCCCAGTAGTCCTGCTCCCCCTCCGGGAGTTTCTGGACAAACAGCTTCTGCGCCTCTGCCGCCAACACGTGGTCGTAGGCCGCCTTATCGACATTAGCCCACAGCCCCAGATGGGCCAGCGGCGTAAGCAGGTGGGGCTCCGGCCCACCGAGAATCTTGGAGTGCGATTCGAGCATCCGCTCGAGCATGGTACTGCCCGAACGGGGAGCGCTGATTACAAAAAGAAGCGGCACACGCATCTAACTACAAGCCTCCACATCTTTGCCAACTGCGGAACAAGACTCTAGTGTCCGGAGACAGCATTGTCAAACCCCCGGCGCAAACCGGACTCCCTTCAGGAACAGGAAAAGGGCAAGCCGGCGCCGTATTGCGTAGGAATCCGTGGACAAAGAGCTTAGAGCCAGGGACCGTGCTGTTCAAATGCAGGGCGCTTGTCGTGTTTTGGCGTGCTCGAGCTTTTCGTACGCCTGTCAAGCCATTTGCTAATCTTACCGAGGGGTGTATCGTCACGCCATTTGGT
>ENA-UPSM01002198-UPSM01002198.1-activated-sludge-metagenome-genome-assembly--contig:-NODE-2198-length-24051-cov-6.675071_pt1 | contig 24051 bp, 15 predicted proteins | sample MGYA00238181_ERZ773283 | MGnify/ENA primary metagenome ERZ773283 (study PRJEB29023, sample SAMN05720199) | activated sludge metagenome | isolation source: Anaerobic digester | place: Japan...
GCACCCATGTCGGTTTTCAATGATCGTGAAAGTAAGATCTCAGTGATCGCTCACAGCCTGCGCCACCCCCCCCGATTCGCGCGCTCTGGGACCGTGGTCAGGAAGTGGCACAGACTGGCTTGTTCCGCAAGCGGAACAAGCTGGCGAAAGGTTGTGCGTGAATCTTCTGGGGTGCGGGAAGGGGATCCGACGCGCACCGGACTCGTCGCGACCGTCATCGACATTGATCAGCTGGTGCCGGTACGGCCCCGGCTGCTGGGGTTGCGCGTCTCGATTGATCGGATTCGCAACCCACCCGCGTTATCGATACACGCACAACGGAAGGCGTGCGACCAGCGTGATGGCCGGTCCGTAGCAGCGCGCGACATCCGACCTCCCTCACGTCAGCAAGATGGTCGGTAATCAACGCCAGCCTCAGTCTCCGCCTGTACGCCTGCCAGCTAGGGGGTCGGACCCCGCCCTCTCGAAACCGGATCAGGACCATGGTGGCAGCGTCTGCGTGAACGGGGCTTGAGTTCCGGCCGGCAGGATGGTGAGAGTCGCTGGTCGTTCTGCACCGAACGCTTCTCGCCCGCAGCGGCCTTCGCGTAAGTCTCGAGCGCGCAAGTCGAGTGCGACGCCAACGTTCGAGGTCGAGGCCATCGAGGATGCCGATAGACCGCGGCGACGATTCACAACTGCGTCGAGCTTTGCGAAAGCCTGATCCGGCACAGATTTGCCGGATCAGGCTGTGAGCTGACCTCCGCCGCTAGCGTGCGGCGAGGATCTCGTCGACCGTGAGGCCCGCTTCTGTGATCTGAGCGATCGACACCCAACCAGGGTTACCCGGAATCATGTAGCCAATCACCGCGCTGTTCATGTCAGGCTTCTCACGGATTTCGAGTCCGGCCGCTGCTGACGAGCCTGCGTTGTTGGCCGGAGAGCTCACAGCGTAACCCGCGTCGCAGGTGGGCCCAATGACAGGAACGAATCCATTCTGCTCAATAGACTTGAGTGTCGGGGGCGGCCCATCGTTGGGCGCCGCCGCAAGGACTTTATTGCATGCGTCGACCATGTCAGCTTGTGCCTTCGCTAGAAACGCGGACACAGTGTCCGATGGCTTGCTCAGCCCGGCGGGTGAGGCTGCTTGGGGCGAGCTGGGCGCGCCTTGCACAGCGACGTCGGCCTCGGCCCCGCATCCCGCTAGCGCGACAGATGCAACAAGTACGGTCGAGATTCTCCGAAATGCGTTCATTGTATCCACCCTTCAGTAGTTGATGTTGACCGCAGGTTGCTCTGCGCCACTCGTGTACGAACGCCAAGCTCCGCTTAGGAACGCCTTCGCAGTGGACCGCGTGTAGTACCAAGCTGGGAACGGCTGGATTCCATCCGCCACGAGGTATGACGCCACTGAAGTGGAAGCGCCGTTGTTGATCGGATTTGGCCAGTTGACCGCGTACTGTGCCCACGTCGTACCGTTCCACATCACCGTCTCAAGAGTAACCAGTTGTATCTGGTTGGCAGGCAGATTGAGGTCAGTCAGGCAATACGCTCCCTGACACGTGTGGGAATACCCGCCGAGCTTGAAGTGCACCCGATGAATACCGCCGTCGTTCTGACTCCACGTGATGTACTGATGGGCCCAGGTGGCGCCCTGCCCACCCCCAGACCAGAAAACGCCAGAACTCGAATAGTTCATGTGCGGGGCGGCAGACGCCGGCGACGCGAGCCCAACGAGCCCGATCGTCAGCAGCGCGGCAGTGGTGGCCATCCTGCGACGGGTTCGCGCCCGGCGAAGACGCAGTAGCGGTTCTTTGGTTCGCCAGAGGTAGTCGAGGTGGGGCATTCGCACTCCTTCAGTCGTCAGATCCAACATAATAGCACTACGTAGGGATGGCTGCAGGTTCGGTCACGATGTCGACCGACCCTGCAGCCATCCCCTCCGATGAGCGTCGTTGCGAGCCCTGACCATGGCGTTGGTCATCCCTGACCATCTAACGGCCGTCGTCCTGCACGGCCCCCAAACTCTCTGCGATCGGCGTCGATCTGAGCGTTGACCTGCAGGTACCTAGCTCTGGAAAGGAATGACGGTTGGTCGGCTCATGCCGATGAAGCCGGCACGTAACGGCGGTCATCGCCACGTCAATGGTGGTGGTGGTGCCGACGAGCGGTAGCATTGCACATGGTGGCGGCACCTCCGGACTGAGCGGGCGCCTTCTGCCCTGAGACCCCGCCTCCAACAACCTGGGCGGGGTCTCGCCGTTCGGAGTCGCTTGCGGCTTCTGAACCTTCGCGCGTCATTTCGGTGGCTGATGGCGCCCAGGCGATGCGCCGGTCAGTCTCTACCTTGGCCGCATTCTTCATCCGCTCTCCTCGCCCACGACTCGCGCTCCACGACCGTGGTCAAGAAGTGGCACAGACTCCCGAGAAACGTTTCGGTGCCCGACCCGGCCGACACGGAGCAGCCCAACCGCTTCGCCCGTTCGGGCCGTCCGCAAGGGCAGATCGGGGCGGAGAGCTGGCCGACGACTGGACGCCGGATGCAGAGACGGTGGGGCCGGCTTGGGCCTTGCCATCGTCCGCGACCTGGCGACCGAGATCGGCGGATCAGTGGAGGTCGCCGACCGCGAAGCAGGCGGAGCCGTGTTCCTCATCCGGATACCGAGCAGCAGCCACCAAGAATGAGGTCGTTCCCTTCTGGGGTGACGGAACCGAACCCACGCGACCTGCCAGTCACTGGAGGCGGCAGCAGTCTTACAGACTTCTCACGCCCGTCTCCCAGCCTCCTCACGTCGAGTTCCGATGATGTCTCCAGTCCGGATCCTCCGGGCGACTCCCATTAGGGAAAATGAAACGGAGACAGACATGGAATTCCTTCGAAAGAAACTCGGCAGCGTGGCCGTCGGCGGGGCCCTCCTCCTCGGCGGAGCGGCTGGTGCATACGCGCTGACCGGCAACGCCGGTGCTCAGGACACCACAACGACCAGTGCAGCCGCATCGAGCCAGGACACGACGTCGGCCGCCGACGACGGCACGACAACCGATCCTGGCGGACCCCGGGACGGTGCAATGGGCCCGCACACCGCCAACGGCATCACCGAGACGGTGCTGACCGGCGACGACCTCGCGAAGGCCACCTCGGCTGCTGAGGCCGCGGTCTCGGGTGGCACCGTCGAGCGGGCCGAGACCGATGCCGAGGGTGCGGCCTTCGAGGTGCACATGACCAAGGCGGACGGAAGTCACGTGACGGTCAAGCTCGACGCCGACTTCAAGGTCACGAGCACCGAGGACGGCATGAGGTAGACCTCCTCGAACTGCCCGAATTCCCCACGAACGGCATCGGGACCGCGCTGGTCCCGGTGCCGCCCCGCGCCTCCGATCCGAAGTATCCCGGCGGTTCGTGCGGAGCGGTCGCCCAGCGATTGCCGAGCTATGATTATGTGAAGCGCGCCGATCAGGCGGCGCTCAGATTTGGTGCGACGGATGCGGAATCTGCTGGTTCGAAGTCAGCGGGCGGCGAGGTTGTCGCGACCAGCGTCGCCTCAGTCGGCCACCGGGGGTTCGTTGATCTGGCGGCGGCGACGCCTTGAGCGAGCCGCGTCCGCGCTGCGTTGATCTCGGTAGCGAGACGTGGTCGGGACCAACCGGTCACCACGAGCGCGAGCAGCCATGCTGTCGCGACTGCTCAGCCCCAGACGACGTCGGACGCGCGATGAACGCCGAGGTACAGACGTGATGTGCCGATGGAGGCGGCGAGCGTGATGCCGAGAGCGATCCAGGCAGCTTGGAACGGCCGTCGGCGGGTGGTCATGGCAGCGCGGATCGCCAACGCGCACCAGCAGGCCACGGAGTGTGTGGCGTCTCCCGATGGGAAGGCTGCGCTCGATGCTCGGGTGAGCCAGATCGCTTCGGGTGGTCCGGGGGCGGGCGACGACGAGCTTGCCGAGCGATGTCGCTGCTGCAGCGTCGACCATGGACAGGGGTACGAATGCCGCCAGTCGTCGGCGGCCCCGAGCGAGCAGCATCGCGATGGACAGAACGGCGACGACGGTCACCGTCAGTGAATCGGCAGGTGGGTCACCGCGCGGGCGAGCGCCGTGAGTCCGGGGGTTCGATGGTCGACGAGGAAGTCGGTGATCTTCGGGTCGAGACGCGTGGAACCGTCCCTGCCGAAGACATCGTCGACCAGCCTCGCGATTGCCAGACCCCTCGCGGCGATCAGCGCGAACGCAATTCCGGTCACGGCGAACACCCGCCGGCGTTCAGCAGATTGAGCGTTCCACCACGCTGTCACGGTTCGATGATGTCACCGGGCGGTGGCGGCACGGCGCTACTGCTTGGGAGGGTCGGCGGCGAGCGTCTTGGCGAGACCATCGTGCAACTCCTGCCGCTCCGCAGGCGTGAGCTTCGCATCCCCGTGAAGTCCGAGGTAAGTGTAGAAGCTCGGAGGCATCGAGCCCTTGCGGATGACCTTCGCTGACTCGTCGGCGCCCTCTCCGGCGTAGGTGTGCCAGGTGTCGATGTTGAGGGCGTGTCGTCCGTCCTTGACGTGGCTGGCGACGTACCACTCGACCGGCGCTGCGTGCTCAAACCACAGGATCTTGGTCTGATTGCTGTGGCAGTCAGCGCACGCGGTCGTGAACAGCTGGGGGGGTGTCCCTGTCTTGTTGTCAAGCGGCTTGGGGGAGGTTTTCGTGGGCCGGTTGCTGGTAGGGGGTCGCGTTCTTGAGCATGGCGAGGATGATGTCGCAGCGTTTACGGGCGAGGCAGATGACCGCAGCGTTGTGCTTCTTTCCCTCAGCGCGTTTGCGTTCGTAGTACGCCTTGGCGGCGGGGTCGTGCTGTGCGGCGACGAACGCTGCGAGGAACATGGCGTTCTTGAGACGGTGGTTCCCGGCCCGCGATTGCGATGCCGAGTTGATGCTGCGCCCCGAGCGTCGGTCGACGGGTGCGAGGCCGGCGTACGCGGCGAGGCGGCCGCCATCGGCGAAGCGTTGCGGGTCACCGATCTCGGCGAGGGTTCGTGCTCCGGTCCTGGGCCCGAACCCGCACAGGGTCACCAGGACCATGCCGAGAGGGTGCGACATGAACACCGTCTCGATCTCGGTAGCGAGCTGTTCTCGACGTCCGATGATCCGGTCGAGGTCCGAGCACAGATCAGCGATCACACGCCCCCACGCTTCCTCGCCCGGCAGCGTGACGCTCTGGGCGTTGAGCGCCGCCCAGATCTCGTCGGTGGCTTTCGCTGCCAGCCTCGGGGACCGCTTCGCGATCCGGGTGCGGATCTTGGCTTGCCCGGCGGCGCGCAACGCCGTCGGGGTCGACCATTTCGCCAGCGCGTCACGGATGCCGGCGTGGCCGAGCCTCGACCCGATCGCCCGTTCCAACGCAGGAGAGATCGCTGTCATAGCGTCGCGGCAACGGTTGATCGTGCGTGTCGCGTCGGTCGCCAGGTCCACGTCGCGGCCGTTGAGGATCCGCAGCTCGACCAACAGGTCGTCAGTGACCTGGAGCCACGTCAGCCGATCCGCGTTGCGGCGTGCGAAGTCGGCGAGGACCCACGCGTCGATCGGGTCGGTCTTCGCGGAACCGGCGTAGAGATCGGCGGCGCGGCGCATCTGCAGTCCGGTCACATACGCGACCGGGACGTCGTGGGCGGCGGCGAGACTCAACAGCAGTTGGGCGCCCGACGCCGGCTGGTCCACCACCATCGCCACACGCGATCCGTGGGCGCGGGCGTCGTCGATGAGTCGGACGATCGTGGTCTCGTCGTTGAGGACGGGGCGTTTGAACAGTTCGGTGCCATCACGACTGATCGCTTGGGCGTAGTGGTCTTGCTTGGCCATGTCGATCCCGACGAACACGTCGATCTCGGTCACCGCTGGGGCCATGTCACCTCCTGGAGCTGGTTGGTTCGCAGGGAGCTCGCGGGCGAGGTCGCCGTCAACCACCTTACGAATCAGCCCGAGGGCATGTCCCTGTCAGAGGTCAACCGCGCCCAACAGCACGGGTGGCAACACCCCCCAGGCCATCTGTGTGACAGGGGCAGAAAGCCCTGCCCGTGCTGTCGAGCAATCCAAGCCGAGAGTCTTGCTCACGGCCTACAAGGAAGGTAAGGTGTCGGGCACTCTGCCCCATTTCGGCTCGTCGCGGGCTAGTTGTGTTGACCGGGGACGGTGTCCCTGGGGCGATGGTGTGGGTGAACCGATCGTGAGTTGAGCCTCCGGGAGAGGATGTGGGTCTTCCACAACTCACAGCTCACCCGGAGGACTCATGGCTCACGCTACAAAGCAGCACCCGAACGCGCAGTTGACGCCGAAAGGGGGCCGCCGAATGGCCGATCTCGTCATCGAGGGCGGCTGGACCATCGAGGCGAGCGCTGACCGGTTCCAGGCCGACCCGAAGACTGTCCGGAAATGGCGCGACCGGTTCCTCGCCGAGGGCGAGCAAGGTCTGCTGGATCGGTCATCGCGGCCGAGGCGTTCACCGAACCGGACACCTCTGCGGATTCGCCAGATGGTGATCCGGTTGCGGAAGAAGCGGCGTTGGGGCGCTGAACACATTGCGTACGAGGTCGGGGTCGCGCCGTCGACGGTGCAACACATCTTGCGCGAGGCCGGCCTTGCTCGCCTCGATCGCGGAGACCGGGCCACCGCAGGGCCGGTGCGCCGCTATCAACGCGACCGGCCCGGCGAGCTGATCCATGTCGACGTTAAGAAGTTGTCCTCGATCCCCGATGGTGGCGGCTGGCGAACCCGCGGTCGTGGCTATGACAACGAGGGCAGCGTCACCCGCCGTGGCGGCTACCGGTTCTTGCACACGGCACTCGATGACCGGACCAGGATCGTGTACTCCGAGATCCTCGACGACGAACGGGGCATCACCGCAGTCGGGTTCTGGCATCGCGCCGTCGCCTGGTTCGCGTCGATCGGGATCAGGTGTGAACGGGTCCTCTCCGACAACGGATCGTGCTACAGGTCGGGGCTGTGGCACCGGGCCTGTGCCGAGACCGGGCCCACGGTGAAGAAGACCCGCCCTCGCCGGCCCCAAACGAACGGCAAGGTCGAGCGCTACCACCGGATCCTGCTCGAGGAATGGGCCTACATCCGGCCATGGAACTCAGAGCGCGAGCGCCACGCCGGCTACGACGGCTTCGTCCACTTCTACAATCACCACCGGGCCCACGGAGCGCTCGGATGGTCAACCCCGATGGACACCCTCACCAGCCTTCGGGACAACGTCCCCGGTCATCACAGCTAGTTGTCGACACCGTAGGGAATGAACGAACTGGATGCCCACAGCGACGAGCACGAGCGCGACGACGAGCTCTGAACGACGCGTCGTCGCTTCGGTCGAGGGCTCGATCCCGCTGGTTCGTTCGGCAGTCCGGTCATGCCGCGCTCAGCTCGGATGACCGGCGCCGCTGGTCGACGGTGACCCAGCCCACGAGGCCGACGATGATGACGAGGAACATGACGCTGGTCCCGGTGGTTCCGAGGCCAGGCCGCTGTCGCGACGCTTCTGGGCGAACCTGAGATGCTGAGCGATACGGCCTGATGCCATTCGAACGCACCGTGGGTAACGATGACGCCACAGCGCTTCTCGGTCCCCGACGTCATCTACGCCGTGGGGATGTGCGTCACGGTGCTCGTGGCCTTCCGGAGCCGCACGACGGTGCTCGGACCGTTCGAGCGGTACGCCTTCGGTGGGTTGCTCGTCGTTGGGCTCGTGCACCGGATGTCGGTGCTCGTCGAGAACCTGTCGCTCACGGTTGGCCTGGAGGCCCGGGTCCGTGCCCGCACGAGCGACCTCGAGAAGCGCGAGCGCTACTTCGCGGCGCTGGTCCGCTCGTCCTCCGACATCGTGATCGTGGTCGACGAGGCGCGGACGATCCGCTCGGTCAGTGCCTCGCTCGACGACATCTACGGATGGGACCACCACCGGCTCGTCGGTCGGCCGCTCGATTCGTTCGGACCGTTCGAGGCGCTGATCGCGGCGGTTGACGCCGCCGCGGCGAACTCCGGACGGGTGCACCGGGTCGAGTGGCAACTCGTCGACGCGTCCGGCGTCACCCGATCGGCCGAATCCACCGTGTCGAACCTGCTCGGCGACGCCGACATCGGGTGCTTCGTGATCAACACCCGCGACGTCACCGATCGGGCGACGCTCGAGACCCAGCTGCGCCACCAGGCGTTCCACGATCCGCTGACCGGGCTCCCGAACCGGGCGCTCTTCGCCGATCGTGTCGGTCACGCATTGCGTCGCTCGGGTGTCTCGGGCGCCCGCGTCGGACTCGCCATGGTCGACCTCGACGGCTTCAAGGCGATCAACGACAGCCATGGCCACCATGCTGGCGACCGGGTGCTCCGGTCCGTCGCCGATCAGTTGACCAGCGCTCTCGAACCCGGCGAGACCGTCGCCCGCCTCGGTGGGGACGAGTTCGCGATCCTCGTCGAGGACATCGACGACACGGTCGACCCGGCGTCGATCGCGGAACGACTCCTCGAGTGCATCCACGTCGTCGTGGACGTCGAAGGCATGCAGTACGAGGTGCGGGCGTCGGTCGGGCTCGCCATCAGCACGCGCTCGACGTCGCACCCCGCCGACGCCGTGCAGCGCCTCCTTCGCGACGCCGACATCGCGATGTACTCGGCCAAGCGTGCCGGCCGCGGTGCAGCACGCGTGTTCCGGCCCGAGATGTACGCCGATGCCCAGGACACGTTCGAGCTGCAGTCCCAACTGCGAGGCGCGGTCGAACGTGGCGAGATGGTGCTCTTCTACCAGCCGACGTTCGAACTTGCGACGGGACGGATCTCGGGGTTCGAGGCGCTCATCCGGTGGCAGCACCCGACGAAGGGACTGATCGGACCGTCGAAGTTCATCCCGCTCGCCGAGGAGAGCGGCGTGATCGTGTCGCTGGGCGACTGGGCGCTGCGCACCGCCGTCGGCCAACTCGCGGCGTGGAGTCGGGAGTTCGGCGACGGCGGGTCCCTGTCGATGGCGATCAACGTGTCGGTCGGCCAGCTGCGGTCGCCCGGGCTGCTCGACAGCCTGCGGGAGGTGATCGGCGACGCCGGCATCGATCCGCGACGCATCGTCCTCGAGATCACCGAGAGCATGTTGATCAGCGACACCGACACGGTCGTCGGGCTGCTCCACGACATGGCCGATCTCGGGGTGCGGATCGCCATCGACGACTTCGGGACCGGCTATGCGTCGCTCGCCAACCTGCAGAACCTGCCGCTCGACGTGCTGAAGATCGACCGGACGTTCGTGAGTGGCGAGTTCGAACGTGACGGCGCACCGCTGCTGAGCACCATCCTGAACATCGGCAGCACCCTCGGGCTCATGACCGTGGGCGAGGGCATCGAGAACCAGGACCAGCTGGCGATGCTCCGCAACGGCGGTTGCGACATCGGGCAGGGCTACTACCTGGCCCGGCCGCTGCCCGCCGCTGCGGTGCGCGAGATGCTCGTCGTCAGCCGGGCAGCCGATCGCCGTGACCGCAACATCGTGTTGCCCGTGTTGCCCGTGGCGAGCGCGTGATCGGTACCACGGGCGGGGGACCGCCCGTCAGACGACTGCCTGCTCCCGGTCGCCGGAGAGGTCGATCGGGTCCAGCGTGAGATCGAGGCCGGCAGCGTCGGGTTCCGGAGGCTCCGGAGGGTCCGACTCCGAGAACCCGATCCGGTCGTGGATCCACCGCATCCACCGCGGCGCCCACCAGTTGGCCTCGCCGGCGAGCTTCATGAACGCCGGCACCAGCGTTGCCCGGATCAGCGTCGCGTCCATCACGACGGCGAGGGTGAGGCCGAGGCCGAACAGCTTGATGAACGAGATGCCCGAGGTGGCGAAGGCGATGAACGTGACGGCGAGCAGTGCCGCTGCGGCCGTGACGATGCGTCCGGTGCGCTCGAGACCCATCGCCACCGAGGCGGCGTTGTCGCCGGTGCGGTCGTGCTCCTCCTTGATTCGGGAGAGCAGGAAGACCTCGTAGTCCATCGAGAGGCCGAAGGCGATGCAGAACATGAGGATCGGCGTCGTCGTGTCGGTCAGGCCGGTCGCCGTGAACCCGAGCAGCCCGGCACCGTGACCGTCCTGGAAGATCCACACCATTGCCCCGAACGTCGCACTCAGGGACAGGACGTTCAGCACGATCGCCTTGAGTGGCACGAGCACCGACCCGAACATCAGGAACAGCAGGACGAAGGTGGCCCCGGCGATGATCCCGGCCGCCAGCGGCAGACGGTCGGCGATCGACGCCTTGGTGTCGACGAGGGCCGCCGACTGGCCGCCGACGAGGGTCCGACCGATCGGCGACTCGACGTCGCGGAGGTCGTGGACGAGCGTCTCGGCCTCCGTCGAGATCGGCACCACGTCGGGAACGACGCTGAACCGGACCGCACCAGTCTCGGCCGATCGGAAGCCGGCGAGCGACGGGTCGGGCCCGATCACCTTGGTGCCGTCGATGAACCGCCCGGTGGCGGCGTCGACCCGGGTGACCCCGGGGACCGACGACAGCGCGACCGCGTAGGCGTCGATCGTCGTGTCGTCGGGATCGGCCGCGTCGAGCGCGACGACGGGCATGGCCGACGATTCCTCCGACGAGAAGTCGTCGGCGATGCGCTCGGTGGTGATGCGGGCGGGCGTGTCCTCGGGCAGTACCCGCTGGTCGGGCAGACCGAATTCCACCCCGAAGAAGGGGGTGCCCAGGAACACGAGGAGGGCGACCACGGCGGCGCCGATCACGAGGGGCCGCTTCATGACGACCGTGGCGATGGTGTGCCACATGCCGTCTCCGACCGGCTTGGGCTCGGTCCGCTTCCAGAGGCGCAGCGAGTCGACCCGGTGACCGAGGACCGCCATGAGCGCCGGCAGTGTGATGACGCTCGTGGCCATCGCCACGAGCGTGACGCCGACGCCCGCGTAGGCGAACGAGCGGAGGAAGTAGAGCGGGAACACGAGGAGCGCCGAGAGCGACACGGCGACGGTGAGCGCTGAGACGGCGATCGTCCTGCCGGCCGTCTCGACGGTGCGGATGATCGCCGCCTCGACCGACCGGCCGGCGCGGATCTCCTCGCGGAACCTCGACACGATGAACAGCGAGTAGTCGATTGCCAGGCCGAGCCCCAATGCGGTGACGAGGTTGATCGAGAAGATCGAGACGTCGGTGAACTGGGTGATCACCCACAGGGTGAAGAACGTGCCGAGCACCGAGACGGCACCGACGACGAGCGGGAGCCCGGCGGCGACGAGGCCGCCGAACACGAGGACGAGCAGGACGAGCGTGATCGGTACGGCGATGCTCTCGGCGCCGGCGAGATCGCCTTCGATCTGGCTCGACACCGACTGGAAGATCGGAGAGCGGCCGCCCGACCCGACCGTGATCGGTCCGTCCGTTCCGAGCAGTGCGCCGTCGAGTCGTTCCGCTGCCTCCTGCTGCTCGGTTTCGTCGCCGCCGAGGCGGGCGACGATGAGCGCTGCGGTGCCGTCGTCGGATCGCAGGGGAGCGACCTTGCCGAGCGACCAGTAGCTCAGTACCTCCGCCACGGCGGGGTCGTTGCGGAGGCGGGTCTCGATGGCCGTGGCCGCATCGGAGACCGACGCGTCGTCGACGGCGGGCGGCGTGGCTCCTTCGGCGCCCTCATTGGCGTCGACGAGGAGGAGGTAGTTGGGGACACCCGTGTCGAACACGTCCTGCAGGGCCGCCTCGGCGCGGGACGAATCGGCGGCCGGATCCTCGAACCCGCCGCCCGACAGGCGGCCGAACACTCCGCCGCCGAGTGCGCCGGCGACGATGACCAACAGCACGGATGCGACGAGGATGGCTCGGCGGCGGCGTACGGTGAAACTTCCAAGTCTGCTGAACATCGATCGATCCGTCCCCCGGTAGCGTTGTGTTAACGGGTGTACATATATGCCTGTCAACCTAGGATGAGCAACATGTCATCGGTCACACCCCGACCTCGAAATGCCCGCGGCCAGGGCGCACAACTCCGCGACGACCTCCTCGACGCGACCCTCGCCGGGCTCGCCGTCACCGGCGACCCCGAGGACGTCTCGATCCGCGGCGTGGCCAAGACCACCGGCGTCTCACCGACCGCGGTGTACCAGCACTTCACCGACCGCGACGCCCTGATCGAGGCCGCGTGCGACCGGGCGTTCGACCACTTCGCGGCGTACCTGCTCGCCGCGGTCGAGCCCGCCGTCGACGCGTTCGACCGCCTGCGCCTGGCCGGTCACGCCTACCTCCGCTACGCCGTCGACGAGCCGGGCCTCTACCGGGTGTTGTTCAGCAATCCACTGCACCTCGCCCTGCACACCGACGAGACGAAGGCGGTCATCCCCGGCGCGCCGGGCGCGCCGGGGACGCCTGGCGTCTCGGCGTTCGGGGTGCTCGTCGACATGGTGCAGGCCTGCCTCGACGCCGGGGCACCGGCGTCCACGTCGTCGGGCACCGCTCCCGACGCGACGTACTTGTCGTTCCAGGTATGGACCTGGCTGCACGGCATCGTCGACCTGCGCATCACGCACCCCGCCATGCCATGGCCGCCGGCCGAACCGATGGTCGACGACATCGCCCGGGTGCTGGGTCTCGACAGCCCCCGAGTCGCTCCGAGATGAGAGTTCCGAGCGTGGCACCTGCTCGGGAAGCGTCGCGTTCCTGAGGATGGTGCTCGTGCGGTCCGATTCGGGCGCGCTGGCGCACCATCCTCGCAACGACGGCTAGCGCAACAGGCTCGCCAAGATGCCGCCCGAGCGGCCGCCCACGTCACCAACGAGGCGGTCGATCTCGGATTTCTCGAAGCCGAGCGACCGGAGCCGTCGGCGGTCCGCCTTCGACCCGTCGTCCGACGCGAGGTGCGCGATGGCGTCGCCGGCGAAGAGCAGGCGGGACTCGTTCGTCTCGAGCGGCGCGTCGAGGTGGTGCGAACCGATTGCGCCGACGAGCGACTCGGGAAACGACCAGTTGGAGAGCACCATGGCCGCGGCCTCGGCGTGGCTGAGTCCGAAGAGGTCCGCCTCGAGTTCACACGCCGCGGCGTCGTCGACCGATGAGATGCCGGCGAAGGCCACCGGATCGACGGTGTTGAGCATCGGGATGCCGATGTCGTGGATGAGTCCGATCGCGAATCCGTCGCCGGGTGAGACGCCGAACTGGCGGCTGATCACCGAGCACGCAGCGGCCGTCGCTGCGGAGTGCTCCCAGAACCCGGCCGGGGCAGGATGCTTCAGGTTGCGGAGGCCCGAGGCGACGAGAATCGCCATCGATCGGATCGTCGAGAAGCCGAGGATCGCGACGGCGATCTGCGTCGTCTTCACCTGGCGGGCCATACCGAACGCGGCCGAGTTGGCCAACCGGAGGACCTGCGCCACGAGGATCGGATCCTGCTCGATGCACGCTGCGACCTTGCGGGCGTCGGCGTCGGGGTCGTCGGCCAGTTGCAGCACCTGCATGGCGATGGGGCGGGCCGCCTGGACGTTCTCCAGTGCGTCGGCGAGCTCCGCGACCCGCTGCGATTTCCCCGCGTCGGTGCGCGCGCTCGGTGGCATCAACGACATCGTGACCTCCTGGTGTCCCCAGAGGTGTCGGCAGGCCCGCGAGAAACGTTGAGCGATTGTCGGGAGAACGACGCCGGAGCGCGCGCGGCACGGGCCCGCCCAACTCCTGGCGTCAGAAGGTCGTCGTGATGATGCGGCCGACGCGGTCGTCAGCGGAGGCCGAGAGGTCGGCGACGACGAACGAGCGTTGCAGCCACCGATCGGTGCCGTCGAAGCGAGCGGCGAACGGACTGCGTCCGTGGACGCACCGGTGGTTGTCGACGACGAGGAGGTCGCCGGCCTCGAGCACGAGCGACGTGTGGTGCGTCTCGACGAGCGCCGTGAGGGCATCGAGCGCGGCCTGGGCCTCGTCGTCGAGACCGGTCGTGAGCTCGGCGTCGAACGTGAGGGTGGGGTGGTCGGGGTCGCCCGTGAGCACCCGCATCGGGGGGAGGAACCGGGCGTCGACGCCGCCGCCGAAGGACTCGTCGGCGCGGGTGTGGAACCGGGGTTCGGCGAGCACCTGGCGCTGACGGGTGTCGAGGCCGGGGAGGATGTCGTCGATCGAGCACAGCGTGGTCGACGCTGCCGGGTCGCCCTTGAGGCACAGGAGCACGAGGAACCGGGGCTTGTGGGGGTGGAACGCCGTCTCGGTGTGGAACGCGAGCTGCACCCGCGACGAGGTCGAGGTCTGGCGGGCGACGTCGGAGGACGTCGGGACGATGTTCTGCACGAGGTCGCCGCCGTGTTCGGGCAGGTAGCCGACGGGTTGGCCGAGGAGGCGGGCAACCGTGAGGAGGGTCAGCTCGCTCGTGGTGTCCTTGTCCGTCGGTGCGGCGGGGTGTGGGGGAGTCGCGGGGACTCGGCCGACGGGGAGACCGCGCAGGACCACGGCGCCGACGCCGTCGAGGTCGTCACCGAGATCGACGAGTGCGTCGTAGGCCGCGTCGGGGAGCGTGCGGGCGGAGCGGGCGGCGAAGCGGACGAACGCAGGGGTGGTGGGTCCGTCGGTGGGGGCGACCGGCGCAGTCCAGGACACGGGCACGACCGGCACGGCCCGGTGGGTGATCGAGGGTGTCAGCGTCTGAAACATACGTGCCAGAATACACACGAGCTGAAACAAATGCTACGGCGGCACACCGGCGGGCGCTGGGCCCGGCATCAGTCCTGAGGGTCGACGAGGGCGCCGCTGCGGCGCCAGGCTCCCTCGATGCGTTCGAGGTGCGCCGCGGCCGGGGCCCGCAGGCGCACCGCCACGCCGGCAGTGATCGTCGCCAGCGCGGCGAGCGCCCCGACGTAGTTGTCGAACGGCCCGATGCCGTCCGCCTCGATCGAGATGACATGGGCGGCGCCCGACGCCAGCGGGGAGAGCGGCCCGTCGGTGAGCGCGATCAGCGTCGCTCCGGCGGCCGTCGCCGCGGCGACGGCATCGAGGACCCAGCGGTCGTAGCGGCGCAGGTCGAGCGCGACGACCACGTCGCCGGAGTCGATGTCGGCGAGCTGACGGGCAACGTTGACCGGGGATCCGGTGAGCTCGACCACCGACGGCCGCAGCATCGACAACTCGGTCGCGAACTGGCGGGCGATGCCCGACGACGCGTCGCCGGCCACCACCCAGACCGGGCGCGACCGAATCGACAGGACCTTCACGATCGCGTCGAGATCCGCCGACTCGACACCCGCCAACGTCGCCTGGACGCACTCGAGCGCGGCAGCGAGCCCCTGTCCCCGCAGGTCGCCGGGGTGGGGATCGTGGATTCGCTCGGTGGCGGGGCGCAGTCGACGGCCGAGCTCGGCCTGGACGGCCGCCTGCAGGTCGGAGAACCCGCGGTACCCGAGCTTCGTCGCGAGTCGTACGACCGACGCACCGCTCGAGCCTGACCGGGACGCGATCTCGGCGACCGTGCCGAACGCGACCGCCTGGGGGTCGTCGGTGATCGACGCCGCCACCTTGCGCTCGGCCGCGGTCAGTCGGTCGGCGGCGGCGTGGATGCGGTCGAACACGTCCCCCATGCCGGGACCTCAGGGGCCGGTCGGGGCGGCGGCGAGCAACTCGTCGCGGAACGCAGGGTGGGCAATGCCGGCCAGCGCCCGCGCCCGGTCGCTCGTCGACAGGCCCCGGACCTCGGCGGCGCCGAACTCGGTGATGATCGTGTCGATCTGGTGGCGGGGCGTCGTGACGATGGTGCCCGGCCCGAACGTCGGTTCGATCCGCGACCGCAACACGCCGCCGACCTCGACGGTGGCAGGAAGACAGATCAGGGACCGGTCCTCGAGCTCGAGGCCCGAGCCCGACACGAAGTCCTCGTGCCCACCGACGCCGGAGAACTGCAGGCCGCCGATCGAGTCGGCCGTCACCTGCCCCCAGAGATCCACGGCGATGGCTCCGTTGATCGTCACCATCGTGTGGTTCGCCGCAATGCGCTCGGGTGAGTTGACCACCGACACCGGAGCGAACCGCACGTCGTCGCGGCCGTCGAGCCAGGCGTAGAGCTCGGCAGTACCGGCCGCGAAGGTCACGAGCGAGTACCCCTCGAACTGGTCCTTGTGCACGTTCGTCACCTTGCCCGCCTGGTGGAGGCGCATGAGGCCGGTGGTGAACATCTCGGAGTGGACGCCGTACTCGCCGCCGTCCCCGTGGGCGAGCACCGACGCGATCGTCGACGGGATCGAACCGAAGCCGGTCTGCAACGTCGCGCCGTCGGGGATGAACCGCTGCGCGTGCGCCGCGATGGCGAGCTCGACCTCGGTGACCTCCGGATCGACGAGCTCGACGGGTCGGCGGTCGGATTCGCACACCACGTCGACCTCGTCCACGTGGAGCCGGTGACCCTCGGGAGTGATGCCCGCCGTGCGCGGGAAGTGGGGGCTGGCCTCGACGATGAGCAGCCGGTCCGGGTCGGCGGCGGCCCGGTGCAGCTCGCCGACGCTGGCGCCGGCGTGGAGCGAGAGACTCATCCAGCCGTCGGCGTCGGGCGCCGTGGCCATCGTGGCGATCACCCGGGGGCGCCGGGCCTCCATGACCGTGGCGAACCGACGGAAGTCCGACGGGACGTAGGCGATATTGCGGCCCATGTCGCGGTAGATGCGTTCGGCCGGGCCGAAGAACGTCGACGTGAGGAACACCCCGGGGTGGTCGAACAGGGCGTAGAAGTCGACGAGCATCGCCCCCAGCACGTCGAAGCGTTGCCAGTCCGAGCGCTCTCCCAGCGCGTGCACGAGGCCGACCGGTTGGCCGGGGCCGAGTGGCAGGCCGAGGGAATCGACGGGATCGAAGAGCGCCGCCGCCTCGGTGAGCGACAGGCGCCGGGTGGGTTGGCGTTCGGGCACAGCGAGACCGTAGCCGCGCGACGGAACCGTGCAGGCGCCCGGACCCGTGTCGGGCCCGGGCGCTGCTCGAATCAGGCCGCTCGAGTCAGGACTGCTCGGATCAGGACTGCTCGGGGCGGCGGCCCTTGCGGCGGCTGAAGCGCACGAGCACGAGCCCGCTGCCGAGCGCAACGAGTGCGACGAGCGCCATCGCGGCCGCTTCGCCGCCGGTCACCGGGAGTGAGCCCGACGACGGACGCGAGCTCTGGGTGGCGGCCTTGTAGACGGTCGAACCGAGCACGTCGGGCATCGAGGGCGTCGGCGGCACCGGGGTGCGCGGCGGTTCGGTCACACCGATGCAGGTCGTGGTCGCGGTGACGGCGACGAGGCCGTCCGTGTCGGTCGCCGACACGCCGATGACGTCGTCGGGGCGGAGCGTCAACGTGATCTGCGACGTCGTGCCGTCGACGACCTTGCCGTTGACCGCCCACGTGAAGACGAGGTCGGCGACCTTGGCGTTGGTCGACGTCGCCACGAGCTTGGTCGGCTGGCCGAACGTGAAGTCGGCGGGGCACGTCACCGAGATCTTCGGGCGCTCCTTGCCGGTGCAGTCGAACGTGGCCGCCGCCGAGGCGAGACCCGTCGGATCGGTGGCCGTCACCGTCACGACGTCGCCCTTGGCGAGGGTCAGCGTGACCCTCGCTGCGGTCTGACCCGCGACGGGTGTGCCGTTCACGGTCCAGGCGTAGGTCAGGGTGTCGCCGTCGTCATCCTTGCCGACCGCCTCGAAGACGACGGGCTCGCCCCACACCACGCGAGCGGGGCAGGTCGTCGTCACCGTCGGGGTGGAGTCGCCGTCGCACGTGGAGGTGGCGGCGGTGGACGTCGCACCCTTGGAATCGGTCGCGGTGACCGTCACCCGGTCGCCCTTGGCGACGGTCAGCTCGGCCGTCGCCCCGGTCTGGCCCTTCACGACGTCGTCGCCGATCTTCCACTCGTAGGTGAGCTCGTCACCGTCGGCGTCGGTCCCGGTAGCGGTGAACGTGGTCGGCTGCCCGTAGACCAGCTTCTCGGGGCAGACGAGGGCCACGGTCGGGCGGCTGTTGCCGGCGCAGTCGGCGGCCGCCGACGCCGACACCGCGCCCTCGGAGTCGGTCACGGTGACGGTGAGCACGTCACCCTTCGCGACCGTCGCGGTGAGCTTGGGGCTCGACTCCTTCGGCACCGGGGTGCCGTTGACATACCAGGAGTACGCGAGCTTGGTGTCGCCGTCGGGGTCGAGACCGTTGGCGATGAAGATCATCGGCTCCCCGTAGACGAGCTTGGCGGGGCAGGTGATCGTCACGGTCGGCCGCGACGTGCCCGTGCACTGGATCGTCGTGCTGGCCGACGCGGTCTCGGAATCGTCGATCGCCGTGACGTTGATGCGGTCGCCCGCCTGGATGGTCAGCGTCGCGGTGGCACCGGTCTGGCCGACCACGGCCGTGCCGTTGATCTTCCAGAGGTAGGTCAACGGGTCGCCGTCGTCGTCGATCCCGATCGCGGTGAACGAGATCGGCTCGCCGTACAGGACCGACGTCGGGCAGGACAGCTCGACCTGCGGACGGCTGTTGCCGTCGCAGTTGCCGGTGGCGGCGGCCGAGGACGCCTTGCGGGTGTCGGTGACCGTCACCGAGATGACATCGCCCTTGGCGAGGGTGGCCGTGATCTTCGGGCCGGTGGCGCCGGGGATCTTCGTGTCGTTGATCTTCCACTCGTAGGTCAGCTTGTCGCCGTCGGGATCGTTGCCGGTGGCGGTGAACTCGGTGGCCGAACCCCACACCAGGTCGGCGGGGCACTCGAGCGTGACGGTCGGAGGCTGGTTCTTCTCCTGGCCCTCACAGGTGATCTCGACGGCGGGGCTCGTGAGCTTGCCGTCGTTGACGGTGACGGAGACCTTGTCGCCGCGCTTGACCGTCAGCGTGGCGGTCTCGCCCGTCTGGCCGGCGACGACGGTGCCGTTGACCTTCCACTCGTAGGTGAGCGGGTTGCCGTCGGGATCGGTGCCCTGGGCACCGAACTCGGTCGGGTCGCCGTAGATGACCGACGACGGGCACGACATCTTCACGGTCGGCGGCTGGTTCTTGGTGTTGCCGGCGCAGGACGCTTCCGCAGCGTCACTGGTGGCCTTGCCGTCGTTGACCGTGACCGAGACCTTGTCGCCCTGGTTGACGGTGAGGGTGGCCGTCGATCCGGTCTGGCCGGCGACGGCGGTGCCGTTGACCTTCCATTCGTAGGTCAGGGGATCGCCGTCGGCATCGGTGCCGATCGCGGTGTAGGTGGCGGGCTCGCCGTAGACCATGTCGGTCGGGCAGGTGAGGGTGACCGACGGCTTGGCGTTCTCCTTCGGCGGGATGCACGGTGCGGTGACGGCGTCGGACACGAGTCCGGTGCTGTCGGCGGCAGAGACCTCGAGCACGTCACCGCCGTTGATGACGGTGGTCAGGGTCGGTCCGTTGGTGCCGCTGAGAGCCACACCGTTGAGCGACCACTGGTAGGTGAGCGTGTCACCGTCGAGGTCCTTGCCCACTGCGGTGAACGTGTTCTCGCTGCCGAGGACGAACTTCGCCGGACAGGTGAGGGTCACGGTCGGCGCGTTCCGCCCGGGGCAGTTCACGTCGGCCGAGGCGACCTGGCCGGCGGTGTCGGTGACCGACACCGAGAGGAGGTCACCGGCGTTGAGGGTCACGGTGGCGGTCGAGCTGGTCTGGCCGGGGATCGGCTGGCCGTTGAGCATCCACTGGTAGACGAGGTTGTCGCCGTCGGGGTCGCTGCCCGTGGCGGTGAACGTGGTCGGCTGGCCGTAGCGCACGCCGTCCTTCGGACAGGCGACCGACACCGAGGGGCGTCCGTTGGCCGTCCAGCTGACCGACACGGTCTCGCTCGACTGGGCGGCGCCGGCCTTGCCGATGATCAGCTTCTGGCGGGCGGGTCGAATGAACACGCGCCCGGCACTGACGGGGGCGGACGCGGTCCGGATGGTCATCTTCACGTTCGTCCGAGCGCTCGTGGAGGTGAGGCAGATCCTCGACGGGCCGGTGACGGTCGAAATGTTGGTGGCGGTGTCACACGTGGTGCCGTTGGCGGGGTGCGCCGTCACGGCGGCGTCGGACAGCTCGATGGAGAGCGCGCCGGTGGCCGTCGTCGCGATGTCGTAGAAGACCGGCTGGCCCTGGGCGACGCTCGTCGTCGTGGGGGTCACGCTGAGCGTGCCGGCGGGCTCGTTGGACACGGGGTTCGCCTCGGCGTCGGCGACGAGCGCGTTGTAGCGGGTCGTGACGGCCGCGTCGTTCTGGGGGTTGGCGACGTCGAGCTGGAAGCCGTCGGAGAAGTGCCAGATCGCGGCCTGCGCGGCGGCGATCTCGATCGGGTCCTTGGTGACGGTCGCGTTGGTCTGCGACAGCACGCGGGCGACCTTGTTGAGGTTCGGCACCTTGGACGTATCCCAGCTCTGCTCGTCGTACGTGACGCCGAACTGGATGTAGGTGGCGATGTCGATGCAGAACATGAACGACGCCTCACCGTTGAGGTCGACCTGGAAGAGCATGGTCTGCAGCTTCTGGGCCTTGCCCTGGTAGGTGCCGTGGACGATCTTGCCCGACGGCCCCGCCTTCGGCGTCACCGACGACGCCGCCTCGACGGTGCCGAACGCCAGGCCCAGTCCCGCCACGATCACTGCGGTCGACGCCAGCACGGCGACGATGCGTCGTTTTCCGGTGAGCATCCCACTCTTCATTGCAGCCTCCATCGGCCCGCGCTCGACGCGGGTCCGGAGACCAGTCTGGGGACGTTTCGTCGGTTTTCCTCCCGGGCGAATTCCCCAGGAGCCCCGAATGGGTCGAACGAACCAGGCGCGTCCCCACCCAGCACCGCATCTGTCCTGCGGTTTCGCCCCTCCAGGGGCGGAACCGCAGGACGGAACGAGTGAGGGTCAGGCGCGGGCGACGGTGACCGCGAGCGCCTCGCCGACGGCGAGTTCGACGGCGGTCGCGAGCACGGCGTCGCTCACCATCGCCTGGTGGGCGCGGATCGCGTCGAGCGTGGCCGCCGGAGCGGTCACGGTCAGCGCGATGCGGTCGGTGATGTCGAGGTCGGCGTCCTTGCGAGCCTGTTGCACCCGCCGGATCACGTCACGCGCCAGGCCCTCGGCCTCGAGCTCGGGGGTGACCTCCACGTCGAGGCTGACGAGCAGTCCGAGGTCGACGATGCCGCCCTCGGGGTCGAGCTGGCGGGCCGACGCGACGGCGAGACCCTCGGCCGGTTGCAGCGCGACCTCGAACTGGCCTTCGGTCAGCAGGTGTCCGCCGGCGGTGACGGTGCCGTCGCCGTGATCGGTCCAGTCCCCCGATTTCGCCGCCTTGGTGACCTCGGGCAACGCCTTGCCGAGCACCGGCCCCAGCAACTTGAAGTTGGGCTTGAGCTGCCACGAGCCGAACGACGATGCGTCGGTCCGCAGGTCGACGGCCTTCACGTTGATCTCGTCGGCGATGAGGGCGGTGAGCGCGGCGAGTTCATCGGCGCCGGCCCCGGCGATCGTGAGGCGCGAGAGGGGCAGGCGGGTGCGGAGCTTCGCGTCCTCGCGCAGGCCGAGCGCCGCGGAACACACGGCCCGCACCTTGTCCATGTTCGCGACGAGGGCGTCATCGGCGGGCAACGTGTCGGCGGAGGGCCAGTCGGTGAGATGCACCGAGGCAGTGCTGTTGCTGCCTCCGGCAGATCCGCCGGACGTGAGTCCGCGGTACATCTCGTCGCTCAGGAGCGGCAGCAGGGGAGCGGCGAGGCGGAGCAGGTTGACCAGGACGGTGTAGAGCGTGTCGTACGCGTCGCGCTTGTCGTCGCTCAGCGCCCCGTCGGTGACCGACCCCGGCGCCCAGAACCGGTCGCGGCTGCGACGGATGTACCAGTTGTTGAGTGCGTCGATGAACGCGACGATCTCGTGGCACGCGCCGGCGACGTCGTAGGCGTCCATCAGCTCGGTCACACGGGAGACCAGCGCGTGCGTCTTGGCGAGGAGGTAGCGGTCGAGCTGACCGGTGGCGTCGGCCCGCTCGGTGGCGCGGTAGCCGTCGACGTTCGCGTAACGGCAGAAGAACGAGTACGCGTTCCAGATCGGGTTCACGACCAGGCGTACGACGTCGCGCATGTCCGACGCGTCCTTGGCGATCTTCAGGTCGCCGCCGCGGAGGATCGGCGAGCTCATCAGGTACCAGCGGAGCGGATCGGAGCCGATCGTCTCCATGACCTCGACGGGGTCGGGGTAGTTGCGGAGCTTCTTCGACAGCTTTCGGCCCTCGCTGTCGAGCACCACGCCGTGGCACATGACGTTGCTGAAGGCGTGGCGGTCGAACAGCGCGACCGACAGCACGTGCATCGTGTAGAACCAGCCGCGGGTCTGGGCGATGTACTCGACGATGAAGTCCGACGGGCTGTGGGTGTCGAACCACTCCTTGTTCTCGAAGGGGTAGTGCACCTGGGCGAAGGGCATCGCGCCCGACTCGAACCAGCAGTCGAGCACTTCCGACACGCGGCGCATCGTGCTCTTGCCCGTCGGGTCGTCGGGGTTGGGGCGCGTCAGCTCGTCGATGCCGGGGCGGTGCAGGTCGTCGAGGCGAACACCGAAGTCGCGCTCGATCTCGTCGAGGCTGCCGTACACGTCGGTACGGGGGTAGGCCGGGTCATCGGAACGCCACACCGGGATGGGGGCGCCCCAGAACCGGTTGCGGCTGATCGACCAGTCGCGGGAGCCCTCGAGCCAGCGGCCGAACTGGCCGTCGCGCACGTGGAACGGGATCCAGTTGATGTCCTGGTTGGTCTCGACCAGACGGTCCTTGAAGTCGGTGACCTTCACGTACCAGCTCGATACGGCCTTGTAGATGATGGGCGTGTCGGTCCGCCAGCAATGGGCGTAGTTGTGGTCGATCGTGTCGTGGCGGACGAGCTTGCGCTCGTCGCGGAGGCGCTTGGCGATGATCGGGTTGGCCTCGAACACGTTGGTGCCGACCATGTCGGCGATCTCAGCGGTGTAGCGGCCGGCATCGTCGACGGGCGACACCAACACGATGCCGTTGGCCTCGCCCACCCGCTGGTCGTCCTCGCCGTGACCGGGCGCCGTGTGCACGATCCCGGTGCCGTCCTCGTCGGTGACGAAGTCGTCGGTGAGGATGCGGAACGCGTCGGCGTGGCCGGCGAAGTAGGGGAGGAGCGGGGTGTAGGTGCGGCCGGCGACGTCGGCGCCGGGGAACGTGGCGCGCACCTCGGCGTCGTCGCCGAGCTCGGCCGCGTAGCGACCGGCAGCGGCCGCTCCGAGCAGCACGAAGCGGGCGCCGCCGTTCGCCTCGTTGGTGGGCGACTCGACGATCACGTAGTCGATCGACGGTCCGACGGTGAGGGCCAGGTTCGAGGGCAGCGTCCACGGCGTGGTCGTCCAGGCCCAGGCCTCGGTCGGGCCGAGATCACTTGACTGGGCGTCGAGCGCGAAGCGGACGGTCAGCGCCGGGTCCTGGCGGGGGCGCATGGCGTCGTCGAGGCGGATCTCGAAGTTCGACAGCGGGGTCTCGGCACCCCACGAGTACGGCATGACCCGGTACGCCTCGTAGAGGAGGCCCTTGTCCCACAGCTCCTTGAACGCCCACATGACCGACTCCATGTAGGTGGGGTCGAGGGTCTTGTAGTCGTTGGTGAAATCGACCCAGCGGGCCTGGCGGGTGACGTAGCGCTCCCACTCCGCGGTGTACTTGAGCACCGACGCCCGGCAGGCGGCATTGAACTTGTCGATGCCGTACTCCTGGATGGCGGCACGGCCGGCGACGCCGATCTCCTTCTCGGTCTGCATCTCGGCGGGGAGACCGTGGGTGTCCCATCCGAAGCGGCGCTCGACGCGGTGGCCCCGCATGGTCTGGTAGCGGGGGATGACGTCCTTGACGTAGCCCGTGAGCAGGTGGCCGTAGTGGGGGAGCCCGTTGGCGAACGGGGGCCCGTCGTAGAAGACGTACTCGTTGTCGGATCGTCGTGACTGCTCCGGCGAAGCCGGATCCGTGAGGGGCGGCGTGGGCGGGTGCTGTTCGATCGACGCCCGAAACGTGTCCTCGGCCTCCCAGGTCGCCAGGATGTCGCGCTCGATGGCCGCAAAGTCCGGCTTCGGGTCGACATCGGGGTAGGGGCGTTCGTTGCTGTTCGATTCAA
>ENA-UPSM01002199-UPSM01002199.1-activated-sludge-metagenome-genome-assembly--contig:-NODE-2199-length-24044-cov-7.511318_pt1 | contig 24044 bp, 23 predicted proteins | sample MGYA00238181_ERZ773283 | MGnify/ENA primary metagenome ERZ773283 (study PRJEB29023, sample SAMN05720199) | activated sludge metagenome | isolation source: Anaerobic digester | place: Japan...
GCCGGCGGGCAGGGCTGGAGTCGGAGGTGTCCGGTCGGAGACCGGACCTACGGGGAGAGCATGCCGGCCGGTGGTTTCACCAACGGTGGCCGGAGGTTCGCTCGTGGATTTGCGGCAACTGCATGAACACGGCTGAGGCGGCGGGTTGAGGGGCCGTTGCCTCCGGGATGCGGGGCCGGGACCGCGGTGCGAGCGCAGGGCGGCCGGCGGCGGCGGAGTTGGAGACCGATTACGGCGCCGGTGGCGGTAACGGACCGAGCACCGGTGGTTCGGCGAAGACGGCGAGGGCGGCCGGGCGGGTGCGCAGGTAGTAGAGCGCCAGCCCGCCCTGGTAGAGGATCGAGACCAGGGCGAGGAGTGCGGCGGTGAGGCGCTGCACCCCGACGAGCAACGCCCGCAGCGACTCGGGGTCGGGAAAGAGCACGTCGAGCTGTTCGCGGGTGAAGGAGGGAAGCAGCGCGACGATGCGGTCGGCCTGCTCGCGATGCGCGAGGTCCCAGGCGAGGAACAGGATGAACAGCAGGCAACCCAGCTGGGCTGCCGCCATCCAGCCCAGCCCGTCGGTCCGGCGGCGCTGGAGGAGGTTGCGCCCGGCCCACTCGAGAACACCGCAGAGGGCGATGCCGGCCCCGGCCGCCGCCTCGCCCCATTCCCGGGCGCAGACCGACACCACCGCGGCCGGCGCGGCTACGACGAGCAGCGACACGGCATCGACGCGGGCGACACGCAGGACGCGCCGAAGGCGTTGTTCGGGGACGGGGACGGGCATCGGGGGCGAGTCTCGCCGCCCGCGCGGGGATGACAATCTCGCGTTCGCCGCGGTGGGGCGGGGCTGGATATGAGACGGCTCCCGCGCGTAAAGATTTTGGCGAAACTCCGGCCGCACCGCGGCGGGCTTGCGCCAGAGCGAAGGCTCCGCAGCATGACAGCCATGAAACCGCCCCTTTGGATCCTGGGCCTTGTGGCCACCTCGCTTGTGTTGACCGGCTGCCCCGAAAAGCGACGTCCCGCCGGAAGCCCGGCGGCCAAACCCGCGCCGAGCGCGCCGGCGAGAACGGCGCAGGGGCCGCTGGCGGACTACGCCAAGAATCTCTCCGACACCGAGAAGAAGGCGACCGAGGTCGTCGGGCTCTCGGAGCTCAACAAAGCCGTGCAGCAATTCAACGTGATCGAGGGTCGGTATCCGCGCACACTCGACGAGCTCGTGGCCAGCCGCTACCTGCCGAAGATCCCGGCCGCGCCGCGCGGCAAGCGGTTCATCTACAACCCGAAGGCCGGCGAGGTGACGGTCGAGGCGCTGCCGGCCGCCAAGCCCGCGGAAGCCCCGGCGGCGGAGGAACCGGCCCCGGCCGCCGAACCGGCTCCGGCGCCCACGCCCGCGGCCGAGACTCCTGCCGCCGACGCGCCGGCCGAGTGAGGTCGCCGCGCTGACCCTGTTCCTGAACCCGGTGCCGCTCGCCCGCCCCCTCCGGGGCGGGCGTTGTTGTCCTCGGGGATCGCCTGCCAGGGTCCGGCCTGTCGCCGCGCGGGAGCACGCGTGTGCGAATGGTGGCTACGAAGGGTCCGCGGACGAGCACCGCGGTCGGTGCGCGCGATGGGGCCCGCCTACTCCTTCTCCGCCGCGCCGGCTTCGTAGCGGGCGATCCACGCGGCCGACCACGTGGCGAAGTCGCCGGCCTCGATGTGCGCGCGCGCCTGGGCCATGAGATCGAGGAAGAAGTGGAGGTTGTGGATCGTGAGCAGCGTGCCGGCCAGCATCTCGCCGGCGTTGTGCAGGTGGCGCAGATACGCGCGGCTGAAGTGGCGGCAGCAATAGTTGTCGAGGCCGTCGACGATGGGGCGCGGGTCCTCGCGGAACTTCTCGTTGCGCAGGTTGATCGGGCCGTCGGGGGTGAAAACGAGGCCGTTGCGGGCGACACGGGTGGGCATCACGCAGTCGAACATGTCGATGCCGAGCGCGATCATCTTGAGCAGCTGCGGCGGCGTGCCGAGGCCCATGGCGTAGCGCGGACGGTCGGCGGGCAGGTGCGGGGTCGTGGCGCCGACCTGGTGGAGCATCTCCGGCTCGGGCTCGCCGACGCTCACACCGCCCACGGCGTAGCCGGGGAAATCCAGTTCGCGGAGACCGGCGGCGGCCTCGGCGCGGAGATCGGCGAAGGTCGAGCCCTGGACGATGCCGAAGAGGTGGTGGCCGGCGTCGAGCCAGCCGGTGTCGCGGGCGATGGCAAGGCATTGGCCGGCCCAGCGGCGGCTGCGCGCGACGGCGGCGGCGGCCTCGTCGCGCGTGCAGGGCCAGGGCGGGCATTCGTCGATGACCATCGCGATGTCGGAGCCGAGGTTCTGCTGGATACGCATGACCTCGCGCGGGCCGAGGAAGAGGTTGGCGCCGTCGAGGTGCGACTGGAAGGCGATGCCGTCCTGCTGGATGTCGCGCAGCTTCGCGAGGGAGAAGACCTGGAAGCCACCGCTGTCGGTGAGGATGGGGCCATCCCAGCCCATGAACTTGTGGAGACCGCCGAGCTTGGCCACGAGCTCCGAGCCGGGCCGGAGGTTGAGGTGATAGGTGTTGCCGAGGATGATCTGCGCGTGGATTTCGCGCAGGTGGGCGGGCGTGATCGCCTTCACTGTCGCCTGGGTGCCGACGGGCATGAAGATCGGCGTCTCGATGGTGCCATGCCGGGTGCGGAGGCGGCCGCGGCGGGCGCCGGTGGCGGTGTCGGTTTGGAGCAGTTGAAAGTGTTCTGGCATGGGCCGTTTTCCTCGCGCAAGGAGAGCGCCCGGCAAGGTGGTGATTGTCAATAACTCGCCCGGGCGGGCGCTTGACCTGATCTCCAACGCCGCAACCCTCACCCGCCGTGCTGCTCGTCATCGACAACTACGACTCCTTCACCTTCAACCTCGTCCAGTACTTCGGCCAGCTGGGCGTGGAGCAGAAGGTCTTCCGCAACGACGAGATCACCCCGGCGCAGGCGCTGGCGCTCAACCCGGAGCGCGTGCTGCTCTCGCCCGGCCCGTGTTCGCCGAAGGAGGCGGGCGTGACGCTCGACATCATCAAGGCCTTCGCGGGCGTGAAGCCGATCCTCGGCGTCTGCCTCGGCCATCAGTCGATCGGGCACTATTTCGGCGGCAAGGTCGTGCGTGCCGACCGCCTCATGCACGGCAAGACCTCGCCGATCCTGCACAGGAACACCGATGTGTTCCGCGGCATGCCCAACCCCTTCGCCGCGACGCGCTACCATTCGCTGCTGGTCGAGCGCGCCTCGCTGCCGGCCTGCCTCGAGATCACGGCCGAGACGGCCGAGGGCGAGATCATGGGGCTGCGCCACCGCGAACTCCCGATCTGGGGCGTGCAGTTCCACCCCGAGTCGATCGCCACGCAGGAGGGCATGACGCTCCTGAAGAATTTCCTGACGTTGAACTGAGCGGCTCGTTCCGGGCCGCCCGACTGCTCCTCCCCCTCGGCCCTCGCCCCGTCTCCATCGTCCCTTCCCCATGCGCTGCCCCAAGTGCACCTCGATCGAGGACAAGGTGATCGACTCGCGGATCAGCCGCGAGGGCACGACCATCCGCCGCCGGCGCGAGTGCCTGGAGTGCGGCCACCGCTACACGACGACCGAGATGATCGTGCGCGAGGATCTGGTCGTGATCAAACGCGACGGCCGCCGCGAGCCGTTCGAGCGCGAGAAGATCGTGCGCGCCATCCGCGCCGCCTGCCACAAGCGCCCGGTCGACCTCGAGCAGATCAACATGGCCGTCGAGGACATCGTCGACCAGTTGGAGGCGAAGTTCGGCACCGAGATCCCCAGCAGCGAGGTGGGCGAGGCCTGCATGGCGCGCCTGCGCACCATCGACAAGGTCGCCTACGTGCGCTTCGCCAGCGTGTACAAGGAATTTCGCGACGTGAACGAGTTCATGGACGAGCTCCACCGGCTGGTGAAGCCGAAGCAGGCCTGACGCCGCCCCCCCCGCGCCCCATGAGCTCGCCCCACGACCTCCCCGCGCTCCACCTGCTCAATACCGTCTTCGCCGGGGTGACCGGGCAGGATCTCTATCTGGCCGAGCAGCTGAAGGCGGGCATCGAGCAGGCGCTGGCGGAGCAGGGTGGGGTGGTGGTGGCCACCGCGGCCGCCGGGGCCGCCCTCGTGACGGGGCTGTCCCCCGCCGCCTTCGCCGACGCGGTGCAGGCGCTCCAGCGGCGGTTCGCCGGCGACGAGGACGACCTGCGGCACGGCTTCGCCCATTGCGACGCCGCGCAGGGCCCGGCCGCGGCCGATTCCCTCTGGGCCCGCGAGCAGGTGCTCGCGGCGCTGCGGCGCCTCGCGCCGTACCAGGAGGCGACGCTGCTCATCACGAACCTGCGCGCCACGTTCTGCCCGCCCGGGAAACGCTGGACCGAGCGCCGCCGCGCCGCCTACCGCGAGGTGCTCGATTTTCTCGCCGCGCTCGCGCTCGCCCGCAAACGCGAGCGGGCGCAGCTCACGCTGATGTTTTTATAGCAGGCGGGGCGGCGCTGCGGCCTCGACTCCGGGCCGCGTTTGGTTTCGACTCCCGGTCCCCCAATCATGGCCACCATTTTCGAGCGTATCATCGACCGGGAGATCCCGGCCCGCATCGTGCATGAGGACGGTCTCTGCCTGGCGATCCACGACATCCAGCCGCAGGCGCCGGTGCACGTGATCGTGTTTCCCAGGAAGCCGATCCCGCGCGTCGCCGCCGCCGCGGCCGAGGACCAGCCGCTGCTCGGTCACCTGCTGCTCACCGCCGCGGCGATCGCGCGCCAGCTCGGCCTCGAGGAGGGGTTCCGCCTCGTGATCAACAACGGCCCGCACGGCGGCGAGTCGGTCCCGCACCTGCACGTGCATCTGCTGGGCCGCCGCCCGATGGGCTGGCCCCCCGGCTGAGTTCCCCGCCACCCCTTCCCCGCCACCCAGAGTGTCCACGCGCCGGCGTCCGCCCCGCCGTGCCGAGATCGATCCCGCTCCACCAAGATGCCCGATGACGTTTTTGCTCCCGAGGGGGAAACCCCCGCCGGGCCTGAACCGCAGGCGCTGCCGGTGCCGTGGCCGCCGTTCGTGGCCGTCGCCAAGGAGCTGATCGACTCGTGCCCGCCGTTCCGGCGGCTCGGCCTGTCCTCGCTGGCCGGAGCCCGGGAGATCCAGCGTCGGCTCGAGCAGTTGCGGCTCTCGGTGGAACTGGGGGCGCCGGAGTTCGGCTGGGCCTTCGCGCCCCAGCCGCCCCCGGGCAGCGAGCAGCTGCGCGATGCGGCCCAGCAGCTCAAGGACTCGCTCGCCCGCCTGCTCCACGAGTTCTTCTGGTTCTGGCCGACCAACTACCCGGAGGACGGCAGCGACGCGGCGATCGATGCGTTGCTCGCGGGCGATGCCGACGCGGCGTTCCTGCGCTGGCAGAACGAGGCCGCCGCCGGGAACATCGTGGCCGTGCACAACCTCGCGGTCTTCCACCAGCTGGCCGCGCTCTCGGTCGAACGCACCGGCGCGGCGATCGAGGAGGCGACCGCCGAATGGTGGAACACGTCGATCACCCAGTGGGCGCGGGTGCGGGCGAGCGAGGAGTTCTGGGACCGGTTCCAACAGCGTATCAATCGTTTGGACGACGCCCGCCTGCCCGCCGGCCTCGCCGAGGCGGTTCGCGCCACGCTGCCCGATGCGCTCTGCGCGATCCACGCCGCGCTGGCGATCGGCCGCGCGCAGAAGGCGCAGTGGCACGAATCCACCGCGCATGTGCGTTTCGCCCGCCAGGTGCACGAGGTGCCCGCGCGGGCCGAGCGCGCCCTCGAGGCGGCGATCGCCCGCGTCGTCCAGGGCGTCGACCTGCTCGTGCGCGACACCGCCCGCCGCCTCACCGGCGACGGCTCGGTCGGCCTCGCGCTCACGGCGGGGCTGCTCGCCGAGGCCGCGGACGAATTTGCGGTGATCGAGGCGATCTGCGGGCGGGATTCCGAGGTGTACCGCGAAGTCAGCACGCGGGTGGTCGACGCCGCGCTGGAGGGCATCATTGCCTACCAGCGCCGCACGCTCGACAGCTGCGGGGTGCTCCCCTGGCTCACCCACCTGACCACGCTCGCGGCCACCCCGGAAGTGCGTCGCCGGCTCGAGGAGACGGCGGACATCCTGCACGGCAACGCGATCGTCGAGAAGCTGCCGCCGGCCGAGCCCAACGCCGATCCGGCCCTTGCCGAGGCGGCCGAGTTCGAGGCGGCGTACCGGCTGCTGTTGGAGGAGTTCGTGCCCGGCGCCGACCGCCTCAACCTCGGCCCGCGTGCGCGGGCCGACTACATGGCGAACGTGCGCCGCGCCCTGCGCGAGCTCGCCCACGCCGCCTGCTACCAGCTGGAGAATTTCGACCTCGCCGCCCGGGCGCTCGCCACCGCGGCCGAAATCTCCGACGGCGCCGAGCGCGCGGCGCTGCATCGGGAGCGCGAGCAGTTGTTGCTGGAGATCGTGCGCCGCAAGGCCCGGGAGATGGCCGCCGAGCATGCCACCGCGGCGGCGGAGGCGGCCGCGCTCGCCGAGGCCGTCGTGCCGACGGAGAACGAGACCCCGGTGGCCAGCGCGCCGCCGGGCACCACGGCGGAACCGGCGCCGCAGCAGAGCGAACTGCCGTTGTGGACCGAGTCCGCGCCCGCGGGGGCGGAGGGGAACCTCGCCGCGCCCGAGCCGGTGGCGGAGTCCGCGTCGGCGGGCACGCCGCTGAGCGCTTTTGGCAGCAACCAGCTGCATCTCGAGGTCGGCGGCCATGTGCTCGACCTCGATCCGACGCGCCTCGTCTTCAACGGCGTGAACCTCGCCCCGGACGACATCACCGGCCTGCGCTACGGCGTGGTCGCGGCAGGGGAGGAGGGCCCGGCGGGCGGGCGCTGGCACCGGATCGCCTGGTGCAGCGCCGAGACGGTCGTGACGCTCGACGAGACCAACCTGTTCGGCCCTGCCGCCCCGGACCCCGCGCGTCTCTACAACTTGATTCTGGAGACGCTTTACGGGCTGGTCGTGCCCGGCCTGATCGTGCGACTGGTCGACTGGGTCCGGCACGGCGAGACGGTGCCGCTCGGGGCCGCGTGGCTGCGGCCCGACGGGCTTGTATTCTCCGGGCGGACTTTCCACTGGCCAACCGGCGCGGCCGTGCCTTACTCGCAGCTCGCGTATGCGCTCGACGACGGCGAATTCGTGGTCCTCCGGGCCGAGAATGAAGACGACACCGAACGTTTTGCGCTGGCGGAGGTCTGGAACGCGGCCATCGCGGGCCACGTGATCGACGCCCTTGCTTCCGTCCCCCCACCCACTGAAGAACAATGAACGACCCCGGCATGCTGCATCTGCTGATGGCGAACGAGCCCAGGAAACTGGCCCGCCTGCCCGAAGCTCCCCTGGAGAAGGCTCTCGCCGAGGTCGAGGCGCTCCGCCGCGAACCGCCGCTCGCCGCCGCCCCTCCCTCCGCCATCGCGCCGGCGGAGGCCACCGGCCCGACCGTGCCGGCCGACCGCACCAACCCGCTCGACGGCCCCCTCGCCGCCCTGGCCACCAACATCTGGCGGGCGCAGGCGAAGATGCTCGACCCGAAGACCGGCGAGCCGCGCGAGGAGGTGCGCCGCATGTACCGGCATATTGAGGGCGCCGTGGAGGCTTTCACGGCCATGGGCCTGCGCCTGAGCGATTGGATCGGCCAGCCCTACGACCCCGGTCTCCCGCTCAAAGTCCTTTCCTTCGAGCCCACCCCCGAGCTGGTCCGCGACACGGTCGTCGAGGCCGTGCGCCCCGCCATCTTCTGGCAGGACCGCCTCCTCCAGGTGGGCGAGGTCATCGTCGGCATACCCCAAACTCCGTCCAAACAATCGTGAGCAGAAACACCATCGACTTCGGCATCGATCTCGGCACGACCAACAGCGCCATCGCGGTCGTCTCCGGCACGGGCACCGAGATCATCAAGAACAACCTCGAGGCCGACATCACGCCCTCGGCCGTCTACATCAACCGCAACGGCAACCTGTGGGTCGGCCACAGCGCCCGCGCCAAGGTCGGCGACGAACGCGCCGAGGGCGACCTGCACCTCGAGTTCAAACGCCGGATGGGCACGGGCTACGAGTACGCCTTCCGCGCCAGCGGCCGCCGCATGCGCCCCGAGGACCTCTCCGCCGAGGTGCTGAAGTCGTTGCGCGGCGACGTCGCCCAGAAACGCAACGAGCAGATCTCCGCCGCCGTCATCACCGTGCCGGCCGCCTTCGAGCTCCACCAGTGCGAGGCGACCAAGCGCGCCGCCGAACTCGCCGGCTTCCGCACCGCGCTCCTGTTGCAGGAGCCGGTCGCCGCCGCGCTCGCCTACGGGTTCCAGCGTGTCGAGGCCAAGGCGTATTGGATGGTCTTCGACTTCGGTGGCGGCACGTTCGACGCCGCCCTCATCCGCTCCGAGGACGGCACCATGAGCGTCGTCAACCACGGCGGCGACAACTTCCTCGGCGGCTCCGACATCGACTGGGCGGTGGTCGAGCAGGTGCTTGCGCCGCGCGTCGCCAAGGAGTTCGGCGCGGCCGACTTCCGTCGCGGGGTCGAGCGCTACCGCTACGACCTGGCCCGCCTGAAGGCCGCCGCCGAGGCGGCGAAGATCGATCTCTCCCGCCGGGAGGCCACGCTGGTCGAGGCCACGTTGCGCAATGTCTCCGGCGAGACCGTCACCTTCGAGACCGAGCTCACCCGGCAGGACATCACCCGGGCCGCCACGCCGATCATCAACAAAGCCGTGACGATCGCCCAGCGCGTGCTCAGCGAGCGCGATCTCGGCCCGGCCGCCGTCGAGCGGCTCATCTTCGTGGGCGGCCCCACGCTCGCCCCGTATTTCCGCGCCATCGTCAAACAGCGCCTCGGCATCCCGTTCGATTTCAACGTCGATCCGCTCACCGTCGTCGCCCGTGGCGCCGCCGTCTTCGCCGGCACGCAGCGCCTGGCCGGCACCCCGGCGGCGGCAAAGGCCCCGGCCCGCGCCAACCGTTTCAACGTCGAGCTCATCTACAAGCCCGTCGGCTCCGAGCCGGACCCGCTCGTGGGCGGCCGGTTCTCGCTGCCCGCGGGCGGCTCGGTCGTCGGGTACACCCTCGAGCTCGCCAACCAGCAGACGAAATGGCGCAGCGGCAAGATCACCCTCAACGAAAGCGCCGCTTTCCAGCTCAACATCCGCGCCGAGCCGGGCATCCAGAATGTCTTCACGCTTGAGCTGCGCGACCCGACCGGCAACATCTGCGAGACCGATCCGGGCGAGTTCGCCTACACGATGGGCGTCGTCGTCGACGAACAGCCGATCATCAACAACGTCGGCGTCGCGATGGCCGACAACCGCATCGGTATCCACTTCAACAAGGGCCAGGGGCTGCCCGCCAAGAGCACCCGCACCTACCGCACCGCGGTCGGCGTGCGCGCCGGCGAGTCCGGCAGCGTGCTGCGCATCCCGATCGTCGAGGGCAACCGCGACCTCGCCGACCGCAACATCCTCATCGGCTCGCTCGAGATCACCGCCGAGAAGGTCAAACGCGACATCCCCGCCGGCTGCGAGATCGAGGTCACCTTTGCCATGGATTCCTCGCGCATGCTCAAGGTCGTCGCCTACGTGCCGCTGCTCGACGAGGAGTTCCCGACCAAGATCGAACTCGGCGGCAAGGTCCGCCAACCCGATGTCGGCATGCTCCGCGCCGAATGGGCCCGCGAGCGCAAGCGCCTCACCGGCCTCAAGGAGAACCCGCACTTGGCCGAGGACCAGGCGGTGCAGAAGGCGCTCCAGGAACACGAGACCTCCGCCGCCACCCAGGAGATCGACGCCATCCTCAACCACGAGAAGGCCGAGTTCGACGCCCTCCTGCGCGTCGAGCGCGAGATCCTCGAGTGGAAGATCCGCCTCGACGAGGTCGAGGACCGCGCCACCTGGCCGTCGCTGGTCAAGGAGGTCGACGTGAAGCTCACCGAACTCGACACCCTCGCGTTCCAGAACGGCACCAACGAGGAGAAGTCCCGCTCGCGCACGCTGCGCGAACAGGTCGCCGCCCTCATCGGCGAGAAGAACGCCACCCGGCTGCGGACCAAGAAGGCCGAGATCGAGGACGTCTCTTCGGCGATCCTCTTCCGCCAGGCCGCCTTCTGGGTCACGCATTTCGAGAGTCTTGTCGCTTGCCAGCCGCAGATGAGCGACGCGGCCCGGGCCGAGGAGCTCATCCGCCAGGGCCGCGAGGCCGTGGCGCAGGGCAACACCCCCGCGCTCAAGGAAGTGGTCTTCAGTCTCCAGGATCTGCTGCCGCAACAGGTGCTGGGCGAAGTCCAGCGCGGTTACGGCTCGGGCATCCTCGGCTGAGCGAGCGCCATGGCCGATCCCGGATTCGAGTCCTTGGAAACGTCGCTGCGCCTGCTGCAGGCGCAGCAGCTGGCGCGGCGCGGCCGGCTGCGGGAGGCGATGGCGGTCGTCGCCCCCGGCGGCCTGCCGCCCGCCGACCCGGTGTTGCTGCACGCGTTCGCCGCGCTCGTCACCGGCGCGGGCGACTACCGCGCCGCGTTGCCGCTGTGGCGGCTGCTCCTCGAACGGGAGCCGGGCCACGCCTACGCCCGCCGCATGGTCGCGGCGATCGAACTCTGGCTGGCCCGCCCACCGTGGATGCGGTGGTTCTGGCCGCTGGTGGCCGCCGCCGGCGGCCTGGTGCTGGTCGGCGGGTTGCTGCTGGTGCTGTGACGGTCGGGCGGAGAATTTTCTCCGCGGCGGCGCGTCCGTCCCGCAACGACGCGCCGGCCCGCGCCGGCCGAGCGCGCCGCTGGGGTGATTCTCCCGGCCGGCGGAGGTCGTGGCGGAGCCCCGAGGGCGCGTCCGGGAAACCCCGATGCAAAAAACTAGTTGCCGTCGGATACGTTTCGGGAAAATTACGTTGTCTCAACCGCAACTGCGATACATCAACACCGTTAACCGAATACTGATATGCCCTCCGCTTCCCAGGAAAGTTCCCCCCACACGTTCGATCTCAAGGAAGAGCTCCTCGCCAAGATCGAAGCTGCCCGCAGCAGCCTCGACATGGCCACCAACAGCGAGGTGATCCGCCACGCGATCGAGACGTTCGACTTCGGTTCCTACTCCGCCCCGGTGAAGGCGCATCGCCAGATCTCCGTGCGTCTCCGCATGGACAGCAAGCAGCGCCTTGTGAAGCTGGCCAAGAAGCACGACGTGAGCGTCGGCGAGCTGCTCCGCACCGCGATCGACGCCCTCCCGGTCTCCAAGAAGGCCGCCAAGAAGAAGAAGTAAGGAACGCTCCACTCAACGTTTCCCGACCCCGCGGATCGCTCCGCGGGGTTTTTTGTCGCCGCCTGCGGACTTGACGGGCCCCTCCCGCGGCCCATCGGTGGCGGGGTGGCGGGTGCGGCGCTCCCGTGCTTGCCTCGCGAGTAACCTCCTTCCAGCCTGCGCATTCTCTCCATGAGCCAAAACCGCCGTTCCCTCTCCCCCTGGGCCAAGAACATCTCGCCGTCGCCAACCTTGGCGGTGGATGCCAAGGCCAAGGCCCTCAAAGCCGCCGGTGTCGACGTCTGCGGCTTCGCCGCTGGTGAACCCGATTTCGACACGCCCGATTTCATCAAGGAGGCCTGCGCCAAGGCCCTCGCCGCAGGCAAGACCAAGTACGCGCCGGCCGCCGGCATCGACGAGCTGCGCGCCGCCATCGCCGAGCGCTACGCCGCCGACTACGGCCTGCAGGTGAAGCCCGCGCAGACGTGCGTGAGCCCCGGCGGCAAATATTCCTGCTACCTCGCCATCATGGCGACGGTCGGGCCCGGCGACGAGGTCATCGTCCCCGCGCCGTACTGGGTGAGCTATCCCGAGATGGTGAAGCTCGCCGGCGGCACGCCGGTTATCGTCAGCGCCGGCGCCGAGAACGGTTTCAAGCTTACCGCCGCGCAATTGGAGGCCGCGATCACCCCGCGCACCAAGCTCGTCATCCTCAACAGCCCCTCCAACCCCACCGGCGCGGTCTACACCAAGGCCGAGATGGAGGCCTTCGTGGGCGTCGTGCTCAAGCACGGCCTCTACCTGATGTCCGATGAGATGTACGAGCATCTCACCTATGACGGCCAGAAGCACTTCTGCGCCGCCACGCTCTCGCCCGAGGCCGCCGCCGCGACGATCGTCGTGTCCGGCTTCAGCAAGAGCTATTCGATGACCGGCTGGCGCCTCGGCACCATGGTCGGCCCGGCCGAGGTGCTGAAGGCCGCGATCGACATCCAGAGTCAGACTTCGTCGAACGCCACGACCTTCGCCCAGTATGGCGCCCTCGCCGCGCTCAAGGAGAAGGACAAGGCCGCCGCCGCGCTCAAGCCCATGCTCGAGGCCTTCGACCGCCGCCGGAAGTTCCTCCATGCCGAGCTCAACAAGATCCCTGGCATCACCTGCGGTCTCGCCCAGGGTGCGTTCTATCTCTTCCCGGTCATCTCGTCCTTCGGACTGACCTCGGGCGACTTCTGCACCAAGCTCCTCGAGCAGGAGAAGGTCGCCGCCGTCCCCGGTGTCGCCTTCGGCGCCGACGACTGCCTGCGCCTGAGCTATGCGACCGGCGACAAGATCATCGCCGAGGGTGTGCGCCGTCTCGGCGTGTTCTGCGCCTCGCTCAAGCGCTGAGCCGCCGCCAAGGACCCGCTTCCAGGGGCCGCGGGCATGCGCCCGCGGCCTTTTTGTTGTGGCGGGGTTCGCGGCGACCCGGAAGATCGTCGGCCTCCGCCTCCCCCGGTGCGACACGCTTACCACCTCCAATAGATCATTACACATCACCCATGAGTCTCTTCATCGGCATCGATAGCGGCACGCAGAGCACCAAGGCCATCGTGCTCGACCTCGAGTCGGGCAAGGTCGTCGCCGAGGCGCGCGCGTCCTACACGCTCATCCCGAACCTCCCGGTCGGGCACATGGAGCAGCACCCCTCCGCCTGGACCGAGGCCCTCGACAAGGTCATCCTCGCCGTCCTCGAGAAGGTCGACCGCGCGGCCGTCGCCGGCATCGGCGTCTCCGGCCAGCAGCACGGCTTCGTGCCGCTCGACGAGAACGGCGAGGTCATCCGCCCGGCCAAGCTCTGGTGCGACACCTCCACCGTGCCCGAGTGCGAGGCGATCATGAAGAAGCTCGGCGGGCCGAAGGCCACGCTGAAGAAGACCGGCAATCTCGTGCTCGCCGGCTTCACCGCGGGCAAGATCGCCTGGCTGAAGAAGAAGGAGCCGGCCAACTACCGCCGCCTCCGCCACGTGCTCCTGCCGCACGACTACCTCAACTTCCACCTCACCGGCCAGTACTTCATGGAGTTCGGCGACGCCTCCGGCACCGCCCTCATGGACGTGCGCAAGGCCGCGTGGTCGAAGGCCGCCATCGACGCCATCGACCCGAAGCTCGCGCAGTTCCTCCCGAAGATCTCCCAGTCGCACGAAGCGGCCGGCACCCTCCGCCCGGAGATCGCCGAGAAGTACGGCCTGTCGACCTCCGTGGTCGTCAGCGCCGGCGGCGGCGACAACATGATGGGCGCCATCGGTACCGGAAACGTGGAGTCGGGCGTGGTCACCGCCAGTTTCGGCACCTCCGGCACCATCTACGCCTTCAGCAAGAAGCCGGTCTGCGATCCCGACGGCGAGATCGCCGCGTTCTGCAGCTCCACCGGCGGCTGGCTCCCGCTGCTGTGCACGATGAACGTCACCAGCGTGACCGAGCACATGCGCAACCTCTTCGGCTGGGACGTGAAGACCTTCGACGACCAGGTGGCCACCGTGCCGGCCGGCAGCGACGGTCTGTTGCTCCTCCCGTATTACGCCGGCGAACGCACGCCCAACGTGCCCACCGGCTCGGGCTCGTTCATCGGCCTCAACGCCAAGACCAACACCCAGGCGCACTTCGCCCGCGCCGCGATGGAAGGCGCCACCCTCGGCATGAACTACGGCCTGCGCCGCCTCGCCCAACTGGGCGTGAAGGCGAAGGAGATCCGCATCACCGGCGGCGGCGCCAAGTCGCCGGTCTGGCGCCAGATGATGGCCGACGTCTTCGGCGTGCCCGTGGTGGCGATGGTCGAGGACGAGGGCGCCGCGCTCGGCGGTGCGCTCCAGGCTGCGTGGTGCGTGGCCCGCCAGTCGAATCCGAAGGCCAAGCTCGAGGACATCACCCGCCGCATCGTCGCGCTCGACGAGGCGACCCGTTGCCAGCCCAACAAGGCCAACGTCGCCGTCTACCGCAAGATGCAGGCGCTGCACGACCAGCTCAGCCAGGTGCTGCGCCCGGTCTTCCCGGTCCAGCGCAAGATCGCCAACGGCTGATCGGCCCGCCGTCGCCTCAGTATTCCCTCACGACCGGCGCTCCTCGCGGACGCCGGTCGTTTTCATTTCCGCCGGGGCAGGGGACGGTCAGCGCAGCGAGACCTCGACCAGGAAACGCTGGGTCTGGCCGGGGTCGACGAGGTGCACGCCGAGGGCGTTGCCCGGGGCGTTTGGGGGGCCCATCCAGGGCTCGATGCAGAAAAATGGCGACTCGGGCTTCTCCGTCCAGGTGAGCACCGCGGTGTCGGCCGGCGGTGTCCTGGAAGTCCCGATGCGAAGGCGGAGCGTGTTGCCCGTGGTGCGCTCGGTGACGATCGCGCTGTTGTCGGCGAGGTTGAGGTGGATGGTGTCGAGCAGCGCCGGGTTGGAGAGCTTCTCCTCGGCGGTGAAGTGGGGCTGGTCGACGAGCTGGCCGGTGGCCGGGTCCTGCTTGGCGACGCGGCGCGAGGGGATGCGCACGGAGTAGTCGTCGCGGGTGAGCCCGTCGGTCCAGGGAATGGTGAAGTAGAAGTGGTGGCCGGCGCTCCAGGGGATCGGCGTGCGGCCGAGGTTGCGCAGGGCGAGTTCGACGTAGAAGCCGAGCGGCTCGAAGCGGTAGTCGACGGTGAACTCGTAGTCGAAAGGATAGATCGTGCAGTCGGCCGCCGAAGGGTGGAACAAGGCGCTGAAGCCGCCGGCGTCGGCCCGGACGAGGCTGAAGTCGCCCTGGCGGGCGAGGCCATGCATGGGCATCCGCAGCCGGGCCCCGTCGGGCGCGCGCCAGTACTGCCTCTCGCCACCCTCGAAGCAACGGCCGGCGAAAGGGAACAGGATCGGGTTGCCGCCGCGGACCTTCGCGAAGTCCTCGAGCGACTCGATCTCGGGCCAGTAGAGCACGTCGCGCAGCGTGCCGTCGCCCAGTTCGAGGTTCCAGTTCATGAGACGGGCCCCGAGCTCGGGCAGCGCGAGGAAGGTCGAGCGACCCACCTGCCAACGAAGCAGTTCCTTGCCGAGATACGGGATGCGTTCCATGCCGCATCCGGTGATGGGGAAAACGGCGCGGAGTGCAAACCTGTGTTCTGGGGCGACTGCGCCGTGGCGGGGCGGCCTGCCGGCGGCGCCCGGGCTGAAACGCCGCGGGGATTTGTAAGGGGAAAATGCGGGCGCAGGCTTGCACCGTCCCGCGGGCGCGCCGATAACAGCGCCCGCATGCAACGACTGCTCCTCGTGTGGTTCTGCCTTCTGTCCTCGGTGGCCCAGGCCGCGCATCTGGGCGGCGAATCCCCCGCGCCGGCGGCGGCGAAGGCCCCGGTCGAGTCCAGCTTGGCCGGCACGGCGGAGAAGCCGGTGCGCGTCCTGGTGATCCCGGTGCGCGAACAGATCGCCGATCCGGTCTTCTACATCCTCCGCCGCGGCCTGAAGTCGGCCGGGAAAAACGATCTGGTGGTGCTCGACATGAAGACCCCGGGCGGCGCGCTGGGCACGGCGCTCGAGATGATGGAGGCGCTCGACAAGTTCGAGGGGCGCACCGCGACCTACGTCAACGACGAGGCGATCTCGGCCGGCGCGTTCATCTCCGCGGTGACCGACGACATCTACTTCGCCCCGAAGGGCATCATCGGCGCGGCGGCGGCGGTCAGTGCGCAGGGTGCCGACATTCCGGAGACGATGCGGCTCAAGGTGAACAGCTTCCTCGAAGCGAAGGTCGGGGCGTACACCGAGGGCAAGCGCTACCGCGCCGAGGTGCTCACGGCGATGTTCGACAAGGATTTCGAGTTCAAGATCGGCGACCGGGTCATCAAGCCGAAGGGCAAGCTGCTCTCGCTCACGGCGACCCAGTCGGCCGAGCTCTTCGGCGAGCCGCCGGTGCCGCTGCTGTCGAGCGGTTCGGCGAAAACGCTGGAGGCGCTGCTCGACGAGAAGCTCGGCGCCGGCAACTACCGGATCGAGCAGCTCAAGGTCACCTGGTCCGAGCAGCTCGCGCAGTACATCACCAACTACTCCGCGTTGCTCCTCGGGCTCGGTATCCTTTGCATCTACATCGAGTTCAAGACCCCCGGGTTCGGCTTCTTCGGCATCACGGGCGGGGCGTTGCTGCTCATCGTCTTTTTCGGTCACTACGTCGCCGGCCTCTCCGGCTACGAGGCGGCGCTGGTCTTCGGACTGGGCCTGCTGCTGCTGCTCGCCGAGCTGGTGTTCTTCCCGGGCGTGATCCTGCCGGCGGCGACGGGTGTGCTGCTGATGTTCGGCGCGCTGCTCTGGTCGATGGTCGACCACTGGCCCAACCAGCCGCTGGATTTCTCCGGCGAGATGTTCGTGAAGCCGGCGACCAACCTCCTGCTCGGTTTCGGCATCGCGCTCGTGCTGGCGCTGCTGCTTGCCAAGTTCATCCCCAAGGGCTGGTTCTTCTCCCGGCTCGCGGTCGCGGGCGAGGCGGGCTCGACCTCGCAGGTCGCCGGGTTGCCGCCCGAGGCGGCGGCGGAAGCGGACTCGTTGCTGGGCGCGCGCGGCGTCGTCGCCACCGGACTGTTCCCAAGCGGCCAGATCGAGATCGACGGCCGGCGCTACGAGGCGCGGCTTGAGCTCGGCACGGCCGTGGCCGGCACGAAGGTCGTCGTGGTGCGCGTCTCCGACTTCGGCCTCATCGTGGAGGTCGACAAAGAATCATGACCCTCGTGTTCGTCCTCTTCATCCTCGGCGTGATCCTGCTCGCGCTCGAGATCGTGGTTCCCGGTGCCGTGCTCGGCACGGTCGGCGCGTTGCTGATGACCGGCGGCGTGGTCGCGGCCTTCATGAACCTCGGCGCCACCGGCGGCATGGTCGCGACCATCGTCGCGCTGCTGCTGCTCGGGGCGACTTTTTATCTGGAGATGGTCTGGCTGCCGCGTTCGCGCATGGCCAAACACCTCTCGATGGACACCACCATCGACAGCGTCAGCCAGCCGCCGCTCGCCAAGGAGTCCGCCGTCCTCGGCCGCGAGGCGGTTGCCCTTTCGACGCTCGCGCCTACCGGTTTCGTCCAAGTCGACGGCCGGCGCTACGAGGCCAGCTGCCGCAGCGGCTACGCCGCCGTCGGCGAGACGCTGAAGGTCGTCGGCCTCGATGCTTTTCGATTGATCGTAACCAAACCCTAATCCCATCGCTTCATGAACCTGCCACTCATCGGTATCATCGTCCTTGTTGTCATCGGTCTCATCCTGCTCGTCGTCGTCGGCGGGTTGATCGGGGCCTGGGTCAAGGCGCTCTTCAACGGCGCGCCCGTCCCGATGACCAAGCTGGTCGCGCTGAAGTTCGCCGGCATCCCCTTCGGCCTCATCGTCGACGCCCGCATCACCGCGGTGCGCGCCGGCATCCCGATCAGCGCCGACCTCATCGCCTCCCACTTCCAGGCCGGCGGCAACGTCGTGCCGACCGTCCAGGCGATCATCGCCGCCAAGAAGGCCGGCATCGCCCTCGACTGGGACCGCGCCTGCGCGATCGACCTCGCGACCAAGGGCTCGGGCAAGAGTGTGCTCGAGGCCGTGCGCACCTCCGTCGACCCGAAGGTCATCGACTGCCCGAATCCCGAGGCCGGCCGCACGACCATCGACGGCGTGGCCAAGGACGGCATCCAGGTGAAGGTGAAGGCCCGCGTGACGGTCCGCACCAACCTCGACCGCTTCGTCGGCGGCGCGAAGGAGAACACCATCATCGCCCGCGTCGGTGAGGGCATCGTCACCACGATCGGCTCGGCCGAGACCTACAAGAGCGTGCTCGAATCGCCCGACAGCATTTCCAAGACGGTGCTGGCCCGCGGCCTCGATGCCGGCACGGCGTTCGAGATTCTCTCCATCGACATCGCCGACGTCGACGTCGGCGACAATGTGGGCGCCAAGCTCCAGGTGGCGCAGGCCGAGGCCAACAAGAACATGGCCCAGGCCCAGGCGGAAATCCGCCGCGCCGCGGCCGTGGCGCTCGAGCAGGAGATGCGCGCCCGTACCCAGGAATCGCAGGCGAAGGTCGTCGAGGCGCAGGCGCAGGTGCCGCTCGCCATGGCCGAGGCGTTCCGCAGCGGCCGGCTCGGCGTGATGGACTACTACAAGATGGAGAACATCCAGTCCGACACCGCCATGCGCGGCTCCATCGCCGGCCCCGACACGCTGAAGAAGTAACCGTCGCCGCCCACCACGCACCATGAGCTGGCGTTGGCTACTCGACAATCCGCAGATCCTCTTCGTGGTCGCCGGCGCGATCGCCTACTGGCTCAACGAGCGGCGCAAGGCGAAGGAGAACCGCGAGATGGCCGAGGAGGCCCGGCGCGAGCCCGACGCCGACGAGATGGCGGAGCGCACGCGCCGTATTCAGGAGGAGATCCGCCGCAAGATCGAAGAGCGCCAAGGGCGGATGCCGCAACCTCCTCCGCTTTACGCGGAGGAGGAGGAAGAGGAGAACGTCGGCGGGTTGCCCCCGCCGTTGCCGCCGCTGCGCCCGGTGCTTGTCTCCGCCGAGGAGGCGCCGGGGGCGGCCGAGCTCGAGCGCGTCATGGAACAGCAACGCCGCTACGCCGAGCAGGTCGAGCAGCTGGCCGCCGCCGAGCGCGCGGCGAAGACCTCTGCGGCCGTGCAGCCGGGCATGGCGGTGTATTCCACGCCCGAAGTCGGTGCGGCGACGCGAGTGCCGCGGACGGAGCGCCTGGTGCTGTCCGGGCTGCACGACCGGGCCGCGCTGCGTCGCGCGATTGTGTTGCGCGAAGTCCTCGGCGCGCCGAAGGCGCTCCAGTAGGGCGCCGCCACCGACGGACCGCCCGAAGTTTTGCACGAGCCCCGGTTCTCCGGGGCTCGTTTGTTTTTGGAGCCGGGGAGGGCGGAACTTGTCAGCGACCGCGCCGGACTCATCATGCCCTCCGCCGGGACTCCGGCCCAACCCAGACCAACCCACCGCGCATGAAACGTCTCCTTCTGCCCCTGCTTGCGCTCTCGTTGTTGGTCAACGCCGGGCTGCTCGTCGCCCCTGTCCTGCGTCGGGGAAAACTGGAGGTTCCGACGGTGGTGGCGCCCCCGGCGCCGGCGCCGAACCCGCTGCCCGTGGAGCCGCCGGCGAAGCTCTGGGACCGGCTGCAGGGTGGCGAGGCGCGCGAACTCGCGGCGCGGTTGCGCGCGGCCGGCGCGCCCGAGCAGACCGTCCGCCTCCTCGTCGCCGATGCGTTGCGCGAGCGCTACCTCGCCCGGCAGCGCGAGTTGATCGGGGACGGGGATCCGGCCGCGTTCTGGCAGGAGGCCGCCGCGGCCACCGACCGCGAGAAGCAGGCGGCGTTGCGCGCTCTCGCCCGGAAGAACGAAGACGTGCTGGCCGAACTTTTCGGCGCCGATCCGGCCACCGCGGAAGCGCGCGAACGGAGAAGGCGGCTTTATGGGCCGCTGCCCGACGCGAAACTCGAGCGGATCGATCGGCTCACGGCGGACTACGGCGACATGGCCGACGACATCCGGGCACAGGCGGGTGGCGTGCTGCTGGCGAGCGATCGTGAGCTGCTCACGTTGCTTGAACAGGAGCGGCGCAAGGATGTGGCGGCGATCCTGACTCCGGCGGAACTGGATATCTATGATCTGATGACGTCGGCCACGGCGCGGACCCTGCGTGCCCGGCTGGCGAACTTCGCGCCCAGCGAGCGGGAGTTCCGGGCGCTTTTCGCCCTCCAGCGCGACTTCGACGCGCGGTTCGCGGGGAGCAACGGCGCCGGCGACGAAGCGAGCCGGCGCGAGCGCGCGGCGGCCGAAGCGGAGCTGGACGGACGCATCAAGTCCGCGCTCGGGGCGACCCGCTACGAGGAGTATCGACGGCAGCAGGACCCCGGCTATCGCGTGGTCGCGCGGATTGTGGAGCGTTTCGGTCTGCCGGCCAAGCGCGCCGACGAGGTTGTCGGCTTGGCGCTGAACGTCCGGACCCGGCTCCGGGCCCTGCGCGACGACCCCCGTCTCACCCCCGAGGCGGTGCGCGGCGAGCTCGAGGTGCTCACGCGTGAGTCGGGCGAGCGGATCCTGGCCCTGCTGGGCAGCGACGGTGCCGAGCTCTACCGGCGGACCTCGGGCGGCGCGTGGTTGCGGGCGCTCGAGCGCGTGGCGGCCGAACCGGCGGCCCACAGTCCCGATTCGGCGGCCAGGGCCGAGCCGGCCCCGCCGGCGGCGTCCGCTGCGGCAACCGATCCCTCCGGCGCGGTTTCGCCTCCCGCCGCGCCCGCCGGAACTCCAAATGGTTGACACGAAACGAAGCATTTGGACCCAAGGGTCACAGCGATAGGACAAGTGTGCACAGGGCGCGCGGCGAGATATTCGATGCCAGCGGTGCGCTCCGTTGCGGTGAGTCGGCTGGAATGGCTTTCGCTCCCGCATGTCCCCGTCTGCGGCAGGTTCTGCCGAACGGCAGGATGATCTCCTGCCGTCGCGCCTCTGCCTCTGCGGCCTGTCCGATCTGCTGTTCCCGGGCTGGACGCATGCTGCTGGCGGTGGTGGTGCGGCCGTAAACGCGCGGGACACTCGTGCGCGACGTGCATCTCGACGGGCGCGAGCGGGAGCGGGCCCGCCCCCGTGCCTCCAGATTCCCGGTTCAACTGTCCGCCTCGACGACGAACGCCCACTGGCTCGACCGTTTGAGCGCGGGAAGGGTCAAACGGTAGCGGCCGGTCGGCAGGGTGCCGGCGGGAATGGTGAAACGTCCGGTGGTGCGGGGACGCCGCTGGGTGAGTGCGCCCGGGGATTGTTCCCAGCGGGGTAGCGCGACGAGCTCGTCGCCTTTGCGGAAGAGGTCGAAGCCGACGATGTGCGCGCGCGCCTGGTCGAGGTCGGCTTGGTAATGCACGGTGTAGTCGGCGCCGGCTGCGTGGCGGGCGGGTGCCGCGACGACGGAGTACTCGATGGGGAGGTGCCAGGTCTCGGTCGAGAGTTGGAGCAACTCCTCGGCCGGGCCGGGCTGGGTGGGGTGCGGCTGGGCGGCGGCGGGGAGGGCGGGCAATTCGACGCCCGTTTCGAACCCCGCGGTGGTGTGGGTCCAGCCGGCGGCGGCGAAGCGGCCGAACTCGGCGCGCTGGCGGTGTTCGGCGAAGGGTTCGTGGGGTTTGTCGGGCTTGGCGTAGGCGAGCCGCAGGTACGTGTAGCCGGCGAGGCTGACGGCGATGGCCACGGCGATCGGCCACAGGGGCCAGGGCTGGCGAGCGGTCGGGCGCGGCGTGGTGCTCATCGGCAGTTGTTAGGACAGAAGCGGGCGCGGGGAGGCAATGTCCGAAGTCGGGGCACGGCGTGAACCGACGGAGGCCGGGAGCCGAACGCAGCCAAACGCACACTTTTTTGTTCCGATCGGAACAAAAAAGTGTGCGTTTTTTTGGGGGGCGCAGGCGCGCGGAGTGCGCGGGTGCGCGGGGGCGCGGGGGCGCGCTCAGGCCAGCGAGAACTGCTGGGTCCCGGTCGGGGTCTTCATCGCGATGGCCCCGTTCTTGACCTCGATGCTGATGGTGCGGTTGTGCGTGCCGCCAACATCGTGGATCGAGGGGCGTAGGCCGTTGGCGCGGAACCACGATTCGAGGGCCTGGATGTTGCGCTCGCCAATCTTGAACGGATCGGTGCCGTTGAGCACGCTGGCCCCGCCGGCGACGAAGAACTTGGCGCGTGCGATGTCGCCCTTCACGCCTTGGAAGGCGCGGATGAGCCCGGGCAGGCCGGTGTCGGCGAACATCGAGGGCTGCCCCTTCGCCTTGTCGGGCGAGATGGTGGAGTCCGGCAGCATGTAGTGCAGGAGTCCCGCGGCCTTGGTGGCCGCATCGTAAGCGATCAGCCCGATGCACGACCCGAGGGCGTAGGTCGTGAGGATCGCGTTGGTGTTGTTCGAGACCGCCATGTCTCCGACGCCAACCACGACGCGTTGCGCGAACAACGTGCCGAGTCCCGCTGCGGAAAGAGAGGGTGACGCCATGGAGGAGGAGAGGGAGCGGCGAACCTCGGCGGGGCGGGTGCGTTGGGACACCAGATCCGCGCGAGGAGCACCGGGCTTCCTAATTCGGTTGGCGGCCGGTGAACTTGAGGCGGAAAGCGGCCACTGGCGCGATCTGGCGGGCGGGCGGGAAAGGGGCGTCTGCCTCGGGCGGTGGCGACAAAAAGGCCGCCGGCGCAGAGCGCGGGCGGCCTTGGGAAACGGAAGTGGTCGGGTGCGAAGCCCGGCGGTGCCTCACTTCATCCGGTCGAACGCAGATTGGAGGAGGGCGCGGCCGTCGGTGGTGGGGAACTTCGCTTGGACGCGCGCCATGAGCTCGGCTTCGCGGGCGTTCTTGCTGGGCTGGTCCTTGACCTCGTAGAAGACGCCGAAGACGCCGGGGGCGTCGAGTGAGGCGAGCTTGAACGCCGCGTTGATGTCGGTCGCGTCGTGCTTGGTCTCGTCGATGAGGTCGACGTGGCCGCCCTTGCGGGAGTTGAAGCAGTCGAAGGCGTCCTCGTAGAAGTTCGAGCAGTGGGTGTGGACTTCGACGACGCTGAAGCCGTCGTGCTTCATGGCGCGCTCGATCATGTCGGTCATGTGCTGGAGCTGGCCGACGTAGGCGCGGGCGACGAAGGTGGCGCCGGTGCCGAGCAGGCGGCGCATCGGGTTGAGGGCGGGGTCGAGTGCGCCGGTGGGGTCGGACTTGGACTTGAAGCCGACGGGGGAGGTGGGCGAGGTCTGCTTCTTAGTGAGGCCGTACACCGAGTTGTCCATGATCACGTAGGTGATCTTGATGTTCTTGCGGGCGGTGTGGTCGAGGTGGTTTCCGCCGATTGAGAACCCGTCGCCGTCGCCGCCGAAGACGACGACATGGAGGTCGTCGCGGCCGAGGCTGACGCCGGCGGCGAAGGGGAGCGCGCGGCCGTGGATGAAGTGGCCGCCGTGGGTGTTGACGAAGTAGGGCAGGCGCGAGGAACAGCCGATGCCGGCGAGGGTGACGAGGTTCTGCTGCGGAATCTGGAGCTTCTCGAGCACGCGCTGGAAGGCGGCGAGCACGGCGAAGTCGCCGCAACCGGGGCACCAGGTGGGAGTGTCGGCCTTGAGCGTGGCCTTGGTGAGCGGGGCGGCGGGAACGGCGGCCGGAGTGGGGCGGGTGAGAGTGAACATGGCGGAAACGGTTTCGAGTTGCGGGTTCTTGGTTTCGGGTTTCCGGGCGCGTCAGCGTTGGGCGGTGGCGTCGAGGCGGGTGACGCCGGCGAGGATCTCCTGCACCTTGAAGGTGAGGCCGTCGGTCTTGCAGATGCTGCGGATGTGCGGCTGGGCGAGCGCGCCGCGCAGGAGGCTGGCGAGTTGGCCGTAGCCGTAGAGGCCTTCGTCGTTGATCTCGACGACGTCGACCTGGCGGTATTTCGCGAAGATCTCGGCGAGGCCCTGCGGGAACGGGCTGATGTGGCGGATGTGGAGGTGCCCGACCTTGCGGCCCTGGGCGCGGAGGCTCTTCGCCGCCTCGCGGATCTGACCGAAGGTGGAGCCCCAACCGACGAGCAGCACGTCGCCTTCCTGGTCGCCGTAGACCTCGGGCTTAGGGAGCTTGGCCGCGAGCGCCTTGATCTTCTCGCGGCGGCGGGCGGTCATCTTCTGGTGGTTTGGCGCGGAGGCGTTGGGATGGCCGGTCTCGTCGTGTTCGAGGCCGGTGACCGTCGGGTACTTGCCGCCGAGCATCGGCGTGCCGGGCGGCACGTGGTGGGTGGGCTTGTCGAAGGCGTAGGCCTTGTATTCGCCCTCGACCGGCGCGAGTTTCACGCCGGG
>ENA-UPSM01002209-UPSM01002209.1-activated-sludge-metagenome-genome-assembly--contig:-NODE-2209-length-23980-cov-7.102403_pt1 | contig 23980 bp, 34 predicted proteins | sample MGYA00238181_ERZ773283 | MGnify/ENA primary metagenome ERZ773283 (study PRJEB29023, sample SAMN05720199) | activated sludge metagenome | isolation source: Anaerobic digester | place: Japan...
GCCGCACTTCTGCTCACCGCGTGGCGGATGGGCCTGAAGTCGGTCTGGCGCCTTGTTCCGACCCACGCGGCCAAGTCCCCGTCCGGCTGAGCCGGCGCACTCCGCTTTTTCGCCCTCATCACGTCAACCAGTCCCCCTTTACCCCGGTCCCGCCCATGTCTGCCAACCACTCTTTCTTCACCATCGAACGAACCACTTCCATGTCCGAGTCGGAAATCCTCCTCACCGTCAAGAAGCGCGACGGCAAAGCCGCTCCCTTCAAACTCGAGCGCATCGTCCGCGCCATCGCCCTGGCCGCCTACGGCGCCAAGCACGATGAATCCAAGAACCCTCACCGCGACAATCCGGAGCTGCGCTACGGTTTGGACGAGGCGACGTTCAAGGACGTCTTCGATCTCTCCGCCGAGGTGCGCGACATGGTGATCGAGAAGTTCGGCACCGCCGGCGCCCCCGGCGTCGAGGACGTGCAGGATCTCATCGAGCTCACGCTGCTCAAGCACGACCGCTACGAGATCGCCCGCCACTACATCTTCTACCGGATCCAGCACTCCGAACTCCGTCCGGTCGCGCACGGCGACTGCGGGCTCCAGGACTACATCGCCATCAGCCGCTACTGCCGCTACGACGAGGCTCTCGGCCGCCGCGAGATCTGGCCGGAGGCCGTCGAGCGCGTCGCCCAGATGCACCTGCGCCGCGTGGCGAAGATCGCCGACAAGGATCTCAACGCCTCCCTGCGCGAGCTTGCCGCCAAGGGCACCGTCACCGCCGAGGCCGCGCGGGACGCCGGCCCGCTCGGCACGCTCGCCGACGAGATCATCCGCGCCTTCAACTTGGTGAAGTCGAAGAAGGTGCTGCCTTCGATGCGTTCGCTCCAGTTCGGCGGCAAGGCCATCGAGGTCTCCAACGCCCGCATCTACAACTGCACCGCCTCGCCGGTGAACCGCATCGAGTTCTTCCGCGAGTACTTCTTCCTCCTCCTGAGCGGCTGCGGTTGCGGCTTCTCCGTGCAGAAGCAGCACGTCGCCATGCTCCCGGCTCTCGCCGCCCGTGCCGACGAGCTCGATCTGCCCGTCAAACACTACTCCGTGCCGGATACCGTTGAGGGCTGGTCCGACTCCCTCCAGGAGCTGATGGAGTCCTTCATCCACGGCTACAAGGTCGAGTTCTCCTTCCACCTCATCCGCGACCGCGGCGCCCTCCTCAAGACCAGCGGCGGCAAGGCCCCCGGCCACCTCCCGCTCAAGCGAGCCCTCACCCGCGTCGAGGAGATCCTTGTCGGCGCCGCCGGTCGCCAACTCCGCCCGATCGAGGTCTACGACATCTGCATGCACGTCGCCCAGTCCGTGCTCTCCGGCGGCATCCGCCGCTCGGCGACGATCTGCCTCTTCAGCCCCGAGGACGAGGAGATGATGGCCGCCAAGACCGGCGACTGGTTCCGCACCCATCCGCAGCGCTCCGCCTCCAACAACTCCGCCGTCCTCGTCCGCGACCAGACGCCGCGCGACGTCTACCAGCGCCTCTTCGAGTGCCAGAAGCAGTACGGCGAGCCCGGCTTCTACTTCGTCAACGGCTCCGACCCCGACGTGCTCCCGAACCCGTGCGTCGAGATCGCCCTCAACCCGAAGCTCATCGTCACCTCGCGCGAGATCGAGAAGCTCCGCGCCTACGGCTACACCGGCCACCTCGAGGAGGGCATGGAGCTGTGGGGTTGGCAGATGTGCAACCTCTCCACCGTTTCCGGCGCCGCCGCCGACACCCAGGACCAGTTCTTCGCCCTCGCCCGCGCCGCCGCCCTCATCGGCAGTGTCCAGGCAACCTATACCGACATCCCGTACCTCGGGCCGGTGACCCGCGTGATCAACGAGCGCGAGGCCCTCATCGGCGTCTCCATCTGCGGTGTGCTCGACAACCCCGAGATCCTGCTCGACCCCGCCACGCTGCGCCGCGGCGCCGAGGTCGTGAAGGCTGTCAACGCCGCCGCCGCCGCCGCGCTCGGCATCAACCGCGCCGCGCGCACCACCTGCGTCAAGCCCGAGGGCACCTCGTCGCTCGTGCTCAACGCCGGCTCCGGCATCCACCCGCACCACGCCCGCCGCTACTTCCGTCGCGTCCAGGCCAGCTCCAACGATCCGATCTACCGCTGGTTCAAGCGCAACAACCCGCACATGTGCGAGAAGTCCGTCTACAACGAGGGCACCGAGGTCATCACCTTCCCGGTCGAGGCCCCGCCGCACGCCCTGCTCAAGGACGATGTGCCCGCCCTGCGCCTGCTCGAGTACGTCCGTCTCGTCCAGGAAAACTGGGTGCAGGGTGGCCGTGCCGTCACCACCTACACCGACGCGCACCACAACGTCTCCAACACCATCACCGTGCAGGCCGGCGAGTGGCCCGCCGTGGCCGACTTCATCTGGGAGAACCAGCACGCCTTCACCGGCGTCGCCCTCCTGGGCGCCAGCGGCGACAAGGACTACCGGCAGGCTCCTCGCGAGGCGATCGCCGGCCGCGAGGACATCCGCAAGTGGAATAGCCTGCACTACAACCCGATCGACTATGCCAAGGTCCCCGAGAAGGAGGACCACACCGCCGGCCACGAGTCCCGCGGCGCCGCCACCGCCTGCGCGGGCGGCAAGTGCGAGCTGGTCTGATTCCTGTGGGGCGAGACCGCGGTCGCGCCCGATCCCTCCCCGCAACCGATAGCCCCAACCCCGATCGCCTCACCCACACGAAGGGCGGACGCTCCCCACGGCGTCCGCCCTTTTGTTTGGCGCGGGGGAGCGAGCGCTCGTGCGCGCAGGCAGATCCCGGCGCAGCCACTCGCCCGGCCCATGCCCAGCGGGGCGCGGTTGGCGCGATTGGCGGCCGCGGTGCGCCGCGGCCGCGCGGGCGCGTATTCGGTGATCGCCGACTAGAACTCGACGTCGCGGCAGTGCAGCTCGAGTTCCCGACAGATCTTCTCGATCTGCTCGGGTTCGAGCGGGGTGGCGGTGCGCTCGTTGACGGCGTGCAGGACCTGCTTGTGGTTGACGACCTCGACCAGGCCGCGGCCGGTGATGTCCACCCACCAGCCGGGGACGGTGAGCAGTGGGTACGCCTGGATACGGTAACCGGTCGTCTGCATGAGCCACTTCGTGAAGCTGACAGCTTCGCCCTCGAGGCTCGCCACGGTGTCGCGGTCCGCGCCCCAGGGCCAGGCGAGCTGTTTGCCGTCGAAGGTGACCTCGTGGTCGCGCTGGGCGTTCTTGGCGGTCTCGCGCTGGCGCGGCTCGCACTCGATGACGGTCACGCCATTGGGGCCGACGATGACATGGTCGAGGTCGACGTCGGACTCGACGCCGTGGATGGCGACATCATGGAAGATGCGGAATCCCTGCGGCAGGAGCGGGGCGAGCTCCTCGGCCACGGCGCGTTCTCCGAGGTAGCGCAGTTCGAGGGTGCGGCGGGCGACGAGCCGGCGGTAGACATGGCGGCCGGCGAAATAGAGCAGCGCGAGCTCGGCCATCCATCCGAACGTCGTCACGATCACGTGCGGCAGGCCGTGCATGAGCGGCACGTAAAGGAACAACGTCATGCCGAGGAAGAGCGGCAGCAGCACCGCGGCGAGGAGCACCAGCGGCAGGGTGGCCTCGATCCGGCGCAGCGCGCGCAGGGAGAGTTCGCCGGGGCCGCGGAGCAGCTTGAACTCCACCGGCGGACGGCGGTGGCGCGTGGTGCGTTGCCAGTGGAACAGCGCCGCAGCCGCGGCGGCGAGCACCAGGCAGAAACAGAACAATCCCGAGATGAGCGATGGGTTCATGCGAACGTCCGTGTTGAGTTTCGGGGAGCGTCGTGCCGGGGTGGATCAGGTGGCAAACCCGCAGCGGCGGGGGGGAGGAACCAAACGTTTTTTTGCCGGTTCGGCGTCCCGCTCAAGGGAGGGGCGGCATGACTTCGCCCAGGGAGAGCACGTCCTCGATGCTGACGATGGCTCGCCCGCGCCAGAGGGTTTTGCGCGGCAGGGGATCGACACCGGTCGCCCGGGTCCAGGCCTGCCAGACCAGCTCCGTGCAGTAGACGCGCTCGGGCGTGGCGAGGGAGAAGGAGGCGTCGAACGGCGTGCGCGCGCGGGCGGCGCCGCGCACCGCCTCGACGAAGCGGCCGAGCGGGGCGGGCGCGAGTCGGGGGCGCCGTATCTCCACGGCGGTGGCGTCCCGCAGGAATGTCTCCAGCGGCTCCGCCGCGGTGCGGCCGTGCCCGGTGAGATCGTGGGCGCTGGCGTGGGCCACCTGCCAGGTCTGCGCCCGTGTGCGGAGCAGCACGCCCACATGGGAGAACCGGCGGTCGTGCGCCGAAGCCTCGGCGAAGAGCTCGGACCAGAGTCCGTGGCCGCACCGGAAGACCAAGTCCCCCTCCTGGAGTGGAGAGTGGGCCATCCCGGGCGATGCACCGGCCGGTGTCTCCGCCGGACGGGGGCGCAACGGCAGTACGAACGCGGCCGCCAGCGCCACCGCCAGCAGGCTACTTGCGAGCTTCCACCTGCCAGCGGCCATCGATCTTCACCAGGTCGATCTTCTCCTCCTTGCCCTTGTCGTCCTTGAACCGGACGGTGGCGCGGTTGCCGTCGATCTTCTGCTCGGTGACGACGAACTTGAAGTCGGGCTGGGCCTGCACGGCGCCCATCGAAACGGCGAAGTCGAGCATCTGGGCGGTCGACGGCGTGCAGTATTTCTTGGCGGTGGCCACGTCGCCCTTGGCGAGGGCGACAGTGAATCTCTCGGCGGTGGCGGAGGGGGCCGGGCTGCAGCCGGCGAAGCCGAGGAGCGCGAGGGCGAGGAACAGGACGGGGAGGATCGGTTGGCGCATGGGGCGAGGTCGGTTGGTTGGGGGTGGGGTGGGCGAAGGCAAGCCGGGGCGGGGCCGGATGGCAATCGTGGAGACAGGATCGGCCCTTGCGCCGCCGGGGCGCGGGGGGCACAACCGCCCGTTTCCCTCATGAACTGGATCCTGGCCAGCCTGGTGGCGGCGCTCTTCCTCGGCCTCTACGAACTGTGCACCAAGCATGCGGTGCGCGAGAACGCCGTCGTGCCGGTGCTCTTCCTGGGCTGCGTGTGCTCGGCCGCGGTCTGGACCGGCCTGATGGTGTTTGCGGCGCTCCGGCCCGGGGCGCTGCCGGCGGCGCTCACGACGGCACCGCTCGGCTGGCTCGGCCACCTCCAGCTGGCGGGCAAGTCGGCGCTGGTGGCGTCGTCGTGGATGTTCACCTACTTCGCGATGAAACACCTGCCGGTGTCGCTCACCTCGCCGATCCGGGCGACGGGCCCGATCTGGACGATCGCCGGGGCGTTGGTGGTGCTGGCGGAGCGGCCGACGCTGCTGGAGTGGCTCGGCATCGCGACGACGCTGGCGTCGTTCGTGGGGCTGTCGTTGGCGGGGCGGGGGGAGGGGATCGATTTCCGGAACAACCGGTGGATCGGCTTCATGGTGATGGGCACGCTGCTGGGCGCGGTGAGCGCGCTCTACGACAAGTATCTGCTCGGCACGGTGGGGCTCTCGGTGCCGACGGTGCAGGCGTGGTTCTCCGTCTACCTTGCGGCGCTGTTCCTGCCGCTGGCGGTCGGCTGGAAGCGGCGCTGGTGGCCGCGCAACGAGTTCCACTGGCGCTGGAGCATCCCCGGCATCGCGGCGATGCTGCTGGTCTCCGACTACCTCTACTTCGGCGCGTTGCAGGACCGGGACGCGCTGGTCTCGCTGGTCTCGAGCCTGCGGCGCGGGAGCACCCTGGTGGCGTTCGCCGGCGGTCTGTATTTGTTCGGCGAGCGCAACGGGCTGCGGAAGCTCCCCGCGGTGCTCGGGGTGCTGGCGGGCATCGTGTTGACGGTGTGCGGCCGGGCGCGGTGAGCGGCGCCGGCGCGCGCCGCGCGGGACCGGGTGTATCGAAGAACTCAGTCCTCCGCCGGCGGCCGCCGACTTCTGCTCTCGCGCACGACAGCGGTGTTGACAGCGCCGGCGCCGACCTGTCTATCTGCCCGCTTCCATTTTTCGAACCCAGCGCCCGCTTCAGGCCCGGCGACCCCGTCCCAATCCGCAATGCGGACGGTGCTGCCGGCCTCTGAAAACGACATTCGTCACAGGAGGCAAAAAAACTTCTTGCACGGTGTTGGGGCATTCCACAGCGTCCGCCTCTTTTCCCTTATTTTCCTCCTTCTTCGTCCATGCCTACGATCAACCAACTCGTGAGAAAAGGTCGCCGGAAGGTCCGCGCGAAATCCAAGTCGCCGGCCCTCGACCGCAATCCTTTCCGCCGTGGCGTCTGCGTGCAGGTCATGACGCGTACGCCGAAGAAACCGAACTCCGCCATCCGCAAGGTTGCCAAGGTTCGCCTCACGAACGGGACCGAAGTCATTTCGTACATTCCGGACGAGGGCCATAACCTCCAGGAGCACTCGATCGTGCTCGTGCGTGGTGGCCGCGTGAAGGACTTGCCCGGTGTCCGTTACCACATCGTTCGCGGTACCCTCGACGCCGTCGGCGTCGAGAAGCGTCGCCGTAGCCGTTCCAAGTACGGCGTGAAACGTCCCAAGGAAGCCAAGAAAGCCTAACTTACGCCATGTCACGCCGTCGTAGAGCGACCAAGCGCCCGGTTCAGCCGGACATCCGCTACCAGAACACCCTCGTTGCGCACCTGATCAACGCGATCATGGAGAGCGGCAAGAAGAGCGTTGCCCAGCGCATCGTTTACGGAGCCTTCGAGAAGGCCTCCGAGAAGCTCGAGAAGGGCAACCCGGTTGAGATCCTCACCGGTGCCCTCGAGAACGCCCGTCCCCGCATCGAGGTGAAGAGCCGCCGCGTCGGTGGCGCCACCTACCAGGTGCCGGTGGAGATCGCCTTCGATCGGCAGGAGTCGCTCGGCATCCGCTGGGTGGTGGATGCCGCCTATGCCCGCAAGGGCACCTCGATGCGCGATGCGCTCGCGGCCGAGATCGTCGACGCCTACAACAACACCGGCACGGTGGTGAAGAAGAAGGACGACGTCCACAAGATGGCGCAGGCCAACCGCGCCTTTGCCCACCTGCGCTGGTGAGCCGCACGCCCCCGACCGACATGTCCATCACGATCGTCACGGAGAAATCCGAGCTTTCCGCCGCCAACGCCCCGTCCCGTCCGGCTCCCATGGAGTGGACGCGCAACATCGGCATCGCGGCCCATATCGACGCCGGCAAGACCACCACTTCCGAGCGTATCCTTTTCTACACCGGCACCGTCCACAAGATGGGTGAGGTGCATGAGGGGTCGGCCATCACCGACTGGATGGAGCAGGAACGCGAGCGCGGCATCACCATCACCTCGGCCGCCGTTTCGTGCGCCTGGGTCCCCTCCGTCGGCCCGTTCAAGGGCATCAAGACCCGCATCAACATCATCGACACCCCCGGACACGTGGACTTCACGGCCGAGGTGGAGCGTTCGCTCCGCGTGCTCGACGGTGCGGTTTCCGTATTCTGTGCGGTCGGTCGCGTGCAGCCCCAGTCCGAGACGGTCTGGCGCCAGGCCAACAAGTACCGCGTGCCGCGTCTGGCGTTCGTCAACAAGATGGACCGCACCGGCGCCAACTTCCTCCAGTGCATCGAGGAGATGCGGGCGAAGTTGAAGGCCAACGCCCATGCCCTCTACCTGCCGATCGGCGCCGAGGAGAACTTCGCCGGTATGGTCGACCTCGTCCACCAGGTCGCCTACCTGTTCGAGGACAATCCCGCCGATCCGATGGGCATGACCCCGAAGATCGTCGAGATCCCCGCCGACATGAAGGCCGACGCGAAGAAGTATCGCGACGCCCTCGTTGAGGCCGTGGCCGATAGCGATGACGCGATCGCCGAGAAGTATCTGGCCGGCGAGGAGATTTCCGCGCACGAGCTCATGGTCGGCATCCGCAAGGCGACCGTCGCCATGAAGATCACCGGCGTTGTGCCGGGCTCGGCCTTCAAGAAGAAGGGCGTGCAGCGCCTGTTGGACTGCGTCGTCAACTACCTGCCGGCTCCGACCGATATTCCCGATGCCCAGGGCCAAGACTCCGACGGCCAGCCCGTCGCCGCCAAGGCCGATGATCGCGAGAAGACCGTCGCCATCGCCTTCAAGCTCTGGAGCGATCCCTTTGTTGGCCGGCTCGTCTTCTGCCGTATCTACCAGGGGCAGATGAAGAAGGGCCAGTCCATGTACAATCCGCGCACCCGCCGCAGCGAGCGCGTCTCGCGCCTGTTGCTCATGCGCGCCATGGACAAGGAAGAGATCGACGTCGCCTACGCCGGCGACATCTGCGCCGTCATCGGCGTCAAGGATGTCATCACCGGCGACACCCTGTGCGACGAGGATTTCGACATCCGCCTCGAGCCGCCGACCTTCCCCGAGACCGTCATCTCGATGTCAATCGAGCCGAAGTCGAAGGCCGACCAGGAGAAGATGGGCAACGCGCTTGCCCGCCTCGCGGCCGAAGACCCGACCTTCCGCGTCTCCACCGACACCGACACTGGCCAGACCATCATCGCCGGCATGGGCGAGCTTCACCTGGAGATCATCCGCGACCGCATGCTGCGCGAGTTCAAGGTCGAAGCCGAAGCCGGCAAGCCGCAGATCGCCTATCGTGAGACGATCACCAAGGCCGCCGATGGCGAAGGAAAGTTCATCCGCCAGACCGGTGGCAAGGGTCAGTACGGACACGTTTGCATCAAGCTCGAGCCCAACGAAAAGGGCAAAGGCAACGAGGTGCTCAACGAAATCGTCGGCGGTGTCATCCCGAAGGAGTTCATCAAGCCTGCGACCGAGGGTATTCTCGAGGGTACCAACAACGGTACCATCGCCGGTTACCCGGTGGTCGACATCCGGGCGCGCATCTATGACGGCTCTTTCCATGCCGTCGACTCCTCGGAAATCGCGTTCAAGATGGCCGGCATCTTCGCTTTCAAGGAAGCGATGAAGGCCGCGGCTCCGATCTTGCTCGAGCCGATCATGAAGGTCGAGGTCACCGTCCCCGAGGAATACCAGGGCGACATCATGGGCGACATCAATCGTCGCCGTGGCCAGATCCAAGGTATGGAAAGCCGCGAGGGAGCCTGCATCGTCGCCGCGCTCGTTCCGCTCGAAACCATGTTCGGTTACGCCACCGACATCCGCTCCCTCTCGAAGGGCCGCGCCTCCTACTCAATGGAGCCGTCCCATTTCGACCAAGTCCCGGCGCAGGTTCTTACCCGTATCGTCGAAACGTCCACCCGCGCCCCTGCGCGCACGTAATCCCGACGCACCGCACCCATGAAAGGTCAACGCATTCGCATCAAGCTTCAGGGCTTCGACTATCGCATCATCGACCAGTCGGCCTCCGAGATCGTCGAGACGGCCAAGCGCTCCGGCGCCCGTGTGTCGGGCCCGGTCCCGCTGCCCACGCGCATCGAGAAGCTCTCGGTCAACCGCTCCCCGCACGTGGACAAGAAGTCCATGGAACAGTTCGAGATCCGCACCCACAAGCGGCTCCTCGACATCATCGAGCCCACGGCCCAAACGGTCGACGAGCTCAAGAAACTCAATCTCCCGTCCGGCGTCGATATCACTATCAACGTATGACGGTGTGACCCACCAGCCTTAGGCGACGGCCCGCCCTTGCGGGCGCCGCGTCTAATGTAGGTCCCGTAAACGGATAACCTCCACCTACCGCTTAGAAACATGATCCAAACAATCCTCGGCAAAAAAGTCGGGATGACGCAGGTGTACGACGGCGATAACGCCCTCGTCCCCGTCACCGTCGTCGAAGCCGGTCCCTGCCCGGTCGTGCAGGTCAAGACGGTCGAGACCGACGGTTATAATGCCGTCCAGCTCGGCTTTGGTCCCCAGAAGGAGCAGCGCCTGAGCAAGGCCGAGGTCGGCCACGCGAAGAAGGCCGGCGTCGCCGCCGTGAGCCGCCTCTCTGAAGTGCGTCTCGCCTCCGCTCCCGAAGCCAAGACCGGTGACATCGTCACGGTCGAAATCTTCAAGGAAGGCCAACTGGTCGACGTGACCGGTGAGACCAAGGGCAAAGGCTTCCAGGGCGTCCAGTTCCGCTTCAAGACCAAGGGTGGCTGCGCCTCCCATGGCTCGATGTTCCACCGCCGAATCGGTGCCATCGGTATGCGCCAGACTCCCGGCCGCGTCTTCAAGAATCAAAAGATGCCCGGCCACATGGGTGCGGTGAACCGCACCGTCCAGAACCTCAAGGTCGTCAAGGTCCTCGCCGACAAGAATCTGCTGCTCGTTCGCGGCGCGATTCCCGGCAGCAACGGATCCGACGTCATCATCCGCTCCGCCATCAAGGCGGTTAAAGCCTAAGGAGCGCCCACGACATGAAGCTCAAAGTTTACTCCGCTGATGGCTCGCAGTTCGTCGAGAAGGATTTCGACGGCATCGAGACCTTCGAAGGCGACAAGGGCCTGCAGGCCGTCAAGCAGGTCGCCGTCGCGCACCGCGCCAACGCCCGCCAGGGCACCCGCAGCACCAAGACCCGCGGTGAGGTCTCCGGCGGCGGCAAGAAGCCGTTCAAGCAGAAGGGCACCGGCCGCGCTCGCGCTGGCTCGACCCGTTCGCCGCTCTGGTCCGGTGGTGGCGTGGTCTTCGGACCGCGTCCGCAGGACTTCTCCCAGAAGATCAACGCCAAGGTGAAGAACCTCGCCCTGCGCCGGGCCTTCTTCGATCGCGCCGTCGCCGGCGAGATCGAGGTGATCGAGCGCTTCGAGGCCGCCGCTGCCAAGACCAAGGAGATCAACTCCGTCGTCGGCCGCATCGCCCCGGAAGGCAAGATCCTCATCGTCGACGCGCCCTTCGGCACCGAAGTCCGCCGCGCCGCCCGCAACCTCGAGCGCGTCTTCATCCAAGACGCCACCCAGCTCAACACCCTCGACCTGACCCAGTACCGGAAGGTGATCCTCTCCGAGAAGGCGCTCGAGAACGTCATCGCCCGCATGAAGGGAGGCAACTGATGAAGCCCGCCTACGAAGTTCTTAAGACCATCCGCCTGACGGAGAAGTCCAACAAGCAGTCTTCCGAGTTCGGTCAGTACACCTTCGAGGTGTTCCCCGAGGCCACGAAGCAGCATGTCCGTTCCGCCGTCGAGGCCACCTTCAAGGTCGGCGTCAAGCGCGTGAACATCATCAACGTGAAGGGCAAGCCGAAGCGCGACCGCCGCGGTCGCCCGACGACCCGCTCCGACTACAAGAAGGCCATCGTCACCCTGAAGAAGGGCGACAAGATCGAGCTCGCCTGAGCCGCACACCGGAGACACCACCATGCCTCTCAAGCAATTCCGTCCCATCACCCCGACTCAGCGCTACCTGATCCTCAACGTTGATCCGGAGCTCTCGAAGAAGAAGCCCGAAGCGCGCCTCACCGAGTCGACCCGCAAGTCGGGCGGTCGCAACTGCTACGGCCGCATCACGTCGCGTCGCCGCGGCGGTGGTCACCGTCGCCGTTATCGCATCGTCGACTTCCGTCGCAACAAGCTCGACATCCCGGCCAGCGTCCAAGCCCTCGAGTACGATCCGAACCGTTCGGCGAACCTTGCCCTCCTGGCCTACGTCGACGGCGAGAAGCGCTACATCATCGCACCAAAGGGCCTGAAGGTCGGCGCCAAGGTCGTTTCCAGCGACAAGACCCCCGAGGAGTTCCTCCCCGGCTGTTCTTACCCGCTCTCGATCATCCCTGCGGCCACCTTCATCCACTGTGTCGAGCTTCTGCCCGGGCAGGGTGCGGTCATTGCCCGCTCGGCCGGCAATGCCGCCCAACTCGTCAACATCGAGGGGGACAACGCGATCATTCGTATGCCCAGCGGAGAGATCCGCATGGTCAACAAGCGCTGCCGTGCCACGATCGGCGAGGTCGGCAATGGCGACCACATGAACCAGTCCCTCGGCAAGGCGGGTCGCAACCGTTGGCTCGGCCGCCGTCCCCGCGTGCGCGGTGTGGCCATGAACCCGGTCGATCACCCCAACGGTGGCGGTCAGGGCAAGTCCAAGGGTGGTGGCGGTCGCCAGCACCTCGTCTCCCCGTGGGGCCAGCTCGCCAAGGGCTTCCCGACCCGCAAGCGGTCGAAGACGACCAACGCCCTCATCATTACCCGCAAGAACGGCCGTAAGCCGCGCGGCAAGAAATAACCCAACCGCCGCGTAACCCAAACGATTTCACGCCATGGCTCGTTCAATCAAGAAAGGCTTCTTCGTCGACCCGCACCTCTCGGAGAAATTCGAGAAGGCGAAGAAGGCCAACAACAAGAAGCCCCTCCAGACGTGGTCGCGTCGTTCGACCATCACCCCCGACTTTGTCGGTGTCACGTTCAACGTCCATAACGGCAAGGCCTTCGTCCCGGTCTTCGTGACCGAGAATATGGTCGGCCACAAACTCGGCGAATTCGCCCCGACGCGCTTCTTCAAGGCGCACGGCGCCCACACCGCCAAGGCCGTCTGATGCAACAGGGCAGGGCCGCCCGCCTTTCCGGCGCCGGCGGCCAGCCGTAAAACACCACCACCATGGAAGTCCAAGCTCTTACCCGGTTCGCCCGGATGTCCCCGAAGAAGATGCGCGAGGTCGCTCGCGAGATTCAGGGGCTCGCTGCTCCGCAGGCCGTCGAACTGCTCACCCTCATCCCGCGCAAATCCGCCCGCCTCATCGTCAAGACGTTGAAATCGGCCATCGCGAACGCGGAGAACAACAATAACCTCTCCTCCGACAACCTCGTCGTGGCCTCCGCCGTGATCGAGACCGGTCCTGTGCTCAAGCGCTTCAAAGCCGGTGCCCGCGGTTCCGCGATGCCCCGCCGCAAGAAGATGTCGCACATCCGCATCGTCCTCTCCGAAGCCGCCGCAACCAAGTAACGCCATGGGACAAAAGACCAATCCGATCGGTTTCCGCCTGGCCGTCCGCCGCAACTGGCAGTCGCGCTGGTTCGCGCGCAAGAAGGAATTCGGCCTGCTCCTCGCCGAGGACCAGAAGATCCGCGAGCAGCTCATGGGCAAGCTCAAGCTCGCCTCTGTGCCGCGCATCTTCATCGAGCGCGCCGCCAACCGCGTGCGGGTGAAGGTGTTCACCGCCCGCCCGGGCATCGTCATCGGCCGCAAGGGCCAGGAGGTCGAGAAGATCAAGGAAGATCTCGCCAAGCTCACCGGCAAGGAGATCCTGCTCGATATCCAGGAGGTCAAGAAGCCCGAGATCGAGGCCCAGCTCGTCGCCGAGAACATCTGCCTCCAACTCGAGCGCCGCATCTCCTACCGTCGCGCGATGAAGAAGGCCATGCAGATGGCGATGAGCCTCGGCGCCGATGGCATCAAGCTTCAGGCCTCCGGCCGCCTCGGTGGCTCGGAAATCGCCCGTCGCGAGCTGCAGCGCACCGGTCGCGTGCCGCTCCATACCCTCCGCGAGAACATCGACTACGGTTTCGCCGAGGCCCACACCGTTTACGGCAAGATCGGCGTGAAGTGCTGGATCTGCAAGAAGGACACCGACAACAACAACTGAGCCCACCATGGCCCTTCAACCTGCACGCACCAAATTCCGTCGCGCCCAAAAGGGCAGCAACGCCGGCAAGGCCAAACGCGGCAACACGATCGCGTTCGGCGAATACGCCATCCAGGCCATGGACCGCGTCCGTCTCGACGGCCGCCAGCTCGAAGCCGCTCGTGTGGCGATCAACCGCCACCTCAAGCGCAAGGGCAAGGTCTGGATCCGCGTTTTCCCGCACATGCCGGTCACCAAGCACCCTGCCGAAGCCCGAATGGGTCGAGGCAAAGGCGCGGTCGAATTCTACGTCGCGCTGATCAAGCCCGGCGCCATCCTTTTCGAGCTCGCCGGTGTTCCGCTCACCATCGCCCGCGAGGCGATGCGCTTGGCCGACACCAAGCTGCCCTGCAAGTGCCGCTTCATCGCCCGTGAGGGCGTTGCGGCCTGAGCGCGCCCACAACCGCCGCCACCAAACGAGACGCCATGAAACCCAAGGACATCCGCGAGCTCTCCATTGCGGAGATCGAAGCGAAGCTTCGCGAAACCCGCGAAACCCTCCTCCAGAGCAACCTGCGCAAGCACACCGGCCAGATCGACAAGCCCCATACGTTCAAGGCGTATCGCAAGGACATCGCCCGGCTGGAGACCATCCTCACCCAAAAGAAGCAGGCCGCCGCGGCTCCCGCGGCCGCCCGTTAACACGGAGCGCCCAAGACTATGGAAGCCGCCAAACGCACCGAACGGAAGACCCTCCTCGGCACTGTCACCAGCCGGATGGGCGACAAGTCCGTCAAGGTCACCATCCCCTTCAAGATCCCGCACCCTCGTTACCTGAAGGTCATCAATCGCAAGACCGTCGTGCACGTGCATGACGAGAAGAACGAGACCAAGATCGGCGACAAGGTCGAGATCATGGAAACCCGCCCGCTCAGCCGCCTCAAGCGCTGGCGCGTGCTCAAGGTTGTCCACGCCGCCAACAACAACGCCCTCGAGGCCAACCTCGAACCGTCCAAGGAGTAACGCGCCATGATCCAGATGCGTTCCATTCTCGACGTCGCCGACAACACCGGCGCGCGCAAGGCCTCGATGATCAGCCGTATGGGCCAGAACACCGACATCGCCCATGTCGGCGACATCATCACGGTCAACATCAAGGACAGCAGCCCCGACGCCACCGTCAAGAAGGGTGAAGTCGCCAAGGCCGTCATCGTCCGCACTCGCGCACCCTTGCGCCGCGCCGATGGCAGCTACCTGCGTTTCGACAACAACGCCGTCGTCATCATCGATGCCGAAGGCAATCCCAAGGGCACCCGTATCTTCGGGCCCGTCGCCCGCGAGCTGCGCGCGAAGAACTTCATGAAGATCGTCTCCCTCGCTCCGGAGGTCCTCTGATGAAGCAAAAATTCCACATCAAGCGTGGCGACACCGTCGCCGTCGTCGCCGGCTCCCACAAGGGCAAGCAGGGCAAGGTCCTCGAGATCCGCGCCGCCAAGCAGCGCGCGGTCGTCGAAGGCGTCGCCATGATCAAGCGCCACGAGCGCAAGTCCCAGGCCAATCCCCAGGGTGCCATCGTCGAACGCGAGGGCTCCATCCACGTCTCAAACCTCAAGGTGGTGACCGCCGCCGAGAAACCCGCCGCAAAAAAGGCTGGCAAGGCGCAGTCCTGAGTTGTCACTCTGACCAACTTACCACGCTGCCGGGTCGGAAATCCGGCGCACACCCATGAAGCAAGTCCCGCAACTTAAGAAGCATTACACCGAGGTCGTCGTGCCTGCCCTCAAGCAGTCCCGCGGCTACGCCAACCCGCACCAGGTGCCGCAGATCCTGAAGGTCGTCCTCAACACCGGCATCGATTCCGGCGCGGACAAGACCGTCATCGCCGACACCCAGCGCGACCTCACCGCGATCGCCGGCCAGAAGGCCGTGCTCACGAAGTCCCGCAAGGCGATCGCGAACTTCAAGCTCCGCGAAGGGCAGATTGTCGGTTCCACGGTCACCCTGCGTGGTGAGAACATGTGGCACTTCCTTTCCCGCCTGCTCGTTGTCGCCCTTCCGGCCATCCGCGACTTCCGCGGCGTGCCTTCCAAGTTGGATGGCAACGGCAACTACAACATCGGCATCGCCGACTATTCGATCTTCCCCGAGATCTCCCTCGAGAGCACCAAGCGCGTGATGGGTCTCGACATCTCGATCGTCACCTCCGCGTCGTCCGACGACGAAGGCCGTGAGCTGCTCAAGCTCCTCGGCTTCCCCTTCCGTCGCACCGAGGCCGTTGTCGCCGCCAAGACTCCCACCGCCGCCTGATCCTGCCATGCCGAAAACTTCCGCCATCGAGAAGAACAACCGCCGCATCGCCCTCGTCGAAAAGTACGCGGCGAAGCGTGCCGAGCTGAAGGCCATCCTCGCCAACCCGAAGACCTCCGACGAGGAGTTCTTCGCGGCCCAGAAGGCGATGTCCAAGCTGCCCCGCAACTCGTCCGCCATCCGGGTGCGCAACCGTTGCGCCCTCAGCGGCCGTCCGCGCGGCTACATCCGCCGGTACCGCGTGTCCCGTATCACCTTCCGCGAGCTCGCGCTCAACGGCAAGATTCCGGGCGTCACCAAGAGTTCCTGGTAAACACCTTTCGGACCGGCAGTCGGATATCGGCCGGTCCCCATCACCACACACCCATGACTGATCCAATCAGCGATTTTCTCACGCGGATCCGCAACGCCGCCAAGGCCGGACTGGCCGACTGCGTTGTGCCGCACAGCACCCTGAAGGCTGCGATGGCCCGCATCCTGAAGGACGAGGGCTACGTCTCCGACGTTTCCGAAGGGCAGGACGAGGCCGGTCACAAGACCGTCGTCATCAAGCTCAAGTACATCGACAACGCGCCCGCCATCACCAACCTCCGTCGCCTCAGCACCCCCGGCCGTCGTCTCTACTACGGCTACCGCGACATCCCGCGCGCGCTCAACGGTCTCGGCATCTCGATCGTCTCGACCTCGAAGGGTCTGATGAAGGATCAGGACGCCCGGCGCCAGAAGCTCGGCGGCGAACTCCTCTGCAGCATCTGGTAAGGAGAGCCCACACCATGAGTCGTATCGGAAAACTCCCCGTTACCATCCCCGCCAAGGTCAAGGTCGCCGTCCAGGACGGCACCGTGCTGGTCGAGGGTCCCAAGGGCAAGGTCCAGCAAACCTTCGACTCGGTCGTCAAGATCGAGGTGGCCGACGGCAAGGTCGTCGTCACGCCGCAGGATGAGACCCGTTTCGCCCACGCCATGCACGGCACCGCCCGTTCCATCATCAATGGAATGGTCATCGGCGTCGTCAACGGCTACACCACGGAACTTGAGATCCAGGGCGTCGGCTTCAAGGCCGCCGTCGAGGGCAAGGTCGTCGACCTCGCCCTCGGCTACTCCCACCCGATCAAGTACGACATCCCCGAAGGGATCAAGGTCACCGTGACCGACCAGACCAAGGTCAAGATCGAGGGCTGCAACAAGCAGCTCGTCGGCAAGGTCGCCACTGAAATCCGCGCCTTCTATCCGCCGGAACCCTACAAGGGCAAGGGCGTGCGCATCGTTGGCGAGCGTGTCCGCCGCAAGGAAGGCAAGACGGTCGCCTAAGCGCGGCACCAACCCAAAGAAATCCAGCGATGAATACCATCCGCAAAGCCCAGCTGCTCCAGAAGCGCAAGTGGCGCATCCGCAAGAAGGTCGTCGGCACCGCCGAGCGTCCGCGCCTCTGCGTGCATTTCAGCGGCAAGCACATCTATGCCCAGGCCATCGACGACGTGAAGGGGGCCACCCTTGTCGCCGTCTCGACGCTCACCCCCGATCTGCGCGCCCAGAAGCTCGCCGCCAACGACAGCAGCGCCAAGACCTTGGCCGGCTCGTTCGCGGCCAAGGCTGCGGCCGCCGGGCTCAGCAGCTTCGTTTTCGACCGCAACGGCCGCCGTTTCCACGGTAAGGTCAAAACATTCGCCGAAGCCGCCCGCGAGGCCGGTTTGAAGTTCTAATCCGAGACCATGCAAAACTCTCGTTCCTCTTCCTCCGATCGCGGTCGTGGCGCTCCCCAAGCCCCCGAATCCGGCCTGATCGAGAAGGTTGTTTTCATCAACCGCTGCGCGAAAGTCGTCAAGGGCGGCCGCCGCTTCAGCTTCTCCGCCCTCGCCGTCGTCGGCGACGGCAAGGGCACGGTCGGCATCGGTTACGGCAAGGCCAACGAGGTGCCCGACGCCATCCGCAAGGGCACCGAAAACGCCCGCAAGAACATGGTCTCCGTCAAGCTCAAGGGTGACACCATCCCCCACGAGGTTTTCGGCGAGTATGATGGCGGCAAGGTGCTCCTGCGCCCCGCGTCCTCCGGTACCGGCGTTATCGCCGGCGGCGGTGTCCGTGCGGTCCTCGAGGCGGCCGGCATCCACAACGTGCTCTCCAAGTCGATGGGTTCGAAGAACCATATCGCGGTCGTCAACGCCACCCTGCTCGGCCTGCGCAAACTGCGCCTCGCCGAACAGTTCCAGCAAGTCCGCCAGGCCTGAACGGGCCCCGGCGCAACCATCCAGCGATCATGAAGCTTCACGAACTCAAGAACACCCCCGGAGCCGTCCACCGCCGCAAACGCGTCGGTTGTGGCGAGGGTGGGGGACATGGCAAGACTTCCGGCAAAGGTGGCAAGGGTCAGACCGCCCGCTCGGGCGGCAGCATCCGCCCCGGCTTCGAAGGCGGCCAGATGCCCCTCTACCGCAAGCTCCCGCACCGCGGTTTCAACAACAAGAACTTCAAGACCGTCTACTCGATCGTCAATCTGAGCGACCTCGCTCGTTTTGAGGATTCGGTGACGGAAGTCGACTCGCAGATCCTGGCCCAGGTCGGGCTCATCCGCGATGCCGGGCTGCCCCTGAAGGTTCTGGGCACGGGCGAGTTCGCCCGGGCCATGAAGGTCACCGCCGCGAAATTCTCCGACGCAGCCAAGGAGAAGATCGAGAAGGCGGGTGGCCAGGCGATCGTCGCCTGATTCCCTCTTCAGCGCGCCTGCGGGCGCGCTGACCATTTTCCCCAACCGAACAAACCCTCCCGTGTTTTCCGCTTTTGCGAACTGCCTGAAGATTCCGGAACTCCGGCAACGTATCCTGACGACGATGGCGCTGCTGTTCGTGGCGCGCGTCGGTGCGCACATCCCGCTCCCGGGGCTGGATCCGCAGCCGTTGCAGCAGTTCTTCGCGGATCAGGCCGCCTCCGGCGCCGGTGCTTTGCTCGGTCTGTACAACATGTTCACCGGCGGCGCGCTGCTCAAGGGCGCGATCTGCGCGATGGGCATCATGCCCAATGTCAGCGCATCGATCATCATGCAGTTGATGGTCGCCGTCGTCCCGCAGCTTGCCCGCCTGCAGCAGGAGGGTGATGTCGGCCGCCAGAAGATCCAGCAGTACACCCGTTATATGACGGTGGTGATCTGCGTGATCCAGGGCCTGCTCCTCTTGGGCGCCTTGGAAAATCCCGGCCGCCTCTTCCCCGGCTACAACGAGGCCCACTACGGTGCGATCGTCATCGCCCACAAGGGCTGGTTCCTCATCACCTCCACGATCTTTCTCACCGCCGGCACCCTTCTGATGATGTGGCTGGGCGAGCAGATCACCCAGCGCGGCATCGGCAACGGTATCTCGATCCTGATCACCGTCGGCATTCTCGCCGATATCCCCGGCGCCGCGGCGCAGACGTGGCAGCTCTTCTTCGCTCCGATCGGGACCGGTGCCTCCTTCGGTATCTTCCACGCCGTCGTGATGGTGGCTCTCTTCTTCGGCGTCACCGCGTTCATCGTCGCCCTCACGCAGGCGCAACGGAAGATTCCGGTGCAGTACGCCAAGCGTGTGGTTGGCCAGCGCGTCTACGGCGGGCAGAGCTCGTTCCTTCCGCTGAAGGTCAACTACTCGGGCGTCATGCCCGTGATCTTCGCCAGTGCGATCCTGCTTTTCCCGCAGCAGATCATGCAGTTCGCCGGAGCGAAGTTCAACCTGCCCTTCCTGCTCGATTTCGCGTCCACGCTCCAGAGCGGCAGCATGCTCTACTACACGCTCGATGCGGCGATGATCCTTTTCTTCAGCTACTTCTGGGTGTCGGTCATGTTCAAGCCGATCCAGATCGCCGACGATCTCAAGAAGTACGGAGGCTACATCCCCGGCGTTCGCCCCGGCGAGCCCACCGCCAAGTTCCTCGATTTCGTGATGACCCGGCTGACGCTCTTCGGCGCCATCGCCCTGACGTTCATCGCCGTCATGCCCGATTTCCTCTACCAGCGCATCAGCCTCCCGCAGCGCATCGCCTACTTCTTCGGCGGCACCGGCATGCTGATCACCGTGGGCGTCATGCTCGACACGATGCGGCAGCTCGAAACCTATCTGCTCCAGCGCCACTACGATGGCTTCCTGAAGAAGGGCCGTGTCCGGGCGCGCAGCACGACGATGGCGGGCTTCAACGATGGAGCCGAGGCCAAGAACATCCAGCCGTTGTTGATCGCCTGCGGCAGCCTGCTTGCGATCGGTCTGGCCGCTTGGGTGATTAAGTTCTTCTCCCAATCATAATTCTTTACTTCGCAGGGGATGGTTGCCATTTCCGAGCTCTTTTCCCTGCTTGGATCGCCCAAGTCGAAACTTCTGATTCTCCCAACGGGGGCCGAATGCTCAGGTTCGGTTCCCGCCTTTTCTCGTTCTTTGATTTCTGAGCACGTATCAACCGAAGCTTTGCTTTCTGCCGAGTCACAACGGCAGACCCCGTTGGGCGCCGCCCTGCGCCGGGCGGCGAAATCCGGGTGCTCCGCGGCCGACGAAACCGTCTTGGCCGTTTTGCGCCGCTGGTACTTCGCCCGCCGCGCCGAGAGCGGATTCCAGCTCAGCGGATTCCCTCGCTCCGCCCTGCAAGCGCTCGTCTTCGACGAGTGGCTCGAAGCACGGGGCGAGACGCTCGATGCCTGCGTGGTCGTTGGTGGTGCCGAAAGCGCACCGGCGGCGGCAACGTATTATCGCACCCGAGGCATCCTGCTTGAAGTGCCCGCCGCCGCGGCGCTGACGCTCTCCCCATCATGATTCCGATCAAAAACAAAGAAGGGATCGCCGGGATGCGCGAGGCCTGCCGCGTCGCCGCCGCAGTGCTCGCCAAGATGCGCGCGCTCGCCGCGCCCGGCATCAGCACCTACGATCTCGACCAGGAAGCAAAGAAGATCATCGAAGGCTACGGCGCCCGCAGCGCGTGCTACAACTACCGCACGTCGCGCGGTCAACGCGCCTATCCGGCATACACCTGCATCTCGGTCAACGAGGAGGTCGTTCACGGGATCGGCTCGATCAAGCGAATCCTCCGGCCCGGCGACATCGTCTCCCTCGATGTTGTTGTCGAGTACGCTGGCTGGATCGGCGACAACGCCACCACCGTGCGGATCGCCCCTGTGGATTCCACCGTCGATCGACTTCTGCAGATCACCGAGGCCGCGCTCTATCACGGGATCGAGTTTGCCAAGGTCGGCAATCGCATCGGCGACATCTCCCACGCCATCCAGACCTACGTCGAAGGCCACGGCTTCAGCGTCGTGCGCGACATGGTCGGCCATGGGGTGGGGCGCTCGATGCACGAGGAACCGCAGATTCCCAACTTCGGACGCAAGGGTACCGGCGAGAAGATCCGCCCCGGGATGACCTTGGCCATCGAACCGATGGTCAACCAAGGCACCCACCGCATCGAGACTCTCGCTGACGGCTGGACGATCGTCACCGCCGATGGCCGGCCCTCCGCCCACTTCGAACACACCGTGCTCACCACCGAGACCGGCCCCGAGATCCTCACGATCCCGCCCGCCTGACTCGAATCCCCCTTTTCTCAACCACACTTCTAACTCAACACCATGCCTCGTCTCCTTGGGGTGGAAATCCCCGCTAAGAAAAAAGTCCCGTACGCCTTGCGTTACATCTACGGTGTCGGCCCCGACCGGGCCGACCAGATCGTCGCGCACATCGGCATCGATCCCAACATGCGCGCTTCCGATCTCTCGGCGGAGCAGCTCAACAAGATCATGTCCTTCATCGCCGAGAAGAAGTGGGTGGTGGAAGGCGATCTCCGTCGTGAGATCACCTCCAACATTCGCCGCCTCCAGGCGATCAACTGCTACCGAGGCACGCGTCACCGCCGCAGCCTGCCCGTGCGCGGCCAGCGCACCAAGACCAACGCCCGCACCCGCAAGGGCCCGCGCAAGACCGTTGGTGTCGCCAAGAAAGCCGAGTAACCCGCACGACCATGGCTGAAGAGAAATCCGCTCCCAAGAAGGCTCCGAAGAAGGAGGCCAAGCCCGTCGAGGCCGCCGCCGCCGAAGAGACCAAGGCCGTCAAGGCCCCCGCCGCCGCCGACAAGGCCGCCGCTCCCGCCGCCGAAGCCGCTCCGGCCGAGGCCCCCAAGGCCGCCACCGCCGCCGACCTCCTCAAGGACGAGGTCACCGCGCTCAAGGTCCGCAAGGCCAAGGGTGCGAAGAACATCACGACCGGCATCGCCTTCGTGACCGCCTCCTTCAACAACACGATCGTCTCGATCACCGACCTGAAGGGCAACGTCATCTCCTGGGCCAGCGCCGGCAAGTGCAACTTCCGCGGTTCGCGCAAGTCCACCGCCTATGCGGCCCAGATCGTCGCCCAGGAAGCCGCCCGCGGCGCCATGGCCCACGGTCTCAAGGATATTCAGATTCGCATCGCCGGCCCCGGCCTCGGTCGCGACTCTGCTGTCCGCGCCCTCCAGGCCGTCGGCCTCGAGGTCACCGCGATCGTCGACATCACGCCGATCCCGCACAACGGCTGCCGTCCGCGCAAGCGCCGCCGCGTCTGAGCGCGCACCGCCCACCACCACCTTTCACCTCCGACCGTTCCTTTTCCATGGCTCGTTACACCGGTCCCGTTGCCCGTATCAATCGCCGTTTCGGCGCGCCCATCATGGGCCCGACCAAGGCGCTCGAGAAACGCAACTTCCCCCCAGGCCAGCACGGCCCCAAGGCCGCCCGCCGCAAGGTCAGCGAATACGCCAAAGGCCTCATCGAGAAGCAGAAGCTTCGCTACACCTACGGCCTGCTCGAGCGGCAGTTCCGCCGCATCTTCGCCATCGCCAAGCGTGAGCGCGGCGTCACCGGCGCCCGCTTCCTCCAGTTGCTGGAGACGCGCCTCGACAGCGTCGTCTACCTGCTCGGCTTCGCCAAGACCCGCAGCGCCGCCCGCCAGTTCGTCAACCACGGGCACATCCGCATCAACGGCAAGAAGGTCGACATCGCCAGCTACACGGTTGTCCCGGGCGACGAGATCGAGGTGCGCGCCAAGCCCGGCTCCCGCCAGATCGCCGTGCGCAATCTCGAGGAGAACCGCCTCCGCACGCCGCCGCCGTGGCTCACGCTCAACGCCGAGGCCCTCAAGGCCACCATCGTCCGCCTGCCCACCCGCGAGGAGATGGACCCCGGCATCAATGAGCAGCTGATCGTCGAGTTCTACAGCCGCTAAGCGCTGGGGACCCGGCATCCGTTGACCACCTACACTTCCATTATCGCAACCCTCATCTTTACGCACCATGCCCAAGCGTCTCGGTAAGTTCGAACTGCCCAACAAGCTGGTGAAGGTCGAGGAAGGCTCCACGCCCACCTACGCCAAGTTCATCGCCGAACCGTTCGAGGCCGGCTATGGACACACCGTGGGTAATTCCCTCCGGCGCGTCCTCCTCAGCTCCATCGAAGGTGCGGCGATCTCCTCGATCCGCATCGACGGAGTGAACCACGAGTTCCAGAGCATCGACGGCGTTGTCGAGGATGTCACCGACATCGTCCTCAACCTGAAGAAGATCCTCATCATCTCCCAGAAGCGCGAGCCGATCGTGCTGCACATCAAGGTGCATAAGGAGGGGGCGATCACCGCCGCGGACATCACCCCCGACTCGAACGTCCAGATCATCAACCCCGAGCAGCTCATCTGCACCCTCGACCGTGTCCGCACGTTCGAGGCCGAGGTCGAGATCAAGACCGGGCGGGGCTACTGCCCCGGCTCCGAGAACAAGAAGGAGGATCAGCCCATCGGGGTCATCCCGATCGATTCCCTCTTCTCCCCGGTCCGGCTCGTGAAGTATTCCGTCGAGGCCACCCGCGTGGGCCAGATCACCGACTACGACAAGCTCGTGCTCGAAGTCTGGACCGACGGCCGCATCACCCCGGACGACGCCCTCAAGCAGTCCGCCTCGATCCTCAAGCACCACCTCGACGTCTTCGACCGTGTCTCCCAGGAGCACTACGAGTTCGAGAGCGTCCAGCCCGAGGTCAGCGAGGAGCAGAACAAGCTCCGCAAGCTCCTCAACATGTCGGTCAACGAGATCGAACTGTCGGTGCGCGCCGCCAACTGCCTCAACAACGCCAACATCACCACCGTCGGTGAGCTGGCGATGAAGACCGAGCAGGAGATGCTCAAGTACCGCAACTTCGGCAAGAAGTCGCTCAACGAAATCAAGGA
>ENA-UPSM01002211-UPSM01002211.1-activated-sludge-metagenome-genome-assembly--contig:-NODE-2211-length-23968-cov-14.268348_pt1 | contig 23968 bp, 15 predicted proteins | sample MGYA00238181_ERZ773283 | MGnify/ENA primary metagenome ERZ773283 (study PRJEB29023, sample SAMN05720199) | activated sludge metagenome | isolation source: Anaerobic digester | place: Japan...
TATTTTTATCATTATGGCAACCTTTTTCTTCGCTTGGAAGGGAGTATGTGTCAAAAAAAATATTAAGCGCGGCAATTGTCGAGAAAAAGATTTATCATTTGACCGAATTAAATATTTTTATTATTATAATAAGGGGGATATAAAATGAGCAAGGATAAGATAGTTTATTCGTACAGTTTAGGCGAAGTTCCGGCAAAATATCGGGAATTTGAAGAAAAAAATAGTAAATATTCGACGCGAAACGACGGAGTTTTAAGGATAAGACTTGAGAAGAACAACAGAGGCGGTAAAATCGTAACCGTTATATTCGGATTTGTAAGCAATAGCGATATAGAGGGGCTCTGTAAGGAGATAAAAACCAGATGCGGTTGCGGCGGTACGGTCAAAGAAGATAGGATAGAGTTACAGGGCGATAAAGCGGAATTTGTAAAAAAAATATTAATTGATAAGGGCTACAAGGTTAAATAAATAACAGATTTAAAAAAAAAATAAATTTATTTTTAATTTTGTATGAATTTTTATCATTGTTGTTGACAATTAATATTTTTTTGGCAATAATAAATACTTAGCTATATTTTTGGAGGAGAAAATGCTTGAAAAAAGGCGAGAGGTTAGAATTCCAGTAGAGAACCTACCGGAATGTTTGAAGAACGTTGTCATTACAACCGGTTTTTTCCAAGAGCATACGGCTGTAACGGTAGACGCGAGTAATTCGGGAATGGGTTTTTTCATAGAAGGTATGGGCGATAACGTTTTATATAACGGCCAGAATTTAACGCTGAAAGTATTGCCTTTTAATTATAAATTAAAGTCTAGGGTTACTTATGCGAAAGAGGTTGGCGATGATAAGATCAGATTTGGGGTTTGTTTCAATAAAGAAAAAGATCTCGATAAATATCATGAACTTTTAGAGTTGGAAATTTATAAATAAGATAAGAAAAATCATACATATAGATATGGACGCTTTTTACGCGTCTATCGAACAGAGGGATAATAAGGCGCTATACGGTCGTCCTGTGATTGTCGGCGGCAGTCCGGATGAACGGTCGGTCGTTTGCGCCGCGTCGTATGAAGCCAGAAGATACGGCGTTAGGTCCGCTATGCCCGTGAAGACGGCGGCGAGGCTTTGTCCCGAAGCGGTTATTTTAAAGCCGGACTTTCGCAAATATCAAAAAGTTTCAAAAGAGATAAGGGCGCTTTTTTTTGAATACTCCGACTTGGTCGAGCCGATATCGCTTGACGAGTGCTATCTTGACGTAACCGTTAACAAAAAAAATATTCCTTACGCTACTGAAATAGCCAAAGAGATAAGAAGCAGAATAAAAAGTAATTTGAACTTAACGGCGTCCGCGGGCGTCGCTCCAAACAAACTCCTTGCAAAGATCGCGTCCGATATAAACAAACCCGACGGACTTTTTGTGGTTAAACCGGGAAAAGTCGAGGATTTTGTCAAAAATCTCGAAGTCGGCGAGTTATGGGGAGTAGGTAAAGTTACAAACGCTAAGCTTAAAGAGATGGGGGTCAAAACTTGCGGCGACCTTCAGAGATATTCTATATTAGAATTAGTTAAAATATTTGGCGTTTTTGGAGAAACGCTATACTATTACTGTAGGGGTATAGACGATTCTCCGGTTTACGACGGCGGAGGAATTAAATCAATCGGTTCGGAAATAACTTTGCCGATCGACACAGACGACGTGGACGACTTGATAATATACCTTAATAATGAAATTAATATTGCGTATAATCGGTTAAAGAAGTATAATATTTTATGCAAGACGGTTACGTTGAAAGTAAAGTTTTTTGATTTCACAAGGATTAGCAGATCCAAAACTTTTAGTTGCGCCACCGATTTGTTTGACGAAATTCGCGATGAAATCGAGTCTTTGCTTAGAAATCTGAATATTGAGAAAAAAATTAGATTGATTGGGGTAAGTTTTTCGAATTTTACCGATAAAGCGGATTGCGCGACTATTTTTGATATTTCGGGGTAAACGATTATGTATGAATATGGGTTTGTCAGAATAGCCGGCGCCGTACCTTTTAACAAAGTAGGCGGGATAGAATACAATAAAAAGAACATCGTTAATATGATAAAATCCGCTTACGAAAATAGCGCGACAATTGTCGTATTTCCTGAATTGTCGATAACAAGTTATACCTGCCAGGATTTGATAAATCATCAAACTATTTTGGAACAAAGTTTAGCCGCGCTTACTTATATAAAAGACGAAACTAAAGAACTTGATATACTTTCTATAGTCGGGCTTCCTATCGCGAACGGCGGCAAACTTTTTAATTGCGCGGCGGCGCTAAACAGAGGTAAAATATTAGCTCTTATACCAAAAAGCTACGTTCCGGGATATAACGAATTTTACGAAAACAGATGGTTCGCCGGCGGAGATGAAGAATACTCGAGCGCGATCAATATTAACGGCGAAGAGGTAAAATTCGGCGTCAATTTTTTATTCAAATGCTCCGATTACGAAAAGTTGGTCGTCGGCGTTGAAATTTGCGAAGATCTGCGGACGCCTATACCTCCGTCTAGTTTATTGGCGTTGTCGGGCGCAACAATTGTATGCAATTTATCTGCGAGCGGCGCTTTGGTCGGAAAAAAGGAATATATAACCGGGCTCGTCAAAAATCAGTCGGCGCGCTGTATTTCGGGATATATTTACGTTTCAAGCGGAGTAGGGGAGTCTACGACCGATATGGTTTTCGACGCAGACGCTATGATATGCGAGAAAGGCGAGACGGTAGCCGAGTCGGAAAGGTTTTTAAGAGACGATCAGATAATATATGGAGATATTGATATTGATAAACTCTATTATGAAAGGTTAAAAATAAACAGTTTTAAAAACAGAGCCGGAATTGAGGCGATATATTTTTCGGGGAACAAAAAAAAATTCGAACTAAACAGATATATCAATCCCCGCCCGTTTGTTCCAAGCGATAGAGCGATACTCGACGAACGTTGCAAAGAGATACTAAATATTCAATCGGCGGGATTATGTAAAAGAATGGAATCGATACCGGGTATAAAATGCGTCGTCGGAGTTTCGGGCGGACTTGACTCTACCTTAGCGCTTTTAGTTATTTATAGAGCTTACAAGATTCTGAATAAAAATCCCAAAGAGATAATAGCTGTTACGATGAAAGGGTATGGGACTACGAGTAGAACTTACGAAAACGTTCTTTCGCTTTGCAAAAAAATGGGAGTAACGCTTTTCGATATTCCTATTACGGATATTTCGGATATGGTTCTTGATAAAGTCAATCATAGCAGGGATTCGAGAGATACTTGTTATGAGAATATTCAAGCCAGAGCCCGGACTTATATTCTCATGACGCTTGCTAATAAACATAACGGCATAGTCGTCGGCACGGGCGATCTTTCGGAGATAGCTCTGGGGTGGTCTACTTACAACGGCGATCATATCAGCATGTATAACGTCAATTCGGGAGTTCCAAAAACGTTGGTCAAATATCTTGTTAGTTGGGCTTCAAAGAACGAGTATTCGGGAGAAATATCGACGATACTTGACGAAATCGCCGAACAACCGATATCGCCCGAGTTGTTGCCGTCCGACGGATCGTCTATTACTCAAAAGACGGAAGATATAATCGGACCTTACGAACTCCACGATTTCTTTTTATACTATTTTGTAAGGTACAGGTTTAGCGCAAAAAAAGTTTTATTTCTGGCGCGCCGGGCGTTTTCGGGTAAATATTCCGACGAAGAGATAAAAAAAGTTTTGAAGATATTCATAAAAAGATTTTTTCAAAATCAATGGAAAAGGGACTGCGCGCCGGCCGGAGTTAAGGTCGGCTCGGTAGATCTCTCGCCGCGCAGTTCGCTGCGTATGCCCGCGGACGCCGACAGTTCCGAATTTCTTGAAATTCCCTGATTTTTCAGACCTTGATAGTTGGATAAAGCTAAGTTCCTGTCGGTCTTTTGCAGCGGGGAAATTCGAAGTATATGGGTTGCATACGTACGACTATTGAACCCTCGATTTAAATCGAGGGTTCAATAGTCGCATATGCGTTAAAAAAAATTGACACATATGGAACAAATATTTTTTATTCCCCAAAAAACTAAAGGGCTACAAAGTTCTATATTATTCTAAACCTTTAACGTTTTTGTAATATCGTCAAGTTTATCTATTCCCGCCTCGTTTGTTTCGGCAACCTCGCTTATTTCTTGGACGGCGGACGCGATTTGCTTTGTACCGGCAAGCATCAAATCCATATTTCTATTTATTTCTCCTGTAAAATTCACGAGTTTTGTCATTTCGCTTGAAATCTCTCTGCTTCCTATAAGCATCTCCGTCGAGCCGGACTTGACGTTTTCGGTAATATGGCTTATCTGCTTTATCGCTTCCAAAAGCTCGGCGCCGCCCGACGCTTGCTCGCGCATTGCGTTTTGAATAACGCTCTCTTGATTATCGAGTTTGGTAATTTTTTCCTGCATTTGTATAAATTGGTTGTCGACGTCGGTTGTAGCGGTCGAGATACCGGCAATTTTATCTTTAAGCGATTGTAAAACGTTGGAAATAGTTTTACCTTGTTCGTTCGACTCTTCGGCAAGCTTTCTGATCTCGTCCGCGACGACTGCGAAGCCCTTTCCGTAATCGCCGGCGTGCGCCGCCTCAATCGCCGCGTTCATCGCAAGCAAGTTTGTTTGACTTGCAATATTTTGAATAACGTCGGCGGCTTCAAGCAATCCCTCGCTTGCGTTTTGCGCTTCGGCGCTAATAGAAGTAGCGTTTTGCGCGAGCTCTTTTGCATTAGAGCTCTCTTCTAAGAGTTCTTTCATTGTTCCGGCGTTTTCATTGAGGATATTTGAAACGGAGCGAATATTGGCTACCATCTCCTCGATAGAGCTTGCCGACTCTACAATTGTGGCGCTTTGCGTTTCGATATTGTTGTTAAGACTTTCAATGTTGCGCGTAATCTGCTCTATCGCCGTCGCGCTTTCGCCTACCGCCGCCGCTTGACTCTCCATACTTTGCTTAACCGTTTCGATATTACGATTCATTTGCTCTGTAATATTTACAGTTTCGTTTACGTTGGAAACAAGCGATTGAGAGATAAGTTTGCTTGACTTGACGCTTTCAAGAATACCAAGGATACCGGCGATAGTATGTTTTGTCGTGTCAAGCATGATATTCATGTCATCCATAAGAGAACCGATTTCTTCTCGACTAAGAATAGGCATGTGCGGAGAGGTGTAATCTCCGTTGACCATATTCGCAGAAAAGTCTTTCATTATACTCAATCGTTTGCTTATACTGCTTAACAATAGATTAATATCTACCATTGCAATCGCTCCGGCGAGAAGAACCGCGCGTAAAAATCTTGAACTCATGTATGCGAAAAAGTTTCCTTGACCGAATCTATAAAAATTTGCCATTAAAGCCGCAAAAAGGGCTCCGATTGATAAAATAACGGTGCCGGTTACAACAAGAAACTTTGCTCTAAGCGACATATTTTTATGCCGTTCTAAAAAAGGTAAAAACTTGATAAATTCTTCAAGTTTTGCAATAAACAAAATGTTAAAAATAATTGCAAGCGAAAAAATGCTATAGACATTCGTCATTTTTATGCCAAACACATTTACGGGCGAAAGCGTAAAACTACAAAGTTTAAGAGTTTCCGGCTGGAACATAGGAATTCCGGCCAAAACGAAATGTTGGACAACTATCCATATTCGAGCAAATTTTAGAATTTCATAATCGAGTACTTCTCCTCGATTGTAGCCGGCGACAAGTTTTTTCAAATTTAAAAAGCATGCGACGGCGAATAGCGCTACGCCGGGATAGAAGAAAAAAATTAAGCCGGGATTAAACATATATTCGATTAAATTACTTGTCGTTTCAAAAAATCCGAACGCAAAGCTTGCGCCAAACATTACTAGAATTTCCATTAATTGACTTCCCAAAAGGCAACCTAAAATAATAAAGGGCACCTTAACTTCTTGCGTTTCCTCTGCGTTTGTAAGGTTGTAGGTAAGTTTGCTTGTCATATACGAGCCGCTTGGGGTATAGTTATCGAGAGGTTCCTTTTTTTCTCGTTCATAATATTTTAGACGCTGACAATATTTTTTGCTTATAGCATTATCTGTACAGTACTTTTTTCGCCACTTTTTTTGTACTTCGGGACGCTTTCCGTCAAACAACTTAAAAAAAGGACATTCGTCGTAACGCTCGCATCTAGCCATAAAAACTCCTTTATTAGCAATGAACTTTTCAAAGTTCTAGTATCCCTATCGGTTTTTTGGGGAATAACAAATAATTTACCGATTAAAAATATTTGTATCATATGTGTCAATTTAACTGCAAATATCATATGTGTCATTTCCCCTCCCCAAAAAACTAACGGGCTACAAAGTCCTATATTATTCTAAACCTTTAACGTTTTTGTAATATCGTCAAGTTTATCTATTCCCGCCTCGTTTGTTTCGGCAACCTCGCTTATTTCTTGGACGGCGGACGCGATTTGCTTTGTACCGGCAAGCATCAAATCCATATTTCTATTTATTTCTCCTGTAAAATTCACGAGTTTTGTCATTTCGCTTGAAATCTCTCTGCTTCCTATAAGCATCTCCGTCGAGCCGGACTTGACGTTTTCGGTAATATGGCTTATCTGCTTTATCGCTTCCAAAAGCTCGGCGCCGCCCGACGCTTGCTCGCGCATTGCGTTTTGAATAACGCTCTCTTGATTATCGAGTTTGATAATTTGTTCTTGCATCTGTACAAATTGATTGTCGACGTCGGTCGTAACGGTTGAGATACTGGCAATTTTATCTTTAAGCGATTTTAAAACGTTGGAAATACTTTTTCCTTGTCCGCTTGACTCTTCGGCAAGTTTTCTGATCTCGTCCGCGACGACTGCGAAGCCCTTTCCATACTCGCCGGCGTGAGCCGCTTCAATCGCCGCGTTCATCGCAAGTAAGTTTGTTTGACTTGCAATATTTTGAATAACAGCGGCGGCTTCGAGCAGTCCCTCGCTTGCGCCTTGTACTTCGGCGTTGATCAGAGTAGCGTTTTGTACGAGATTTTTAGCGTTAGCGCTCTCTTCTAAAAGGTCTTTCATAGTACCGGCGTTTTCATTGAGGATATTTGAAACTGAGCGAATATTGGCTACCATCTCCTCGATAGAGCTTGCCGACTCTACGATTGTGGCGCTTTGCGTTTCGATATTGTTGTTAAGACTTTCAATGTTGCGCGTAATCTGCTCTATCGCCGTCGCGCTTTCGCCTACCGCCGCCGCTTGACTCTCCATACTTTGCTTAACCGTTTCGATATTACGATTCATTTGCTCTGTAATACTTACAGTTTCGTTTACGTTGGAAACAAGCGATTGAGAGACCTCCTTACTGGCATTGACGTTTTCAAGAATACCAAGAATACCGGCAATAGTATGTTTTGTCGTATCAAGCTGTATATTCATGTCATGCATAAGCGAAGCGATCTCATCCCGCCTAATAATGGGCAAACTCTTTCCGGAATAGTTGCCTTTTACAATGTTTCCTGAAAAATCCTTCATTAAAACCACTACTTCTTTGACAGAATTAACTAAGTAGATAACGTCGGCAACCGTAATAGCTATTCCTATCGCAATCAGAGGCAGAGCGCGGGTTGCTATCATTTTAAAAAAGTTTTCTTCCGTAATATGACTAAAACCCGCAATTAAAGCTAAAAACAAAGCCCCCAAAGATACGGTTGCATACGTTACGACCATAACAAATCTTAGATTAAACGACATATTATTATGTTCTTCTAAAAAAGGGATAAATTTTAAGATCTTTTCAAGTTCTAAGACAAAATAGATGTATACGACAAGGGTAAATGCGGCGACGCTATACAGCGTAAACATCGTTAATTGAAAAACTTTTATAGAGGATAAGGTGAAACTACAAAGCTTTGTTACAAAAAAAGGTTCGCAGATAGGAATAACGCCTATAAAAAAAATTAAGACGGGCTGCCAAATATTATAAAACTTTAAAATTTCATGGTCGAGTACTTTGCCCGCGTTATAGCCCGCAACAAGTCTTCGCAGTTGTATAAAACCCAAAAAAATAGGCAAAGCCGTAACGGGATAAAAGAAAAAAAGCAATGCCGGATTGAAGAAATATTCCAGCCAATTCTTTTTGTTTTCAAATACCCCAAATGAGAGAGTTATAAGAGTTGCCGCAACAATCCACACAGTTTGAGCTATTAAAAGAATAATCAAAATCCTGATCGGTATCGTATTTTTTTTCGCCTCGTCGCTATCTGTAAGGTTATACGTAAAATCGCTCGTCATATACGCGCCGCTTGGCGTGTAATTGTCGGCAGGCTCGGTATTTTCTCTCTCAAGATATTTTAACCGACGGCAAAATTTTTTGCTATTCTCTTCATTATTACAGTATTTTTTTCGCCATTTTTCTTGTACTTCGGGACGCTTTCCGTCAAATAACTTAAAAAAAGGACATTCGTCGTAACGTTCGCATCTAGCCATAAAAACTCCTTATTATTTCTATTATAACAAAGAGCTTTTCAAAACTCAAATTTATTATTCTAAATCTTTAACGCTTTTGTAACTCCGTCAAGTTTATCTATTCCCGCCTCGTTTGCTTCGGCGACTTCGCTTATTTCGCGGACGGCGGATGCGATTTGCTTCGTACCGTCAAGCATCAGATCCATACTTATATTTATTTCGTTAGTGGAATCTACGAGTTTTGCCATTTCGTTTGAAATCTCTTTGCTTCCCTCAAGCATCTCCGCCGAGCCGGACTTGACGTTTTCGGTAATAGCGCTTATTTGCTTTATCGCCTCTAAAAGCTCGGCGCCGCCCGACGCTTGCTCGCGCATTGCGTTTTGGATAATCCGCTCTTGATTATCAAGTTTGGTAATTTGTTCTTGCATCTGTATAAATTGATTGTCGACGTCGGTCGTAACGGTTGAGATACCGGTAATTTTATCTTTAAGCGATTGTAAAACGTTGGAAATACTTTTCCCCTGTTCGCTTGACTCTTCGGCAAGTTTTCTGATCTCGTCTGCGACGACGGCAAAGCCCTTTCCATAATCGCCGGCGTGCGCCGCTTCAATCGCCGCGTTCATCGCGAGCAGGTTTGTTTGGCTTGCAATATTTTGAATAATGGCGGCGGCTTCAAGCAATCCCTCGCTTGCGTCCTGCACCTCGGCGTTGATCAAAGTAGCGTTTTGTACGAGATTTTTAGCGTTAGCGCTCTCTTCTAAAAGGTTTTTCATGGTCTCTGCATTTTCATTGAGGATATTTGAAACGGAGCGAATATTGGCTACCATCTCCTCGATAGAGCTTGCCGACTCTACAATTGTGGCGCTTTGAACTTCGATATTGTTATTAAGATTTTCGATATTATACGTAATCTGGTTTACTGTCGCCGCGCTTTCATTTACCGCCGCCGCTTGACTCTCCATACTTTGTTTAACCGTTTCGATATTTTGGTTCATTCTATCTGTAGCGTTTGTAGTTTCGTTCGCGTTGGAAACAAGCGATTGAGAAATAAGTTTGTTGGAGTCGATATTCTCAAGAATCGCGGTAATAAGAAGTCTTGTAGTTTCAAGCTGAACATTCATGTCGTTCATAAGCGCGCCGATCTCTTCGCGGCTGAGAATGGGCATAAGCGGAGAGGAGTAGTCTCCATTTGCCATATTGCTTGAAAATTTGTTTATTATTTTTATCCGGTGAATTACGCTGCTTAGCACAAGATATAACTCTCCGATTACGACTGCGATACCCAAGATAAATGCGGGTAAAACATTTGTTGAAGCGTACGCAAAAAAGTTTTCGCGCGTAATTTTGTCAAAATTCGCAATTAAAGCGGCAAAAAGACTCGCCATTCCGGCAGACGAGAACGCCATTACCAGAATAAATTTTGCTTTTAAAGCCATATTTCTATGTTCATCCAAGAAAGGTAAAAACTGAAGAAACCTTTCAATCCTTCGGGTAAATAAAATGTATATGATAAGATTGAACGTGTATACGCTAAAAACGCTTGCCATTACTAATCCGAAAATCTCTATGGATTCTAATGTAAAACTGCAAAACTTTAGCGTTAAAGGCTCAAATAATGGGAGAAGAGCCAAAATAAAAATTAATGATACCTGCCAAATTTTTGTAAATTTTAGAATTTCGTGATCAAGCGTTTCGCCCCTGTTATAACCGGCGACAAGTTTTTTAAGACGTATAAATCCTGAAAGACAGACAAGTATCGCAACCGGATAGAAGAAAAAGAGTAATCCGGGGTTAAAAGTATATTCTACGAGGTTTTTTATGTCTCCAAAAAAACCGAATAAAATATTCGTAACAAACGCGGCCGCCGTTGAAACAAATTTTCCCGCTAAAAGGAACGCTAAAATTATGGTCGGAGTTTCAACTTCCCGCGCCTCGTCCGTGTTCGTAAGGTTGTAAGTAAATTTGCTTGTCATATACGAGCCGCTTGGGGTATAGTTATCGACAGGCTCTCTCTTTTCCCGCTCAAGATATTTTATACGACGGCAATATTTTTTACTTTTTGCGCTGTCGTTACAATACTCTTTTTTCCATTTTTCTTGCGCTTCTGGACGCTTTCCGTCAAATAACTTTAAAAAAGGACATTCGTCGTAACGCTCGCATCTGGCCATAAAAACTCCTTATTAATAATTAATTTTCCTATATTATTTAAAACATTATTTAAAAAAAAACTTTTGGACGGAAGCGTTCCTAAACCTTAAACTGTCTAACTTCGTCAATTAAATTTTTAATATTATTTTTATTATTTTGAGTAATTTCATCTATTCCTCTAATAGCTCTATTAATCATCGTAACGCTCGTCGCCATTTCATTCATGTTCTCGGTTACAACTCGACTGAGCTTATTAAGTTCTTCCATTTTGCCGGAAACCCGCTCGGTTGCGCCGAGTATGTCGTTTGAGTCGGATTTAACTCTATGCGTAACTTCGTTGATTTCAACTATTGCGCTGAGCGCCTCATGACTGCCTTTTTCCTGCTCCTGCATTGCCGATACAATTTGACCAATAATCTCTTGCGCTTGTTCAACCAAACCAAAAACCTCGTGAAAAACAGCCCCAGCCGTCGCGCCGGAAGATTTTACTTTTTCGATTATACTCGTCGAGTCTTTAAGCATTGCCGCAATTTGCTTGCCTTGCGCGTTTGAATTTTCTGCAAGTTTTCGGATCTCTTCGGCAACGACGGCAAAGCCCTTTCCATACTCGCCGGCGTGCGCCGCCTCGATCGCCGCGTTCATCGCAAGCAGGTTTGTTTGATTTGCGATCAGGCGAACGACGTTACTTGCTTCCATTATGCCGTCCGTCATAACTACAATCTGCGCCACATCTTGATTTAACGCTTTAACGCCGTCTTGCCCCTTTCTCGCTTGATCATGCAAATTATTTATCGCCGTGAAACTTTCGTCTATCATTTTTCCAATAGAGGAGATATTTGCAAACATCTCTTCAATCGACGTTACCGCCTGCGTTATATTGATAGTCTGTTGTTCAATTATTTCGTTTAAATTTTTGATCTCTTGAATAGTTTTATCGCTGATCAAGACCGTCTCTTCAAAGCTGTCAAACTGATCTTCCGTTTTCTGTTTTGCTTCTTCAATGTTTGCAGTAATCTGTATCATCGAGACTACTACTTCCTTAACGTTATCTGCAAGGTCGTCGCCGGTTTTTTGCATGGTATTTGCGTTATCGTTTACCAAAATCATTGAAGATTGAATTTTTTCTATCGTTTGATTAAAATATTGTATCAACCCGGCAAGTTCGGTATAACTTTGAACTTCCTCCAGACGCGCCGTCAAATCGCCGTCGCCTTCCGCGATATTTTTTAGAGCCTCTTTTGTTTTTTTAAGAGGAATTATTATGTTGCGCATAATTAACATAACGACGCAAAGCGACGCTACAAAAATTATAAACACCATTCCCGCGGTGTTTAACAAGGTTGAATACCATTTTTTTAAAATTTCATTTTTTTGTATAAGCGCAAAAACTTTATAATTGAGATTCTCAATAGTATGCATCTGTACAAGATAGGCTTTTTTGTCGATGCGTATCTCTAAAGTATCTTCCTCCAGCATTGTCGCAAGCTTCGCATAGTCGGGAATCGCGCATTCGTCAAGTTTTTGCATAAGTACGTCGGAGCGCATAGGATCGGCTAAAATAACGTTGTCGCTTTGCGCTAATATAACAAAACCCGTTTGGCCGATTTTTGATTGAGCGATCATATCCGTTATTGTGTTTAAGGTAAACTCAATTCCGATACAGCCGATCGGCTGATTGTTGTCGTTGAAAACTTGCCGCGAAAAACAGATAACGACGTCGCCGATTGTAGAGAGATAGGCGGGCTGTAAGATAAGTTTGCCGCCGGCGGCGCTTGACGCTTTATACCAATCTCTTTTTCGCGGATCGTAGCTATTCGACATTTTGCCGTCGTAAGAGGTCGCGTATCCTCCCCAAATTGTGCCAAAAAACACCTCGGCATATTGAGGATAAGAGTTAAAAAACTTTTAAAAATACGTCTCAGACTTTGTTCGGTCGGACTTTTTATCGTTTCGGTAACCAACATATCCCGCTCGTCTTTAAAATGTTGATGGAGCGTATCGTCCGCATTTTTTACCGCCTCATTTTTTGCTAAAAGATCCAGGTTGTATTTTGCGGAGTCTAAAAAAAACGAGATGCTCTTATCGATATGCGAAAGTTGTTTTTCCGCGGAATCATAAAATTCAAGTTTTCCTCTTTTTATAATCGCTCTCGAAAAAAATACAAACATAACGATAAAAATTATACAAAAAAAGAGCGCAACCTGCGCTTGAAGCGAAACGCTTTTCTTTGGCTTTTTTGATTTATTAAAAATATTTTGATTGTTCATAATGGGGTAGTATATATTAAAAATAGATATAAAGCAATATTTTTAAAAAAAAATTGCAGTTTTAAAATAAAATTTATATTTTTTCAAGCGCGCTTTTATATCTTAAATCGCTTGACCTCGCCAATCAAATTTTCGATATTTGTTTTGTTGTTTTGAGTAACTTCGTTTATTTTTTGAATAGCGCTATTAATACCCGTAACGCCCGTCGTCATTTCATTCATTCTCTCGGCAATGCCGTGAGCGAGATTATAAAGCGCTTCCATTGCAACGGAAATTTGTCCGCTCCCCTCAATCATATTATTTGAATCAAATTTAATTTTATTCGTAATATCCATAATATCGGTTATCGCTTTAAGCGCCTCATGGCTCCCTTTTTCCTGCTCCTGCATTGCCGATACAATTTGACCAATAACCCTTTGTACCTTTTCAATCAAATCAAAAACCTCGTCAAAAACGGTCGCCGCCGTTAAGCCGGAATCTTTCACTTTGTTAATTACGTCCGTCGACTCTTTAAGCATCTCCACAATTTGCTTACCTTGCGCGCTTGAATTTTCGGCAAGATTTCTGATCTCGTCTGCGACGACGGCAAAGCCCTTTCCGTACTCGCCGGCGCGCGCCGCTTCAATCGCCGCGTTCATCGCAAGCAGGTTCGTTTGACTTGCAATCAAGCGAACGACGTTACTCGCTTCTATCAGACTGTCGGTCATAACTACAATTTGCCCCACATCTTGATTTAACGCTTTAACGCTGCCTTGTCCTTTCTCCGCTTGATTATGCAAATTATTCACCGTTTCAAAACTTTCCTCTATCATATTTCCAATAGAGGAGATGTTTCCAAGCATCTCCTCTATTGAAGCTACCGATTCCGTTACGTTAACGACTTGACGCTCAATCATTTTATCCGTACTTTCAATGGCTTGGAGTATCTCTTCCGTTATAAAAACAGTTTGCTCTACGTTTTTTGCTTGATCTGTCATTTGCAACTTCACGCTTTTAATGTTTGCGTTGATTTGCGCCATCGAACTTGCCGCCTCTATAACGTCGGTTGCGAGATTGTCGCCCGTTTTTTGCATGGTATTTACGTTATCGTTTACAGAGCGTACCGATTTTTGAATTTTTTCTATGGTTAAATTAAAATAGCGAGCCAAATCCGAAAATTCGTCGTTACTTTGAATATTTAAACGCGCCGTTAAATCGCCGTCGCCCTCCGAGATGTTTCTTAAAGCTCGTATTGTTTTTTTTAGAGGGGATATGATGCCGCGAATAATTAATATAATAATTATCAAAGATATTGCAAAAATTACAACCGCGCCAACGCCTACGCTCGTTAAAGTTTTGTACCAACCTCTCATAACCTCGCTTTTTTGCATAAGCGCAAAAATTTTATAATCAAGATTTTCAATGGTATACATCCGTACAAGATAGGCTTTTTTATCGATGAATATTTCTAAAGCCTCTCCATTTTTCATATGCGCAAGCTTTGCATAATCGGGAATCGCGTATTCGTCAAGTTTTTGCATAAGCGCGTCGGGGCGCTTAGGCTCGGCTAGAATAACGTTGTCTTTTTGAGCTAATATTACAAAACCCGTCTCGCCGATTTTTGATTTGGCGATCATATCCGTTATTGTGTTTAGGGTAAACTCAACTCCGATACAGCCGATAGGCTGATTGTCGTTATTAAAAACTTGCCGCGAAAAACAGATAACGACGTCGCCTATTGTAGAGAGATAGGCGGGCTGTAAGATGAGTTTGCCGCCGGCGGCGCTTGCCGCTTTATACCAATCTCTTTTTCGCGGGTCGTAACTATTCGACATTTTGCCGTCGTAAGAGGTCGCGTATCCTCCCCAAATTGTCCCAAAAAATATCTCGGCATATTCGGGGTAGAAGTTAAAAAAACTTTTAAAAATGCGGACAAGATTTTGTTCGGTCGGACTTTTTATCGTTTCGGAAACTAAAACGTCCCGCGAATCTTTAAAGTATTGATGAAGCGTATCGTCCGCATTTCTAACGAATTCATCTTTTGCTAAAAGATCGAGGTTTTTTCCCGCGGAGCTTAAAAAAAACAAAATACTTTTATGTATATCCGAAAGTTGCATCTCTGCAAAATCATAAAATTCGAGTTTTCCGTTGTCTATAATCGCTCTCGTAAAATAAACAAAAATAAGCGTAAAAACGACGGCAAAAATTAAACAAAAAAAGAGTATTATCCTCCTTGAAATTGAAAGCCTATATCTCGACGGCGAACCCGGTTCATCGGGGGAAGATATTGCGTTATTTTTTTCCATTTTTGTCAACGCTCCTTTTAAAAAAAACGCTAAATATTTAAAGAAAACTACCGCCGAGTATACATCTTTTTATTAAATTTTCAACTTTTTTTTGATAATTTGGGCTAATTTTTTTATTTTTGCTTGGAAAGCTCGGAATATCGGCGCATTGTAGGAACGATCAATTACGACGATATCATATGCGTTAATTTTTTATCGTAGGGGAATTTAACGCATATGGCGCTTTTTTATAGCTCGGGGGAATTTGACACATATGCGTCAATTTTCTTCCCAAGAATTCTTAGCGCCATATGTGTCAATTTCTTAGTGGAGGAACATTGCCTCGCATATGTGTCAATTTTTTCGTTGGGGCGCGGCGCCGCATGCAGCTCCATATGTGTCATTTTATTCGTCGAGGCACGGCGCGAGTCCCAATAAGGTCCCGGTATGAAGGATGATTTAGTCTTTTAGTATATTCAAAATGGGAATTCCCGCTTTTATCGCGTCGCATATGTGTCAAATTTCTTCCCAAGAATTCTTAGCGCCATATGTGTCAATTTCTTAGTGGAGGAACATTGCCTCGCATATGTGTCAATTTCTTCGTCGGGACGCGACGCGAGTCCCGATAAGGTCCCGGTATGAAGTATGGTTTAGTGTTTTAGTATATTCAAAACGGGAATTCCCGCTTTTATCGCGTCGCATATGCGTCAAATTTTCTTCCCAAGAATTCTTAGCTCCATATGTGTCAATTTTTAAGTTCGGTCTATCGGCGTATTGCGCGACTCATATGCGTCGAATTTTATGAGGAGCGCGCAACCCTCGATTTCCCCTCGCATACGCGCGGGGCGCGAATTTATCGATTCATATAATCTTTATAGAGATTGGCAATCGACCTGTCGTAACTCTTTTCAGCTGATTTAGAAAAAAGGCATCCCGGCGCCTCTCCGTTTTTACGGTGATATGCGACGCATTCGCAACACTTGCCATGACGGGAACACGAGGTATACGTGCAGGAGCAGTCGACGGTATTGTTACAATTCATTTTAAAACCTCTTTAAAAATATTATTTGTTTTTAGTATAGAATAATTTTATTTTTTTGAAAATCAATTTTCGCGGAAATTGGTATCCCGTCGGTTTTTTGACGCGGGGAGAGAAATTCGACGCATATGCGTCGAATTTTATCCTTAATACCATATGTGTCAAATTTTCATCGGGGAGCGGCGCGGCGGTTATGCAGTCCCATATGTGTCAATCATCAAAATACCGACGGATTACTGAAATTACTCAAGAAATATTTACTAAGCGTTAAAAAAATGATACAACAAGTTTGAGGAGGATGAATATGTCTTATTTTGAAAGAGCGAAAAAACTTTTTGATGAAGCGAGGGAGGTAAGAAGACAAATACACCAAAATCCTGAAGTGGGATTTGAACTTCCCGAGACAATGGAGTTAATTAAGAAAAAACTTGAGAAATACGATATTGCATATAGCCGGCTTGGAGATACTTACGCTCTTGTGGGGACTTTGGGAGATCCCGGCAAGGGCAAGACGCTCTTATTGAGAGCCGATATGGACGCTATACCGATGGCGGAGGGGTCGGATTTGGAATTTGCATCTAAAAAAGAATGTTCTCACCTTTGCGGTCATGATCTTCATGCCGTATCTTTATTGGTAGCTTTGATTATGCTTAAAGAGGACGAAGATAAGCTACGGGGGCAAATTAAATTTTTATTCCAACCGGCGGAAGAAACCCTTAACGGAGGCAAACTTATGCTGGAAAAGGGCGTTCTGGAAAACCCAAAACCGGATGCGGGTATGGCTTTGCATATGTGGCCGAATGGGGAAAAGCCCGGGATTTTAATTCAAAAAGAGGAGGCTTTGGCTTCAGCCTTAAACTTTAAAATAGAGATTAAGGGTAAGGGGGCTCACGGAGCTTTGCCTTATAACGGGATCGACCCCGTGTTTGTAGCCTCCCAAATCATTAATGGAGCTAACGGTATTTTAGCCAGAGAACTTCCTTCCAATAAGGGCGCTTCGCTTTCGATGGGCTATATCAATGCGCCGGGAGGGGCTATTAATATTATTCCGCCAAACGTCTATTTAGAAGGCACGTCCAGATCTTTATATACCGAATCCGCCGAACATATAGGACAAAGACTGCCCGAAATCGTAGAGCATATCGGAAAGGCGTTTAGAGCGGAGACAAAATATGAAGCGGTCGCTAACGTTCCCGCATTGATTAATACTTTAGAAATGTCCGAACTGGTAAAAGAATCGGCGGAAGAGGTTTTGGGGGCTGAATATGCCGTAGAGTATATAGGACCGTTCTTAGCGTCGGAAGATTATGCGCATATTGCAAGTCGACTCCCTGAGTCTTGTTATTTCTTTGTCTCCTGTCCGCTTCCGGACGAAACCGGGCAGGTCTATGCGGTTCATCATCCGAAGGTAGTATTTAATGAAGAAGCCTTGATATATGGACCGGCTACAATGGCTCAAGCCGCGGTAAACTGGTTGAAAAATCATTGCCGTTAAGAATCAAAAAACATGGAAATTACGACCGGGATTAATGCGATTTTTATTTTAGAATTAATCGGCGCCGTAGCTTTTGCTATGTCGGGCGCGACTGTTGCTATCCGGGAGAAAATGGATCTTTTGGGTATCTGCATATTGGGGATAACGACGGCGGTAGGCGGCGGTATTGTCAGAGATATTATTTTGGGTATAACGCCGCCGACTGCATTTCAAAAACCGGTCTATGCGACGACGGCGCTCATAGCCTCTTTGTTGACGTTTTTATTGGTAATTCGAAAAAAAATCAATATCGAAGGTTGGTTTTTTTGGATTATGGATTCTATCGGTCTTGCCGTTTTTACAATTTCAGGAGCTTTAGTAGGCGTCTCCTACGGAAATGCGTTTCTCATTGTTTTTGTCGGCAATATTACCGGCGTGGGCGGCGGGGTTATTAGAGATCTTTTTGCCAATAGGAAGCCGGTTATTTTTCAAAAAGATATCTATGCCACAGCCTCGTTAATAGGGGCGATTATTTTTGTCCTATTATTAAAATTTAATCAATATGCGGCCGCTATTATCGGCGGAATAGCGGTTTTTGTGTTGAGAATTTTGGCTATTAAATTTGAATGGGGTTTACCGAAAGTTGAATAAATTGCGTAACGACAACTTTTCAGTATAGAATAATTTTATTAAAAAAAATCGAGGAAATTACTCAGGAAATATTTACCAAACGCAAAAAAAATGATACAACAAGATTAAAGAATAAAGACGGCAATACTCAGGAATTGTTCCGCCGAGGCGACGCATATGCGTCGAATCAAAGTCGCATATGTGTCAATTTATTCTCTGCGCCATATGCGTCGAATTTTTATGCGACAATTGTCGCGCGTTATCGAGGAGTAACGCGACGCATATGCGTCAAAAAAGATTTTTACTTAAAAAAAGGAGAGGTTATGGCTATAAAATGTCCTTCGTGCGGGGGTAAAATGATTTTCAACGTCCCTAATCAAGGTTTGAAATGCCGCAACTGCGACAACGAAACGCAAGTCGATTACTACGATCTTTCAAACGAGGCGGGAGTAAGTAAGGGGGTATACTCGGTAACGGTGTATTCATGCCCGAACTGCGGAGCCGAGCTCTCAGCTTCGGACGAACAGACTGCGGCTTATTGCTCGTACTGCGGTAGCGAGTCCATTCTTACAATGAAACAGGGAGAGGTTGCAAAACCTAAGCTGATAATTCCGTTTAAGATTTCCAAAGAAAAGGCGGTCAGGGCTTATGAGAAATCTCTAAGATATCGCCCCTACGTTCCGAAAGAGCTTAAAGAAGGCGAGTATATCGGCAGTTTCAGAGGGATATACATCCCTTATCTGAGTTATGAACTTGACGTTCCGGATAACGCTTTTGAATTCATGGCGACAAAGAGTTATACGATAGGCGGATGGGATTACTATGAAGAATATGAAGTAAAAGTCGAAATAGGCGGGACCATCAAAGGTATAAGCTTCGACGCGTCGTCTCCGTTTGACGACAGCATTGCAAGGGAGATTGCTCCTTTTGATACTACGGATGGAAAAGAGTTTAAAGAAGCGTATATTGCGGGGTTTTATTCGGATATGCTAACGACTCCGCCCGAGACCTACGGCGATATAGCTGAAAAGGCGGCTATAGATTCTTTTTATGAAGACATTGGCAAAAAAGCCGGGAATGTTGAACTGGTTGTTCCGAAAGAATACTCGGAGAGGAAAAGACAGACCGGGGTGGACGGATACCGGTACGGGGTGGATCTCTTTCCGGTTTGGTTTCTGACATGGAAGAAAAAAAGCCGGGTGGCGTATTCCGTTATGAACGGTCAAACGGGAAAGCTTTCAATGGATATCCCGGTAGATAAAAAAGCGTTTTTTTTAGCTTCGGGAATCGCGGCGGTTGCGTTATTTATAATTTTCTCGCTGATGCCGATATTCATACTGCCTACTACAATCTCCTGGGCGGCGGCGGTCTCCCTAACGGTATCTTCCATCGCGTTCTTCTACGAAATTTTGAAAATCTACTACAGAGAGAACCATATTTTTAATATCGGAAACGCGAGCGTTAATAAAGCAGAACAGAAAAAGGAACAGGAAAGGAGAAAGAAAAAAGCGAAATCGAAAATTAAGAAGAGATTTTTGTTTATAATGGTTGCCAGCTTCTCCCTATTTATAATACTCGCGTTTTTTGCTATTGCGAATGTTGTGGGGAAAGTTAACCTCGTAATCTACGCCGTAACTTTACTCCTCCATATTATACTCTTTATAAAGATTAAGGATAGAGTCGCTAAAATAGAAAAAAAGACGGCTTTCATTCCAATGCTGTTTGGAATAATTGTACTCGTAGTAGGATTGGTAATAGTAATAATAAATCCCGTATACGACTATTGGTATTACGGAATAGCTATTCTCTGCCTGCTTGCAATGTTAGCGAATACGATTTCAATGATAAACTATTTAAACTACCTGACCACCAGACCCGTACCGGATTTCTTTAGAAGGGAGGGAGCAGACCATGGGAAATAAAAAAAGATCTGTTGAGCTGATTTTACTTGCGCTTATGTTCGCGTCTATTTCTGCAGTCGCCTCATTCGCGGACGAGGCGACGGTTGCGATTATAAAGTACGCCGCCGATAACGGGAATCTAGTTGTAATTGACGATTCGGCAAATCTTCTCAGCGAAGAAGAAAAAGATAATTTGCTCGAGAATATGAAAGCCGTTACGGAGTATGGACATGCCGCCTTTATCTCAGTCGGCTATAACGACTATTCGGCGGGGGAGTACGCCGGAAACAGATACGGCGCGCTTTTCGGCGATCAGTCGGGGACGCTTTTCCTGATAGACATGGACCTGGACATGGGCATGGACAACAGAATGATTAAGTTCTACTCGGACGGTAAGTTTGCAAGGATAATAAACAATACGAGGTCGAATGAGATTGCGGATAATATTTATGCATACGCATCCAAAGAGAAGTATTTTGAATGCGCAAACGAGGCTTTTAACCAAGTTCTCATGCTTCTAAAGGGCGAGAGGATATTCACGCCGATGAAATATGCGACAAATGCGCTCATGGCTTTATGTCTTGCGCTTTTGGCGAACTTTTTAGTCGCGGCGATTAGCAGAAAGAGAAATGTTGCGATAAACAAGATCGATAGGTCGCACGCGGTTATCGATCTCAATGAGAAAACAAAATTTATCAAGAAAATAAACTCGAAGATGATATCGCAAACAAGAACGCTCAGCTCGGACTCGGACTCAGGTTCATCGTCGGGCGGCGGCGGGGGAGGGGGCGGAGGAAGCTCCGGAGGACACTCGTTCTAACGTCGACCGACCGACGCATATGTGTCAAAATAGATGCGCCCAAGCGGGAACTTACGCGTAAGGCATTCGAGCGCGCCGTAGCTGTTGTATATGCGTTAGTTTTTTACGCGACGATTGTCGCGCTTTATTAACGACGCGCCGTCATATGTGTCAATTTTTTATTGAGGAACGGCGCGGCGCATATGTAGCTCCATATGCGTAGAATTTCTATCGGGTAGCACGGCGCCGCATATAGCTTCATATGTGTCAATTTATTCGTCGGGGAGCGCGGCGCATACGCGTTAAACATATGTGTCAATTTTATTTTTCGAGCGGCGCTCTCGAATAGAATTACATCTTAAACTTCTCAACCTCTTTCGCTAAGTTTTCAATACTCTCTTCATTCTTTTGCGCAATTTTATTTACTTCCTGCGCGGCTTTGTTTATCTGCGCAGCTCCCGAAGCCATCTCGTTCATGCTGTCGGTAATAGCGCGGGTTAGGTCGTCCAGTTTTTGCATCTCTTTCGCCATTTGCTCTCCGCCGTCGAGCATTTCGGCGGAACCGTCCTTTACTTCCACAGTTACTAAACTTTTATATCGCGAATCGCGGCGAGCGCCGCCTTGTTGCCTTTATCTTGTTTTTGCATAGCGGAAAGTATGCTCTCTTCGCTTTTAGAAATATACTCGGCAAGCCGGTATACTTGGTCAAAGGTTTGCTCCGTTTGTTTACTGGCAATAGTAATACTCTCAATTATCGCAAGCGTCTCCTTAATCGTCTTGGCAATTTCTTTACCTTGCATATTCGACTCTTCCGCCAATTTGCGTATTTCATCGGCGACGACCGCGAAGCCCTTGCCCGCCTCTCCCGCGTGCGCCGCTTCTATTGCGGCATTCATCGCGAGCAAATTTGTTTGACTTGCAATCCGCCTAATGATTTGCGAGGCTTCGTCGAGTTCGTCCGACTTTTCGGCAACTTGTTTTATAAAATCGTTTGCCTTCTCGGCTCCCGCTCTTCCGACTGTCGAAAACTCGTGCAGTTGGTTAATTGTCTGGTTGTTTTTATTAAGTTGTTCGGTAATCGACGCAACGCCGGCGACCATTTCTTCAATAGAGGCGGAACTTTTCGCAACGCTTGCTACCTGATTTTCTAGGCTTGAGTTAAGCTTGGCGATAGCGCGAATAATTGCTTCTATAGTCGCCGACGTTTTTGCAACGCTTGCGGCCTGCGTAATGGTTTGCTGTTTAACGCCTTCGATATTTGCGCTGATTTGGTTTACCGAACTTGCCGTTTCGGTCATATTGCTTGAAAGATTAGCGCCGATTTCTTGCATCAAATCCATATTGTTATTTACCGCTTTTAGCGAGCGCCCTATTTTTTCGATAGTCTTGTTAAAATATTCGGACATATCGGCGATTTCATCGCTGCCTCGAACAGGCAAGCGGACGGTTAAGTCGCCTTCGCCTTCGGCAATATCGCGAAGCGCGCCGACGGCTCGTTTTATCGGTTTTGTAATCCGTCTAATTCCAAGCCATGTGGCCGCAAAAACAAGACACATTAAAATAAGCTCGATTGTAACAATAAGGAGTATAAGTCTTCTATAATTCTCAAAAACCTCCTTTTCCGATTGTAGCCCGACAAGCTTCCAATTAAGTCTTTTGATTGTACGCGCTTGCGCAAAATAATTTTCATTATCTGTAAAAATCATTCCGTTGCCGCTTAATTCATCCAGTGTTGATAAATCTGCCAGACTTGTTTCTTCAAGTTTTTTTAAATTAAATTCAGGATGACGCGGATCTGCAAGAATAACGCCGTCGTCTTGTATAAGTACAATGTAGCCCGTTTTACCGATACGAGATTGCGCGATCATGTCGGTTAATGTTTTAAGCGTAATATCCACCCCCGCATTGCCGATAAATTCATTTTGAAGGGAATAAACGCTCCGCACATGAGAAACCACCACTTCTCCTCTGGTAGATAAATACGCCTTTGATAAAACGCTTTTTCCCTGGGCTGCGCTTGCAGACTTATACCAATCGCGTACTCTGGGGTCGTAATACGGTGGAAAATAACTGTCTTCAACGCCCGTCGCCAAGCCTCCCCACTTTGTTCCTATGTATGCTTCAAAATATTTTTTATCAAAACTCTCAGGAAATTTTTTAAATAAGGCAATCAGCGTTTGTTCCGTTTTGCTTTTTACAGTATCCTGCACCTTGACCCTCTGTTCGCTTAGTACGTAACTATGGATGGTATCGTCCGAATTGCGCACGTCGGGATGTTGGACTATAAAATCTAAGACAGATTCGCTGTCCTGAAAAAACAAAGTTATGCCAAAGTCTATGTGTTCAAGCTCTTTTTGGACGCTCGTATAAAACTGGGAGCGGGAATTGTTTTTGCTGTAAAAAATGACAAAAACGCCAACGGCAAATACCGATACCAAACTTATAAACATACAAGTCAGTACGAGTTTGTGTTGAATTGAAAAAGATTTTTGTTTCATATAATCTCCGTTAAATATCTTTATTGTAAACAAATCTTCGCTTACAAATGAACAAAAAAATCCTTGAGGCGGTTTTGTCTCTAAAATTTTGACGGCAAAATTTTAGAAAACATATCATAACAACGTCCCCTTTTAAGCATTATACAATTGAAAAATATAGATGTCAATTAAAATATTCATTTTTAGTAATCTGTCGGTTTTTACGTAGAGTAGGCGTATTTGGGGTAATTTTCGATTACGAGCTCGTATAGTAAGCGTTTTCGAGCGGCGATATTTAACAGTTGTGTCATTTTATCCAAAAAGTCGTTTTTCAATTTATCAATCCTTAATTTCTTGCCAACAATCTCCAAGAATCCTTCCAACCCGTATTTCATAACGCCGTTATAGAAGAACAGTATAATCTCGCGGACTATCGAAGCCATACCGAATTCGTTATACAAGGAATGCCATCTTTTTATTTGAAGATA